>Ga0206981_10006_pt2 | contig 24443 bp, 23 predicted proteins | sample Alteio_BWMinCont_17_FD_153312 | JGI IMG/M metagenome (GOLD analysis project Ga0206981, IMG submission 153312) | Enriched cells from forest soil in Barre Woods Harvard Forest LTER site, Petersham, Massachusetts, United States -... | ecosystem: Environmental > Terrestrial > Soil > Temperate forest >... | reverse complement strand
AAAGATCAATACCAACTTTGAATTTCTTAAACAATTCTCGTCAAACAAGCTTATTTACGGCATAAATACTGGCTTTGGGCCAATGGCGCAATACAAGGTGAACGAGGAAAATATATTACAACTTCAATATAACCTGATCCGCAGCCACTCATCCGGCAGCGGTAAGCTTATGACCGCCCAATTATCAAAAGCATTGATGATAGCCCGTTTAAACAGCTTTATGCAGGCTTACTCAGGTGTACATACAGATGTTGTTGAACTGTTAAAGGAACTCATCAATAAAAATATCGCCCCGTGTATTTACGAACATGGCGGCGTTGGTGCAAGTGGTGATTTGGTGCAGCTTGCGCATTTGGGTTTAGTTTTAATTGGCGAGGGAGAAGTTATTTTTGAAGATGCCGTTCATCCAACCCTGGACATCTTCAACAAATTCAATATAAAACCATTATCTATCCATATCCGCGAGGGCTTAGCAATTTTAAACGGTACATCGGCAATGACGGGTATTGGGATGATCAATATCATCCAGGCTAAAAAATTATTGAATTGGTCGGTGCTATTTTCAGCAATGATCAACGAGATTGTTGAGGCGTTTGATGATCATTACTCAAATGAACTAAACATAGTAAAACGCCACAAAGGCCAAAACGCAATAGCGGGAATGATGCGTCAAATACTGCAGGACAGTAAAATGATCCGCGACCGCTCCGAACATTTATACAACCCTGATAACCTTGACCAGGAAATATTTGAGGATAAGGTACAGGAGTATTATTCGCTGCGTTGCGTAACACAAATTTTAGGCCCTGTTTACGATACTATCTCACAAGTTGAAAACACAGTAGTAAATGAGCTAAACTCGGTTAATGATAACCCGGTTATCGACCACGAGAACCAAAATATTTTCCACGGCGGTAATTTCCATGGCGATTATGTTTCCTTGGAGATGGATAAATTAAAAATTGCGATTACACGGGTATCCATGCTTGCAGAAAGACAACTGAACTACCTGCTGAACAGCAAACTTAACCAAAAGCTGCCCCCTTTTGTAAACCTGGGTGTGCTTGGGCTCAATTTCGGCATGCAGGGAATGCAGTTTACAGCTACTTCAACCGTAGCAGAAAATCAAACATTATCTTTCCCGATGTACGTGCACAGCATCCCCAATAATAACGATAACCAGGATATTGTAAGTATGGGCTGTAATGCCGCGTTGATGACAAAAAGAGTTATAGATAACTCCTTTGAAGTACTCGGCATTCACCTGATGACCATTTTACAAGCAATTGATTATTTGGAATGCAAAGACAGGCTTTCAACCATTTCAAGAGCTTTGTATGACGAAGTAAGGCTGATCTTCCCTAAGTTTATTGAAGATGCGCCGAAATATAAAGACCTGGAACGGGTTAAAACTTTCCTTGAATCTACTGATCACATTACATCTTTCTCAAAATGAAATGTGCATTAATCACCGGTGGATCAAGGGGTATTGGCAAAGCTATTTGCTTAAAAATGGCTGCCATGGGCTATTATGTGCTGGTAAATTATAAAAGCAATGCAGAAGAAGCTGAAAAAACGCTTGCGCAGATAAGGGAAAATGACGGCAATGGTGAGCTGATGCCCTTTGATGTAGCTGATAAAGAACAGATAAAACAATTAGGCGCCTGGATAGAAGCCAACGAAGACAAATACATTGAGGTGCTGGTAAACAATGCAGGCATCCGTGATGATAGCCTGATGGCCTGGATGGCTGAAGAACAATGGGATAATGTTTTAAAAACCAATTTAGACAGCTTTTTTTACGTTACCCGCCTGGTTTTAAACGGCATGCTTACCCGAAAATATGGCCGTATCATTAACATAGTTTCACTCTCTGGTTTAAAGGGCCTGGCCGGACAAACAAATTATTCGGCAGCCAAAGCAGGTGTAATTGGGGCAACAAAGGCCCTTGCCCAGGAAATTGCCCGGCAGGGAATTACTGTAAACGCCTTAGCCCCCGGTTTTATCAAAACGGATATGACTGAAGGGCTCGACGAAAAAGAATTAAAAATGATGATCCCCGCAAGGCGCTTTGGCTTGCCCGAAGAAGTAGCAAGCGCGGCGGCTTTTTTTGCTTCGCCTGAGGCTGCTTATATAACCGGGCAGGTACTTTCTATTAACGGGGGCCTATATTCCTGATCTATGGATTTCCCCGTTGAAGATATTACGCACCTTATCCCGCAAAAGCATCCATTTGTAATGGTGAGTAAATTGCTCTATGTTGATGAATTAACTACCAAAAGCAGCTTTATTATTAACCCGGATAATGTATTTGTGAAAGACAGCATCTTCCAGGAAGCGGGCTTAATGGAAAATATAGCGCAAACAGCAGCATTAAGATCGGGTTATCTGGCAAATACGGAAAACAAACCTGTTGAGGTTGGTTATATTGGAGCGATTAAAGATTTTGAGATATTTGATTTGCCAAAAGCAAACGATGAACTATTAACTGAGATAACAATAGAAAATCAGGTATTTAACGTTACTGTACTTTTGGGCAAGGTTTGGCATAATGACAAGCTGATTGCCCAATGTGAAATGAAGGTATTTATGGACGATAAAACTTACGAAGTCTTAAAGACTTCGTAAGTTTGGAATAATGAGCACGATGAGCGTAAAGGATGTTTTTGTAGTTGCTGAAAATATATTATCCCCCCTTGGCAAAACCACTGCTGAAAACTTTGTTCAGTTAAAAAATAATATATCAGGTGTAAAGCGGCATGACGATAAAACACTTTCTCCTACCCCATTTTTCGCTTCCTTATTTGATAAAGATCATGTTTTTATAATCGAAGACATTAATTACACCAAATTTGAGCAATTGCTTATCTCATCTATAACTGATGCAATAAAAGATAGCGGCATCGATCCAAAAGATAAAAAAACAGTCTTAATTATCTCCAGCACCAAAGGCAACATCAGCTTGCTTGAAACTGAAACTAATACCCCGGGATTGCACAATCGGATCTCAATGTCTGCTTCAGCAAAATTAATTGCAGAGTATTTCGGCTTTCAAAATCAACCTGTCATTATTTCAAATGCCTGCATCTCCGGTGTTATGGCAATCATAACCGGGATGCGTTTATTAAGAGGCGGGCAATATGAAAATGCGGTGATCTGTGGGGCCGATGTTATTTCAAAATTTATCGTATCCGGGTTCCAATCTTTCCAAGCACTAAGTGCGGAGGTGTGCAAGCCGTTTGATAAAGCACGTACCGGTCTAAATCTTGGCGAAGGCGCAGCAACAGTTATACTATCAACCAATAAAAAATTTAAGGGGAATATAAAGGTTAAGGGCGGTTCGGTAAGTAATGATGCCAACCATATCTCAGGACCATCAAGAACCGGGGAAGAACTGGCGTATGCCATAAAACAGTCAGTAAAGGATGCCGGGGTTACAATAAGCGATATTGATTTTATTTCGGCACATGGCACAGCAACCATTTATAATGATGAAATGGAAGCTAACGCAATCGGGCTGGCAGGCCTGCAAAAAGCGCCATTAAATAGCTTAAAAGGTTATTATGGGCATACATTGGGTGCAGCGGGATTGATAGAATCCGTTGTTTCTATCCAATCTTTAAAAGAAGGCCTGATGATCTCAACGCCCGGATTTGAAGAATTGGGCGTAACCAGTCCGGTAAATGTATGTGCCTCCCCTATGCGCATCAATGCTGGTAATTTTCTTAAAACAGCCTCTGGTTTCGGCGGTTGCAATGCGGCTGTGGTGGTTGGTAAATAATTATATTTGAGTGTTTGAACCATGATTAAAGGATTAAAAGATGAACATGATTAAAAAATGCCGGCGTAATCAGAGAATCCTTAAATCAAGTAAATCATGGTTCAAAAAATAAGCAGGACAAGCATTGGCGAGAGAAAACTATATAACAAGCAGTTGCAGCATCAGCAATAGCTTTGTAAATAAGGATGGCAACAAGGCGTTTGAAAATCAGGGCACTGATATTTCAACCTTTCTGCTTTCCATTTACCAGCATTTCCACTTCAATTATCCCAAATTCTATAAAATGGATAATTTAAGCAAGCTAGGCTGGCTGGTTGCTGAGATCTTATTGAAAGAGGAGTTTAAGAAGGCTAATTACCAACCGGAAGAGGTTGGTGTAGTTTTGGCTAATTCAAATTCAAGTTTGGATAACGACCTGAAATATGCAGATACAATAAAAGAATTTCCAAGTCCGGCGGTATTTGTTTATACCTTGCCAAATATTGTGATCGGCGAAATTTGTATCAGGCATAAATTTAAAGGTGAGCATGCGTTTTTTATCCAGGATGGGTTTGATGCTGCATTTATTGCACAACAAGTAAACTACCTGCTTGACAATAATATTTTGCAAGCCTGCATCTGCGGATGGGTTGAAGTTTTAGAACAGGATTACAAAGCGGTTTTGTTTTTGGTTGAAAAGAAAAAAACAGCGAAAAGCTTATTATTTTCGGCGGAAAACATGAGCAGTATTTTTAATAAGGATTGATGGCGAATATGGATCAAACAGCTTATATAGCGGGCGTAGGCGTAATTTCGGCGATAGGGAATAATGTGGCTGAGCACCTGGCTTCATTTGAACACAGAGAAGCAGGTATGGCAGAGATCACTTTGTTTGACACCATACACCAGCATACACGCCCTGTGGCCGAGGTTAAATTAACAGATGATGAACTGATAGCCCAAACAGGATTATCAACGCACAACGGGCGTACTGCTCTTTTGAGCCTGGTTGCAGCACGGGAAGCTTTAGCCGATGCAGCTATCCCTGGCCTGCAAGAATTAAGAGTTGGCTTTGTTTCGGCAAATACGGTGGGCGGCATGGATAGAAGTGAGGATTTCTTTGTGAGATTTTTGGCTGATAACAGCAAGGGCAAATTAAAGAATGTATTTGACCACGAATGCGGCAGCATGACAGAAATAGTGGCTGATCAGCTGGGTATAACTGATTTTATGACCACTATAAGCACTGCTTGTTCATCGTCAGCAAATGCCATATTTTATGGTGCAAGGCTGATCAGGAACGATGTGGTTGATGTGGTGGTAGCCGGTGGAGCCGACGCTATTACTAAATTCACCCTCAATGGTTTTAACACCCTGATGATACTTGACAATGAGTTTTGCAAACCATTTGACGAACACCGCGAAGGCTTGAATCTTGGCGAAGGCGCAGGTTATTTGGTGCTTGTTTCTGATAAGGTAGCCAAAACATTAAATAAGCCACTTTATTGCAGTTTAAGCGGCTATAATAACAGCAATGACGCTTATCATCAAACGGCTTCATCTCCTGATGGGACGGGCTCATACCTGGCTATGAAGAAAGCATTGGATAAAAGCGGCTTACAACCATCGGATATAGATTACATTAACCTGCATGGAACCGGAACACCAAATAACGACAGTGCGGAGGGAACGGCTGTAAAAAGACTTTTTGATCCGGTTTATCCGCCAATGAGCTCAACCAAATCGTTTACCGGGCACACCCTGGGCGCAAGCGGCGGCGTAGAAGCCGTATTTTCTGCGCTTGCTATTAAACATGGCCTTATTTATCCAAACCTTAGATTTGAGACCCGCATGAACGATTTGCCATTTGAACCTGAAAGGAAATTTTTAAAGGATCAGGATATTAAACACGTTATGTCAAACTCTTTTGGTTTTGGCGGCAATTGTACATCTTTAATATTTTCGAAGATCTGATATGAAAGTATATATCCGCTCAGCCGCCTGCATATCAGCCCAAAAGACTTTTAGCAATAATGATTTTTTAACAGACGTTGTTGAATATAACAGTACCCGCTTAACACCTGTTGAACCTGACTATAAAGAATATATTGACCCAAAGCTTATCCGCAGGATGAGCCATGTGATAAAAATGGGAGTAGCTGCTGCAAAGGAATGCTTAAAAAATGCTGGTACAGAAATGCCAGGCGCCATTATTACCGGCACCGCATTTGGCTGCCTGGAAGATACCGTAACATTTTTAACCCGTATTATTGAACAGGATGAAGAACTACTGCCCCCTACCGCATTCATCCAATCAACCCATAACACAGTTGCGGCGCAAATAGCTTTAATGCTTAAGTGCCATGCTTACAATAATACGTTTGTACACAAAGGCGTATCTTTTGAAAGTGCTTTGTTTGATGCCATAATGCTTTTAAAAGAACAGGCGGCAGACAATATTTTAGTAGGCGGAACAGAAGAAATGATTGACACCAGCTTTACTATTTTTACCCGCCTGGGTTTATATAAACGCCTTCCCATTTCAAACCTGGCGCTCTACTCAGCCGAAACAAAAGGAACCATTGGTGGCGAAGGGGCCGCATTTTTCCTGCTTACCGATAAACCATCGGCAGACAACCTGGCCGAGCTTACCGCAATTAATACCTTTTATAAACCCAAAGACACACAGGATATTGAAAAACGGATCACAGCATTTTTAGCAGCCAATTCATTAAGTCCGGACGACATTGATTTGGTGATCACCGGTAAAAATGGCGATGCGAGGAACGATGAGATCCATAAGCAGTTAAGCAAGTCACTTTTCAAAAATAATTCGCTTGCTAATTACAAGCACCTATGCGGGGAATATACTGTGGCATCGTCATTTGCGTTATGGCTGGCATCAAATATTATAAAAAAAGGAATTGTGCCTGAAGTGATTTTGGAAAACAAATTAAAAGTTGCCGCGCCTAAAAAAGTATTGATCCACAATCATTATCAAAACAAATATCATTCATTAATGCTGGTTTCGGCTATTTAACTTGTTGGGATGGAAACTGTAAACGATGGGATCTTTAGGATTGATAAATTAACACATTCTGATAATTTGATCAAAGCAGACCTTTTCATCAATGCAAACAGCCCCATATTTAAAGGCCATTTCCCGGGACAGCCGGTAGTTCCCGGAGCCTGTATGCTGCAGATTGTTAAAGAGGTATTGGAAGACGCTTTGGGGCAATCTTTACAGATACAAAAAGCAGGTAATTTAAAGTTTATTGCTATAGTTGATCCGTCCAAAACCACTTCTGTACAATTGGAAATAGTTTATAAATTGACTGACGAGTCAATTAGTATAACTGGTAAATTGAGTGACGGGGAACGGGTATGTTTTAAATGCTCCGCCATTGCCGGTGTTGTCACCGGCAATCGTTGATGTTTGTGATAAGAAATTAGCAACCGGCATTTTACAAGCACAAACTTATCGGTAAATGTTGGTAACAACACCAACATTGGCATCGAACGTGCTGACCATCGTTTCGAACGCATTCATCCATTTTAATCCCTAAAATCCGCTAAATCCCGGTTCTGTGTTCCGCAATATAATCCGCCATTGTAGCCACATCAATCAAAACCTTACGGCCTTCTCTTGGATCCCTTATATCTATCCCATATTCCTTTTTCAACAACACGATCAGCTCAAGCGAATCAATTGAATCCAAACCCAGGCCATCGCCAAATAAAGGCTCATTGTCTTTTATATCAGCAGGTGTAAGGTCGGTAAGATTTAAAAACTTTATAATCTGGGTTTTTAGTTGTTCTCTTAGTTCTGTAGTGTCCATGCGGGCAATTATATTAAATTCTTTCTTTTTAACCCAATAAAGGTTACAAATTGAAATACAAGCGTTATAATAAACAAAGGTATGATATTGTTTATAACATCCTTTAGTTTTCCTCCTTCGAGGAATAATGTGTAGTAAGCCTGCAGGCACCAGTGCATTGGCGATATATCGGCAGCTGATTTAAAAAAGCCCTGCATTGCAAAGCTGGGCACCATTAAACCGCCAACACAGGCTAATATTACGATGGATACTGCGCCAAAGCCATTGGCCTGCTCCTGTGTATCGGCAAATACACCAACGCAAATAGCATAGCTAACCGCACACCACCCACAAACTAGGGTAACAATAACCAATGCTAAAATATCAGCAGGTAAATTCAGCGCAGGCAATCCAAAAAACGGGAACAGCCAGATGCCTATTGAAAATATTACTGCTGCTTGTAGCATGGTTACAAACAAGTAAACGATCTGTTTTGATAGCAAACCAACCATATAATTTGTTGGTAATGTTTTAAGCCTGATAAAACTGCCGCTTACCTTTTCCCTCACCACGCTCCCACCTAACGACATGATGATAAAGAACATGGCGAAAATTGTCCATGCCGGTACATTGTGCTGGGTAGCATTTGGTGTTGTGCGGGTACCGTCTTTACTAACCGGAATTTCGTTGATGGCTGTTTTATTGTTCAGCATTTCATTTTCCAGGCTTGCCGGCAGCTGTTTTTCGTTGATAGAAAAGTAAAGACTTCTTAACGTCTCCCTGCTTTCAACCAATTGTAATGCACTCCGGATTGCTCCTTGCACCGACATCCTGATCGATTCCTGTAAAATTGGATTATAGTAAACAGTAAGCGGATCAATATCACCGGCCTCGTGTTTAACCGAATCACCTTCAAGGCCAAAGCTCTTTAAAGCCTTGCCCGCAATACTTTTTGATTTTGCTGAAACCTTAACTGAAAAATTTGCCGGAATAATAACCCCAAGTGTGGCATCTTTTTGGTGCATGGCTTCGGTCATCTGCTTTTCGCTTTGATCACCGCTTACCTGCGACACTTTGAACATGCCGATTTTGTTTATTGCAGCTATCAATTGCTTGCTGGCCTGCCCGGTATCGTTATTATTGATAATAATAGGCAGCCGATTTTTATTCACCAGTTGAAAGGTACTGTTTTGGATACTGGTAACAACCACAACCAAAATAATGGGCATCACAAACATCAGCGAGATACCCACCTTATCGCGCAGCAAAATCCTGAGATCTTTTATTATGGTGGATTTAAGCTTAAACATCGTTCCTTAGATCCTTTCCTGTTAAGTTCAAAAACATTTGTTCCAGGCTGTCCTGTTTATGATCTTTCAATAGTTTACCCAGGCTATCCTGCGCTATAATTTTACCATCATCAATCAACGCCACTTGCTCACATAAGCCCTCTGCCTCGCTTAACTGGTGCGAAGTGTATATCAATGTGGTACCGTTCTTATTCAAGTTCTTCAGGTAATCAATAATGGCGAGCCTTGTTTGTACATCAACGCCAACGGTAGGTTCATCCAAAAACAGTATTGAAGGTTTATGGATCACGCCAATGGCCAGGTTTACCCTTCGTTTCATCCCTCCGCTAAATTTCCCGACCTGTTTATTACGCACGTCATCGAGGCCCAGAATCCCCAGCAATTCATCGGTCCTGGTTTTAATAGTTTTTTTATCCAATCCGCTCCATGCGCCAAAAAACTGCAGATTTTCAACCGGACTCAATTCCTGGTAAAAAGAAAAATCCTGCGGCACAAAACCAAACAGCTTATTTACCGCGTTGTTTTGCTTACCAACATCCTGCCCCAAAAGTTTGATATGCCCATTATCCGCAGTAAGTAAACCCGTCATCAGGCTAATGAGCGTAGTTTTACCTGCACCATTAGGCCCAAATAAACCAAAACGCTCGCCTTTGGCTACCTTTAAGTTTAGCTTTGAAAACGATACCTCCGGGTTACCGGGATAACGAAATCCCATATCCTCAACATCTATAGCTAATGGACCTGTTACTGCCATTTTATTTTCTTTAATGTTTCAAAAGCGGCTTTTTCCACTGCAGCAATTTCAAGGAGGTAATCGCCCATGGTGTTAAAATCTTCCTGGCTGCCTATCCTGCCTTTATAAATTCCGGCAGCATGTACAGCAGCAGTACGCCACATGTCCCCTGCTTTAGTGAATATACTGCTGATCTCGGTCAATTGGTTGCCTGGCAGGTAAACATCTGCCTCCTGCAAAAACGCACCATAGATATACCGGAAACCACCTCCGCCGGTACCAATCTCTTCCTGCATGCGCACCATTTGCGCCAAATAGAGCCCCGCTTTTTCAAGCCCGAGCTTATCGCGCCATTTTTTTATTTTAAGGCCGGTATTCTTTATTCCGCTGATCCCCGCAAAGTTTCCGGGGATGCTCAGCATGTTATAAACGTTTTTTTTGATCCCGCTTTTAATCGCTTGCTTTATTTGATCGTCGGTAATATCCTTATTTTCTTTAGGATAATAAATATGTCCTTTTGGCGAAAGCGCTCCTTTTGCAAAACGCACCCGTTCCAGCTGATAGCTATCAAGGATATTTGTGCTCTCCATTATCGGATCGCTCACCAGATAGTTATCCCCTTCTTTCCCATAAACTATTAAGTTGTGGGCATTAAAGTGAAAGCGGTATTCTTTTGGGAAATAGGGCAAATAATAAACCCCAACCTGGCAACCTACAGCGTGCCCATTATCTAAACACTCATCCAAAAATACCTGAGCCTTCTCTTTCGAGCTGAATTTCTTTCTTGCAACCGGGATGTTTAACGATTTGCAGGTACGGTTAAATATATGGCCTGGCATTGTGCGGAATGCTATTGCAGGGCCATTGTTGATCTTTATAAGCGGGATATAGGCAAAAAACAAACCTGCCCCAATGCCAAAAGCCAGCGGTTCGGTTATTTTACCGCCTGATGCATTCCATAATAAGTTGCTGGTAACGCCCGATTCACAATGTGCAGCCTGACGATGTTCAAAATCAATCTTCATGCACGGTCATAGTTTTAAGGTCTTCCACCTTTATATTAAACGCCTCAGCGTATTTTTTTAATATTTTATCGGATAAACTTTTAAACACTTTCGGATTTAAGTGCCGTTTAATCTGCCATTTCCAAAACCCGGTGTAGCCTGCTAAAATAGCAATATCCATAAGCCGGTATTCTATAAAAAACAAAAGCGGACTCGCCTTTCCATCAATCACCTGTTGTTTAGCAGCAGCAATACGCTTTTCAATATCGCCCCAAGCCGTATCAAGCGCTGTAATTTTTACATCCCAGCCGCTGCTTAGCTCGGTAACGTATTTGCCGTTACTATCCGTTGCATAGCAAACTTCTTTGGTTATTTTACCAAGCGAGCTCAGGTCCTGTGGAACATCATCCTTCTTCATCGGATTGGTTTAGCAAACGGTAAGCATTGCATACATATACGAAAAACGCGCGCTTTCAGGCACCAGCAGCAGGATCTTTTCACCTTTTTTCAACCGGCCGCTTTTAAACAGCTCGTCAATCATCAGGTAAACCGAAGCTGCGCCAACATTACCCACCGTATACAGGTTGATAAACCATTTTTCGTAAGGGATACCGCCACCGTACTCCTCAATCATATCATAGATCTTACTTTTGAAAAAGTTGCTGCTGATATGCGGTAAAAAGTAATCTATATCATTAACAGTAAGGCCTTTCTTTTCAAAGATCTCCTTTATCTTCCTTCCACCCAGCGGAACTATATTATCACTTAACAAGGTAATGTCCTGCTTTACACTGAAGATAGATTTGGTCATGATCTCTTCAGGTGTATAGTCCATAAAGCCTTTTAGTGAGCCATCTTCTTGTTTTTCGCCACCCATGTACATACAGGTTTTCATTTCGTTGGCATAGGATACGCCTTCTATCCATTCAACCCTAAGCGATAGTCCTTCTTCATTTGGCTTATCAGTCATTAAAAATGCTGATGCACCGTCTGACAACATCCAACGTAAAAAATCTTTCTGAAAAGCAATAAAGGGATTTTCCTCCATATCTTTCAATTTCTGTGCTTCTTCTTCAAAAACCTCTGAAACAAGCAAGCCCGAAAATCTTTCTGATCCCGTAGCAACCGCTTTTGTAACCTCGCCCGATTTAATGGCCAGGTAAGCATATTTTAGGGCATGCATCCCCGCACAACAAACACCCGAAGGTGAAACCACTTCAATCCCTCCTACTTCAGGGATCCAGCCATGCGTCATTACGCCATGGCTTGGCATCATCTGGTCGGGCGACGAGGTGCCGCATGAAAGCAATTCAAGCCCTTTCATCTTTTCCGGGTCATTATCAAATAAAGCCCTTACGGCTTCGGCAGTCATTTGAGCATTGGTATGGGTTGATTTACGATCTTTGGTAAGCGCATAATACCGGTTTATAATTCCATTATTACGAAGTACTATTTTTTTCGATTTTGATGGTCTATTATCAATATACCCCAGGTATTGCTCCATCTCATCATTTGAAACGGGCTCGTTCGGGAAAAATGCTGAAGTATGATTGATATAAACTTTGGTATCAGACATATTAGGGTGATTAATTTATTACTTGTAAGTATTTTAATTTATTTCTTTTAATTCGTTTGGATGAAAATGGCTTTAAAAATATAGCGTCGAGTGTAAGCAAAACCGGTGCGCCTAAAAACAGTGCAATAAAAAGATAATATTTAAATGCGGCAAGCCATGGCGTCCTGTTTTTGCGTTTGGCAATAAACTTTGCCCACACAGCAAATATCGGTTTTGCCCTTGCTTCAATAAACATAAGCTTATAACTAATTTCAACAGCCTTTTGTTCTATTAATTCTTCCTGCAAAGTATCCCACTCATTATTTTCCAGGTGTTTAGCAACAGTTTGGCCGTATTCTGCAGTGCCGGCTATATCCTTATCTGAAACACCTGGTTTTGGGAAAATATTTAAATAACTGTCCTTTTTTCCGGTCAGCATCCAGTAAAAAATAGTAATAAAGCTTACCGGGTTTGGGTGTTTATCTAATAATGCAACATTCCCAACTAATTTTGCGCCTGCATCTTTGATCATATTTCGCACACGGACATAGGAATTTATCCACATATTTCGTCCGGCGCTTATCGTTATAACGGGTGTATCCTTTATTATTGCTTTAAAATCTTCGCTTTGTAATAATGAATTACTGGGAATGCTTGGCGACAAGAACCATGGCTGATAACCTAAGATCACCAAATCGTACTTTTCTTCCTTTAAATTTAGCGGTTCAATTGGTTCGGGAATGCCTAAAACGCAGTTTGGCATCACCGAAAAAAAACTTGATCCCGTCCACGGAAATTTATACCCTGAAACAAGCCTTACCTGTGCTTTTTCAACAGAAAAACCTGCCTCAACCAGCGGAGCTGTAAATGTATCAATGATCGTTCCCATCTGGCCCGACTGGGTGTAATAAATAGCAAGGATCTTTTTACTCATTTGGGCGCAAAGTTAGAATTCTTCTGCATGCAGTACTTTTGAATTTTTACAATAATCGATAATTGCATGTTGTACCGACTCGGGTAAGTTTTTGAAATTCTTCTGGACTATTAATTTATCTTTTTCAATATCATTATGGTACTTAACAATTTTCGGTGCATGTTCCTCAATTGCAAGCCTTAAAAAATGGTATTCTGTATTGTCAGCATCGGCAAGTAAAGCGGTTTCCAACTTTATACGCCCTTGTTTAAAAAACTTTAATTTTTGTGCAGGAACAGGCAGTTTACCTGCTTTCCGCATTAGCAAAGCGCCTTCATAGCCTTCTTTATTAGGAGATGAGGATGCCCTTACAAGCTCTATCTGGCTGTTTATAGCATCCAGATTGCCTGAATCCATAACGGTATAAAAAGCAGCCTTTTCAAATTTTTGCTGCGCGATGGATGTTTTTGCAACCCCGGTAATCAACAGGAAAACAAATAATATTTTCCACTTATAAATCATATTCATAGCTATCAAACATAATTAAATATAAACATTCAGCAACCTAATTACCTTCAAAATTAAACGTTTGTCCAAATCCACCCTGGTTGTTACCCGCCATTTAACACATAACATCAAGAATTGTTATAATATGTGTGATGTATACATTAAATTTAAGGTATTTTCACTTACTTTGAGGTTGCAATTATTGGGTGATCAGTTTTATAAGTTAACATTAAGAAGACAGATTAAAGCTACAAAGGTTTAAAGCAGTTTTAATGGATAAAAATCTACTATTTAAAGGTTTATGGGCAGTTATTTTGGGTGGATCGAGCGGATTTGGATATGCCGCTGCGGAAAAGCTTGCCAAACATGGTATGAACATAGCTGTCCTTTATCGTGAAAATAAATCCGCAGATAAGGCGCTTAAAGAAAAACTGGCTCAAATTGCTGAAGCTAACTCAACAATTATTTTACCTTTCAACATAAATGCACTTGACCAAACCGGGCGTGAACTATTTATAAAAGAATTTACAGCTATCGCTCCAGAAAACAGCGTAAAACTTTTACTCCATAGCATTGCCCGCGGTAATTTAAAACCACTTACCATTAAGAATAACCAGGAAGATGAGGCTTATAATACCTTGTCTGTCGACGATATTCAGATGACCACTTACGCCATGTCAACAAGCCTGCTCGACTGGACAAGATCCCTTTTAAATGCCGATCTTTTCCACAGCGACGGACGCATAATTGGTCTAACCAGCGAAGGCGCCCATAAATACTGGGAAGGTTATGCAGCTGTATCAATTGCTAAATCGTCTCTGGAGAGTTTGGCAAAATATATGGCCGTTGAATTTAGCGCTTACGGACTAAAAACCAATGTAATACAGGCAGGTGTAACCGAAACAGCCTCACTAAAAAAGATCCCCGGAAGTGAACGATTGCTGGAAATGGGAATAAAAAGAAACCCTTTAGGAAGAATGACAAAACCAGATGACGTTGCCGGTGTTATCTACCTGCTATGTACAGATGAGTCCTTTTGGATAAACGGCTCAATGATTCATGTAGATGGCGGAGAACATTGCCGGTAATAATTATTTTAACAGATCCATGAATAACCACATATTAAACCATTTACCATATAAATCGTCTTTCCGTTTTGTAGATAACATATCATTGCTGAGTGAAAATGAGGTTAGAGGGGAGTATACCTTAAAACAGGATTCCTTTTTTTATGAAGATCATTTTGCAGGGAACCCGGTAACACCCGGGGTTATTATTACTGAAATTATGGCGCAAATTGGCCTGGTAGTTTTAGGAATATTTTTGATATTGAAGGAAACTGACTTTAATTTTAATGATGATGCGGATCTGTTTCCATTGCTTACATCAACAGATGTTTCTTTTTTTAAAATGGTTTTACCAGGTCAAAAAGTTACTGTAATTTCTAAAAAGCAGTATTTCCGCTTCGGGAAGCTGAAGTGTTATGTTGAGATGCTGGATAGTGAACACGAGGTTGTGGCAAAAGGGATGTTTTCGGGCATCATAAAAAATATTGATATCAAAAAATGAATAAGCGTGTTGTAGTTACGGGAATGGGCATTGTGTCGCCAAACGGTATAGGGATCCCGGCTTTTTTACATGCTATACAAAATGGCATATCAGGCATAAAGTTTATGCCGCGATACCAGGAGCTTAATCTGGGCTGCCAGGTAGCAGGGATGCCTGCTTTTGACTGGGGGAGTTTAAAAAACTACATTTCGGAGGTTACTTTTCATGGTTTAAAAGGTACAAATATAGGTTATGGCCTGGCGGCTGCCCTTGATGCCTGGGCCGATTCAGGCATGGAATATGATACTGACAGCCCGCGATGGGAAACCGGCTGTGTGTTTGGCAACAGCATTGCCGATACCGAAGCTATGAAAAATGTTATTATTAAGGTTGATAACAAAGAAGCAAGAAAACTAGGCTCTCGCGTAGTTGAGCAAGCCATGAACAGCGGTGTTACTTCATATATATCTGGCAGGTTAGGTTTGGGCAATAAAATAGTTACCAATTCGTCTGCTTGTGCAACAGGCACACAAGCTATTTTAATGGGCTATGAATACATTAAAGACGGTTATGCAAAACGGATGCTTGTTGGCAGCTCCGAGCATGTTGACACTTATGTTTATGGCGCATTTGATTCTATGCGGGTTTTATCACGTAAGTTTAATGATAATCCCGAAAAAGCATCAAGACCAATGAGCATAACAGCCGGTGGCTTTGTACCAGGCTCTGGTGCTGGTGCATTAATTTTGGAGGATCTGGATTTTGCATTGGAACGCGGCGCACATATTTATGCCGAGATCTTAGGCGGATCGAGCAATTCAGGCGGACAGCGCCTGGGCGGTACCATGACAGCGGCTAACTCTACAGGCGTTGTCAGGTGTATTAACGAAGCAATGGTAAGCTCGGGTATAAATGAGGAACAAATTGACCTGATAAGCGGCCATTTAACCGCAACAAATGCCGACCGGCAGGAAATTCAGAACTGGAGCCTGGCGTTAAACCGGGCCGGGGATAATTTTCCGCTCACCAATTCATTAAAATCAATGATAGGCCATTGTCTTAGTGCGGCAGGTTCAATTGAAACTGTGGCATCCATATTGCAGATAGTGCATGGGTTTGTACATCCAAACATAAATTTTGAAGATCCAAACCCTGAAATAACAAATTTGGTGAGTTTAGATAAACTGCCTGTTAAAATGATAAAAAAAGAAGTTAACATTGTAGCTAAGGCAAACTTTGGCTTTGGGGATGTTAACACCTGTTTAATACTAAGTAAATACAAAAAATAAAATGACAAGACAAGAAATTTTAAGTGAGCTCAAAACGGTTATTTCCCCCTATACGACGAATAAGGAGATGCTGGCTGGAATTAATGACCAAACTGATCTCATAAAAGATTTAAAGATCAATTCCGCTAACCTGGTAGATATAATTATCGATGCAGAAGCTAAATATGATATCGAGATTGATTATGATTCTGCAGATAAAATGGTGAACGTGGGTACATGCATTGATGTGATAAGCGAAAAACTCAGCGAAAAAATATGATCAGTACCGGTAACGATATTGTATCATTAAGTGCAATAAACATTACCCGTACCAAGCAGTATAAATTTTACTCCAAAATACTTTCTGACTCAGAAAAGCCCCTGTATAACGAGTTTGGTTTAGCCGGAATACCTTTCGAAAGTTTCGTCTGGTTATTGTGGTCAATAAAAGAATCAGCCTATAAATTCCTGCAAAGAAATGATCCGGACTTGATATTCACGCCCATAAAATTTATGGTTGAAGGCCTTTACCTGCCTTCAGCTTATGTGGTATCAGGCTTTGGTACTACACAAGCTGAAGGAACAGGATTTGATAATCAAACCTGCATAAATGGGGTGGTTACCTTTGGCTCGCACACATTATATTCATGCTCATTAATACGCCGTGAATTCATTTGTTCTGTTGCGAGTCATGATGACAGCTTTGAAAAAACCTGCTGGGGCATAAAATTGATAGATAACCCTGATCATGAAAATCAATCAAAAGAGGTCAGGTTGTTTTTGATCGAAAAATTACAACGGCTTTATGGAGCCAATGATTTCACCATAAGCAAAAGCCCGCATAATTGCCCTATTCTGTTAAAAGGCACAGAAGAATCTGCAATTCCTGTTTCTTTATCTCATCACGAACAATTTATCGCTTATTCCTTTCAAATTGCTGATTAAAAATGGCAATGCATTAATAACCCATACGGCACCTTAGGGTCTATCCAGGTAGATTTTGGCGGCAGTATCTCACCAGCGTCTGCTACAGCAATCAATTGGCTAACCGTAAGCGGGCAAAGTGTAAAGGCAATAGCATTTGGATATATTTCCAGTAATGTGTGTAATTCTTCAATTGCCATTTCCCCTCCTACGCACTTTAAGCGCACATCTGTCCCCGCATCAATAATGCCTAATATCGGGGCTAATAGCTGCTCCTGCAAAACCGAAACATCCAGCATTGCAGCAACTCCTTTACCAGGTATTTCTCTTGGAATAAGGATAAACCATTTTCCATTTAAATACATGCCTATCAGGCCATTTTCGCTTGGTTGTACGGGCCGGTTACTTCGCGCTTTCTGTACAGAAAAGTTTTCCAGTATTTTATCCATCAATACTCCCTTTTCAATTGGTTCGACAGGCAATACCACGCGATCATATTCTTGCATCCGCAATTGATCGCTGGCAATATACAAGGACGAAATGGTATCAAATACAGTTAAGCCGGCAGCCTGCTGTTCTGCAGCCAGCCTATCGGCAGATTCCAGCCGGTGATGACCATCAGCAAGGTAAACGGTATCAATTTGGGCAAATGCTTCTATAAGCTTTTTTATTGTAGCTTCATCTTCAATCTTCCAAAGCCTGTGAAAGCCCTCCCTGTTACCTAAGCTTGTCTTTTTGCTATTGGCACGTGTTTCTGCTATAATACGATTAATCACCAGGTGCGGCGGGTAAGTTAGCAGTACCGGGCTGCCTTCCAGCCCGGTATGTTGCCGATAGTTTTTTAGCCTGCGCACACTATCCGCAATTGTTAGTTCATGTGTCTTTATCGTTCCGTTAGTATAATCAGATAGTGCTGTTAGCGTCCAGATACCCGCCTGGCGATAATTTTTAGTAACAATTTCATAAACGTATATTCCCGGCTTTTTTTCACGCCACAATCTATCTTTTTCAAGCAGGTTTTGCAGTGTATGGTTAACTTCCTCATAAGCGTTAGCCTGCCCTTCGGGTGTTTCGGGCCTGTGCCTTGCAATAGTTTCCAGTAAGGTCTTCAAAGGCGGTAATGACTCAGCTTTATTCAGGTCGCCTGAAACCGACTCAGCCTGCATAGTAGTAAATACCAGTTGATCCGCATATATAGAATTAGGCCTGATAGCACAAAATGGTTTAATATTTGCCATATACCGTTAATTAATAGGTTTAGTTTAGTGTTAAAAAGCACTTACTATTTCTACCTCTTTAACACCAGGCAATAATTCGGCAGCCATAAAGTTTTCAGCCTGCCTTACCATCTGTTCTGAGCCTATGAAAATAGGCGAGCGCTGGTGCAGCTCTGTTACTTCAATATCAAGGATCCGCGAAGTGCCATTTGTAGCTCTTCCACCAGCTTGTTCTATCAAAAATGCCATTGGGTTGCACTCATACACCAATCTTAATTTCCCATTAGGGGCCGAAGCTGTAACCGGGTAAATAAAGATCCCTCCCTTAATAAGGTTCCGGTGTACATCAGCCACCATTGAGCCTATATATCGTGACGAATATGGACGATTTGTTGCTTTATCTTCAACCTGGCAATACTTTATATACCGTTTTACACCCTGCGGAAAATGCACATAGTTGCCTTCATTTATAGAATAGATGAAACCATTTTTGGGGATCTGCATTTCAGGATGTGACAAACAAAACTCACCGATAGATGGATCAAGTGTAAAACCATTTACGCCCTTCCCCGTAGTATACACCAGCATGGTTGAAGAGCCATAGATCACATAGCCTGCCGCTACCTGTTCAGTCCCGGTTTGTAAAACATCATCAATTGTTGCAGGGCCTTTTGTTGAGCGCCTTCTGTAAATGGAAAAGATAGTACCAACCGGAACATTAACATCAATATTTGATGAACCATCCAGCGGGTCAATAGCTACTATGTATTTAGCGTCTTTAGAAACATCAGTATCTAACCGGATAATATCATCGTTTTCCTCTGATGCTACAATACAGCATTCGCCACCGCTTTTTAGTGCAGATATAAACTGCTCATTGGCATACACATCAAGCTTTTGCTGGCTTTCTCCCTGTATATTGGTACTGCCGGCATTTCCTAAAATATCCATCAGGCCTGCTTTATTTACCTCCCGGTTAACAATTTTGGCGGCAATACCTATGTCACGAAGCAAACGTGAAAGTTCGCCCTTGGCATAAGGAAAGTCAGCTTGTTTTTCAATAATAAATTGCCCTAAAGTAATAAAGTTAGTCATAGACTTAGTGTAAATAATACGTAAGTAATTAATATAATTGGTGGGGCAAGTTAAGCAGATAATGTGCTAAAAAACGAAAAAATAGGCAAAAATTGTAAAAAAAATAAATCCTATTGGGGTGTTAAACAAACACTAAGTGTATTGAGAATATGCAAAAAATCAATATAAACATTAGGGAGATACTTTATTTCACAAAACCAAAAACGCAGCTTCCTGTTTTGGAAAGCTGCGTTTTTTACTTAACGTAATATTTGTTTCTATAACAATTTTCTTTTAGTTATGCCTTTCCCAAAACGATAGCTCAGGGTAACTTCGTGCGTAGCCAAATTAAAGCCGCCCAGGTTATTGGACGACGTATTAAACTGGTAGCTGTATCCTACATGGATCTGATCAAGGTTCAGGGTTATAATGCCAGCCGCCAGTTTATTATTTGCGCGGTAACTTCCTCCCAGCCCCAGCGTTTCCTTAATGTATAATATGGCGGAAATATCAGTAACAAGCGGAACGTCTTTAGCATATGAGATCAATACAGATGGCTTTAATTTAAAATCTTCTCCCAGATCTGTAAGCAGGGCCCCGGTAAAGTAATAATGACTTCTAAAGTTATTGTTATTTTGTATTGATGCTGTTCCAAGGCTGGTTATCGTAAGTTCAGGTGCTGATATACCCAAGTAGTACCAATCAGTAAAATACATTACCCCAAAGCCTATATTGGGTTTGGTTTCTCTTACATCATTCGAAAATACCGGATCATTAGGATCAAGTGTTGAATAATTGGCAACATAATTCCGGACACCTGCATTTAACGATACAGCCAGATAATCACTCTGCCCCAGTTGGATCGCTTTTGAAAAATAGGCGTTCACTTCTGTTTGATGCTCTATGGCAAACTGATCATTGTATACAATAAGTCCCGCTGCTCCGTTTATTGACACAATAGGAATATTGCCATTTAGCAGAAAAGTAGTGGGTGCGCCGTTTATGCCCACCCACTGCTTCCTGGCCATTGTGTTTATTGAATAAGCCTGATCAAGCACCGAATAAGCCGGGTTAATCGGTGTCAGGTTATCCATATACTGCGTAAAGCTGAACGCCTGGGTTTGTGCCTGTGCACGCTCCCCTCTTTCCAATACAAATAAAACGAACAGCAATACTACAACTCTTAAACGCATCTCAAATTTTTATACGGCTAAATTTAGTTCTTTTTTAATATTTCAACACTAAGAAGCCGGTTTTATGTTTGGTATCAGCGCCATCCTTGTATTCTAACGAGTAAAAATAAGTACCCGCCTGCTGTAGTTTGCCATTAGTGCTATGCCCATCAAATACTTTAGTGCTGTTATCATAGCCTTTCACCTCGTATACCAGCGTACCACTGCGGCTCATAATCTGCAGGCTGTTATCCGGGTAAGCGCTTATACCATCTATCTGCAGATAGTCGCTTTTGCCGTCGCCATTTGGCGATACATTCTGATGCACCACAACCTCATTTGCTTTAACAGGGGTAGCCTGATCAAACAATGCAACAAGTCCAGTCGGCGCCTGTCGTGTTATCGTTACGCCATAGGTATTGGAGGTTAATCCATCATGCGTCGTTACTACAGTAGTAATAATATTATCACCTACATTTAACGGGATAGAGCCGGATGCAGTACCTGAAGTCACAGACACAGTATTAACCGTTATAGTATTTGTAGGATCAAATGCGGTAGGGGTTAACGTTACCGAACTAACTGAATTGTCTACTGTACCTTTATAATCTTTAAAGTCAGGACCTGGCACCACATACACCGATGTCCATGGATTAAGTGTAATACTGGCTAATATAGCCGATGCCTGTCGTGTTATTTTTATACTGTAGGTATTGGAGGTTAAACCGTCATGTGAAGTTACTACGGTAGTAATGATATTATCACCTACATTTAACGGGATAGCTGCCGATGCCGTGCCCGAAGCTACAAGTACATTATTAACTGTTATGGTATTTGTGGCATCCGCTGTTGTAGGGATTGCCATTACCGAGCTAACTGAAAAAGGCACTGAAGCAGTATAATCTTTAAAGTCAGGACCTGGCGCATCATACAACGATGTCTTTGGACTCAGTACAAGACTGGTTAATACAGCCGGTGCGCCTCGTGTTATCTTTATACTGTAAGTGTTTGAGGTTGAGCCGTCATGTGAAGTTACTACGGTAGTAATGAAGTTATCACCCACAATTAACGGGATAGATGGCGATGCCGTACCCGAAGCTATAGATGCCGGTAGCCCGCCCGAAGGTACCTCTACATTATTAATTGTTATTATGTTTGTGGGATCAAGCGTTGTAGGGGTTAATGTTACCGAACTAACTGAAAAAGGCACCGAAGCTGTATAATCTTTATAGTCGGGACCCGACACCGTGTATAACGATGTCCTTGGATTAAGTGTAATGCTGGTTAATATAGCCGATACCCCCCGTGTTATCTTTGTACTGTAGGTATTGGTGGTTAATCCGTCATGTGTAGTTACAACAGTAGTAATGATGTTATCACCTACATTTAACTGAATAGCTGGCGATGCAGTGCCCGAAATTACCGGCACATTATTAACTGTTATCGTATTTGTGGCATCCGCTGCTGTAGGGATCATCATTATCGAACTAACTGAAAAAGGCACTGTACCTATATAATCTTTAAAGTCAGGGCCTGTTACCGTGTACAATGATGTTTTGGGGTTAGTTACAAGGCTGATTAATACAGCAGGTGACTGTCGCGTTACATCTATGCTGTAGGTATTGGTGGTTAATCCGTCATGTGTAGTTACAACAGTAGTAATGATGTTATCACCTACATTTAACGGAATAGATCCCGATGCTGTACCAGAAGATACGAGTACATTATTAACCGTTATCGTATTTGTGGCGTCAACTGCTGTTGGGGTTATCGTTACTGAATTAACTGAATAGCCCACTGAAGCTGTATAATCCTTAAAGTCAGGACCTGTTACCGTGTATAATGATACTTTAGGGCTAATTGTAATACCTGTTAATAAAGCCTCTGCCTGCCGTGTTATTGTTATACTGTAAGTATTGGAGGTTGCCCCATCATGCGAAGTTACAACAGTAGTAATAACGTTATCACCTACATTTAACGGGATAGATGCCGATGCCGCCCCCGAAGCTACAGTTACATTATTTACTGTTATAGTATTTGTGGCATCTGCTGTTCTAGGGGTTATCCTTACCGAACTAATTGAATTGGCCACTGTACCCTTATAATCTTTATAGTCAGGACCTGGTATTTCTGTGAGCGATATCGTAGGGGTTGGTGTAAGGCTGGTTAATACAACACTACTTACCGGTGGCTTACGGTTTACCGTTATAGTATATGTTTTAATCGTAGTCCCGTCCTGGGCGGTTACCATTACATCAATAGGATTATTTCCCACATTTAATGCAAGTGATCCTGATGCAATGCCGCTGCTTAAGGGTGCATAAGAACCGCCATTGATCCTTACCTGTAAAGTTGTACTGGGATCAGCTGTTGCTGTTACAGTTGTGGTGCCTGTTGCATTGCTTACATAAGCTGCATAGCTAGTGGTGTTACTACTAAACGCAGTTGATAAAGTGCCATTACTCAAAGTCAGGGTATTTAAGTTTACCACTGAAGAAAGAGTAGGTGCTATAATAGTAAGGTTACCAGGCGTTTGAGTAATAGAATAGTCCGCATCGGCTGCTCCGCTTATCGTGATGGCATATACATTGATCGGCGAGGAGGCTGTTGCCGCAGTGTTAATTGTAGGCTGCGTGGTTAAATTCGCTGGTGTATCTCCGTTTATAAAGCCACCGTAACTTGCTGTTAAAGTTGGTATTGAAGCTCCAAAAACCTTGGTTTTATCATCTGCCAGTATAGTTAAAGGTATTGTATTTATGGTTAGCGTCCCTGGCACATAACTGATGGCATAATCCGCGTCAACTGCTCCGCTTGCTGTTATAGAATACGGATTTCCTGCAACATGCGATGCTGCAGTAGCTGTTGTGCTTAGGGTTGGTTGTGTGGTTAAGCTACCACCTGTATCTCCATTTACAAAGCCGGTGATGCTGGCGGTTAATGTTGGTATAGCTGCTCCGTAAGCCTTACTCTGGTTATCAGCAGTTATAGTTAAAGGAGCACCGCTTATAGTTAATGAACCGGCTACATAACTGATAGCATAGTTCGGATCAACAGCACCGCTGGCTGTTATAGAATACGGGCTTCCTGATACATGTGATGCTGCAGTAGCAGTTGTGGTTAATGTTGGCTGTGTGGTTAAGCTGCCGCCTGTATCACCATTTACAAAACCGGTGATGCTGGCGGTTAATGTTGGCAACGCAGCTCCGTAAGCTTTAGTCTGGTTATTTGCTGTGATGGTTAGCGGCGCCGTACCCACGGTTAGCGAACCGGCTACATAGCTAATGCTATAATCAGCATCAACTGCTCCGCTTGCTGTTATTGAGTACGGGTTCCCCGCTACCGTTGATGCAGCGGTAGCTGTAGTGGCTAATGTAGGCTGTGTGGTTAAGCTGCCGCCTGTATCACCATTTACAAGACCGGTGAAGCTGGCAGTTAACGTTGGTAAGGCAGCACCATAAGCTTTAGTCTGGTTATCAGCAGTGATGGTTAGAGGCACCGTACCCACAGTTAAAGTACCGGCTACATAACTAATGGTATAATCGGCGTCAACTGCCCCGGTTGCAGTTATAGGATACGGACTCCCTGCAACATGTGATGCTGCAGTAGCTGTTGTGCTTACTGTTGGCTGGGTGGTTAAACT
>Ga0206981_10113_pt1 | contig 24623 bp, 23 predicted proteins | sample Alteio_BWMinCont_17_FD_153312 | JGI IMG/M metagenome (GOLD analysis project Ga0206981, IMG submission 153312) | Enriched cells from forest soil in Barre Woods Harvard Forest LTER site, Petersham, Massachusetts, United States -... | ecosystem: Environmental > Terrestrial > Soil > Temperate forest >... | reverse complement strand
ATAAACCTTTTAGCAGGTGCGCAGTTTCAATAGCCTGCTGCTGGTTGCCCACTGCAATTTCCGAAGCCTTTTGAACAGCTTCCTGCGCTTTTATTGTAAAATTGTTAAAATTCATGTTAATGTTTTAATTTGTTGTCTGAAGCAGAATTTACAGAATTTTAAAATTGACAAAATTCAGCTTGCCAAGCTATTAAAACACTATCAAATAAACATCCTGATAATTCTTAAATTCTGTGAATTCTGATTCAGACTAACAACGTCAAATCACCTGCCATATTCCCCAAACTGCTAAATTGTCGCCTAAAAATAAAATCATCCGCTACTTTGTCATTGCCCGGTAATCTGATATTTATTGACCTTTTCTTAAGTAAAAAATTATAATTTTGCTATGCCCTAATAATCACACTGTTTTGGATAAGCATCTTTTTAAAAATTTACCGGGAAAATACAAAAACGCCTATCGCGATTACTACACCAACCAAAACCTGGCTTCTGTACGCGTAGGGAGTGTTATTTTTTTAGTGTTAAATGTTGTGATCAGGGCGCTATATTTTATTTTTCCATTAAGCCTTACCCGGGCCGAGAATTTTCCAGAGTTTGATATTACCAATTGGGTTTTTATGGCATCGGCGCTGGTATTTTATATTATCAGCAATTTTTTGATCGATGAATTCAGGAAAAACAAAAAAACCACTGCCATAATGTCGTTGTTTGTTTTTTCATTTTCGCTGTATATTATTCTCTGCGGGATGTTCAGCAGCTTTATTGCAACGGCTAACCCGCGAAACGCGCTTACACTTTACTTAATATCATTAACGGTTATTAGTATTCTATGCGTATTTGAATATTATGAAACCATTATACTCATCATTGCGGTTGAATTATTGTTTACTTCGTTACTGATCCATAGTCATACCGACCCTACCGAAATGATCTATAACCAGATGGTTTCTATTATTTTATTAGGGGGCTTTTATTTGATATCCCGCTACTTTTTCTCCTACAAAGCCAATTACTGGATGCAGGTAAACGAGATCAGGGAAAAAAACCTGGAGATTGAACGGGGAAGCGAATTTAAAAGCCAGTTACTGGGCACAGTAGCGCACGATTTACGTAACCCTATAGCCGCCGTGGAAACATTAGCCATGATGATGGAAATGGAAGATATTGATGCAGATACACAGGATACCCTAAACCTGATGAAGGCATCGTGCATAAGGGCCCGTACTATAATTGACGACCTCCTTGAATCTGCCCGCAATGAAAATTCCATAGAATTTATCACCATCAAAACCGAGCTTAATAGCTTGATAAGGAATAATATTGAAGTTTGGAAGATCCAAAAAGAGGCTAAAAACATCATTGAGCTTATCAGTTCAATAAGTCCTGTTTATGCGCAGATAAATCATGAGAAATTTACCCGTGTGCTGGATAATCTTATTGGAAACGCGCTTAAATTCTCCAAAGAGAAAAGCAAGATCGAGGTATTTTTAAGCAAAAGGAATCAGCAGATCATTATAGAAGTAAAAGACCGTGGCTTAGGCATCCCTAAAGATATGCTGCCTATTATTTTTATCCCATTCTCAAAGGCAGGCCGCACCGGTTTAAAGGGCGAACAATCAACCGGCCTGGGTTTAAGTATTGTAAAACAGATAATAGAAAAACACAACGGCAAAATTGAAGTGGAAAGCGAAGTGGGAAAAGGCTCAACTTTCAGGATAGTGTTACCGGAGGTTGAGGTTAGAGATTAGTTGATTGGTGATTAGAGATTAGTTAAATGCGGAATATTATATTGAGTCTATTAATTAATTTCACATAAAACCACAAAATCTATTGATTATAAATATTTTAGCTTTGTGCATTCAGCTTTTAGCTTTTATATAATTTACAGATCAACCCCATTCAAATCCTTCACTATTTTTAAGGTGCTGTCAAAGGTAAACCTGCAGGTATCAGTTTTAAGTGTTCCTTTTTTATCTTTTGCTTTGTAAATCAGCCTGACATCCCAGCCAACCAAAACATTTTTGTAGGTTCTTTCTTTTTCTTTAACCGCTGCTTTGGTTTCCCTGACTTTAGCAGAATCTCCTTTAATGTAAAAATTGTTAAGTGCAACCATTAATGACCTGTATTCAGGATTATCATGAAAAGTGGTGTAAATGCTATCAGGTTTAAGAAACTTAATGGTATCAACAGAAGCCGGGTTCGGCACCTTAGTTTTTAAATATTCAACTGCTTTTTGTTTATAATTAACATCTGATGAGCAGCCGAAAAAAAACAAAACAACTGATATAACCGGAATTAACCTTTTCATAGCTACAAATATATCAGAATAAGAAGAGATTTAAGCGTTTAGAACTTAATCTAACCCAATCAACATAATCCAACTTAATCAACTCACATTATTCCTGAAAAATGCAAGCGTTAAAGCCCATGCTTCTTTAGCGGCATTTTCGTTATAGCTATCGCGTTCATCGCAATTAAAGCCGTGGTCGGCATAGGAGATTTTTACATTGATGTAATCCTTTCCGGCTGCATCCATAGCTTTGGTAATTATATCTATCTGATCCTGGCCTATATGTTGATCCAGTCCGCCCCAAAAAAACAGGTGCCTGCCGTTAACACTGCCGGCTTTATCAGCAACCTTTGAAATATAACCGCTGTAATAGCTTATCCCGGCTTTTATCGGTAAAGTTGCATTAGCCAAAAACGAGATCCTGCCACCCATACAATACCCTATGCTGAAAATATTTTCCGGGTTTACCAGCTCATGATGGCTTAGCCAGTGGTATGCCGCTTTCAAATCAGCTTCGTTTCCTTCAAGGGTCATTGCCATACCGTGAGACCTAACCCCTTCAAAATTGGTATAGCTGCCTTCAAAATATGGCGGCGCTGTACGGTGATAAAGTTCAGGCGCTATTACCACAAAGCCCTGCGCAGCAAACCTGTCTGCCATATCGCGGATATGATGGTTTACGCCATAAGCTTCCTGTAATAAAATTAAACCGGGACTGGTTTTCCCTGCAGTACCTTCAGGGATAGCGGTGTAGGCTTCCATATCGGTACCATCAGCCACTTTTAGGTTTACGTATTTTTCCATGGGGTTGTAAATGTTGTAGTTGTTGTAAACGTTAAAAGGGGTTTTATCTTTTATAAGATTTACAAAAATCATCAAATCCCTTCACTCCTTTAATCCTTCACTAATTAAAAAAACTTCACTAATTCACTCCCTCACTAATTCACTAATTAAAAAACTTCACTAATTCACTAATTAAAAAATCGTTACCGGCACAATCAATTCAAACCTGTTTCGACCGGTTCCTCCAAAAAGATCAGGATCAACCAAATAACTGTACCTAAAGCCAAAACTTATAGATGCCTGGTTAAAAAATTTGGTATCAAAATAGATCTCCGTTCCTGTTGAGCGGAAAGTACCTTTAAACTGGGTTCCATTTGTAAAAAAATCTGTGGCGCGGGTATAGTCATAAAAAGCATTTCCTCGGATGCGCAGCAGGTAAAAGGTATTGGCAAAACCGGCATCGGGATAGGCTATAGGGAAATGATAATTTACGCCCAGCTTATTCATATCGTACAAATTTTCCGCCTGGTATCCCCGCGAAAACGGGAAGTCGTTAGAAAAGCTGATCACGCTGTTTTTATTTTTTTGCTGATGTGCCGCGCTTAATACAAGGCTTTGGTTGGTAAATAATCCCGGGAAATAAAAATTACCCGATGCCAAAAATTGATTTGCTGTTAAACCGGAAACGGCTGATTTATAAGTAAGACTTATACTTTGGCCCAGCATAGGATAAATATTTTTACGGGCTTGTTGCGTGCTGTTACTAAAGGATATAAAGTTACTGCTGTACAGGTATGACCTGTCATTAAACATATTTCTGTAAGCTTGCTGAAAGCTGGTTTGCGAGTAAACCAACCCGCTGCCAAATTGCAGGCCGGTTAGATGCTTGCCAGCCGACAAATTAAGCGGAATCTGCAGACCGGCATTAATTTGAGTTTCATTCCAGTATATATTGCTTCCTTTATAATATCCGCGCCTGTCAACTGTATAATTGGCGCCCGCTGAAATGTAGGGGAATAATGCTCCGTAAATGGCATCTAAGCCAAATTGTTTATAGCCCTCATCCCGGTTATAATCAAAGGAGATATTGGTTTGCATGGTATTCAGCACATTTTCTCCGGCTATAGATATTTCGTAGTTAGGGTCGCTAATATTGGGGATAATGCTGTGAAAGTTAAATAAATGATACGATTTGGAGTATTTAGTTACCGGCAGCGGTTCGTTTTTTATTGTAGCTAATAGATTGGTTGAAGAATCTCTTTTTAAAGCACTAATATTAAAATCAGGTAAACCGCAGCAGATCTCGTTTTGCTCCAGCCACTTAAAACCCTCCCTTTTAGCTTCAATCACTTTAAATCCTTCTGCGGTAAAGCCGACCCAGGCAAGTGATCTTTCTGATACGGCAGGCTGATAAAATCCAAATGAACCTGTATGTTTATAACCGGCCTGGCAGTATAATTTACCGGTGCTTATATTTAGCGCATATAAATTATCATCTTTTCCTGATGCAACTGTAAAATAAACGGTGTCTTTTTTAACCACAGGAAATGCTATTGGCTGATAGGAAAAAGGCAGCAGGTATTTTGCATCCCCTGTTTTTATATCGATCAGAGCTAACGACATTTTACCTTTTGAATTCCGTACAGCAGAGATCACCTTATCAGCACCATAAAATTTAGGATAAGTATAAAATAAGCCCTGTTTGTTCGGAATAATAGCTATCAGCTTGCCACCAGCAGTGTTTATTAAGTGAAGATCACTTTTTCCGGATGTTGCTTCTTCTACCGTTATTATCGTTTTTCCGTCATCGCTAAAGGCAGGTGAAAAATATTTGGTTTTCCGGGTAAGTTTTTGCTCTTCTCCCGTATTTATGTCCAGTAAAACCAACTCACTGTAATTGCGGTAATTCCACCTTACATCAGGGCGGTAGGCGCAGTAGATGATCTTACCATTATGATAAGCAAAGTAATCATCAATTGATACATCTCTTACACTGACATTTCTTTCAACATTACCGCTTTTTATCACAAATACAGGTATGTGGTCATAGGTACTTTTCAGATAGATCAATGTACTATCGTTTACAAAAGCAGGATATTCTCTATCTCCATCAAAATGTCTATGGTGATTTGCAAAAGAGCTATCTGTTTTTAATGGTGCGTTACCATCAGGGTATAAACCAAACGCCTTTTTAAAATGGTTAAGCCCATTGTTTCTGAAGGTTTCAAAATCCTTGCCTGAATATTTTTTTATGGCCCGTTGTAAAGGATAAAAACCACCTTTAAAAGCGGCAGCATCATGCGTTACCTTTTTCCAGAAATCATCGCCATACTTTTCTCTCCCGTATGATACCAGCATATAGCCTAAAGGGTACCAATCAGGCACATAATCACGGTATGATCCATTGCGAATCTTCATATAGCTGTAATCTTTCCCTTCGGCCCATAATGACCGGAAGCCATTGAAGAAATACGGAAGCCTACCCCTGCCCTGTTCGCTTACATGGGTTTCGTTAAAAACGGCATCGCCTTCAAAAAACCAGTCGGGTACAGCAAGTCCGTTACCCAGCGCCTGGCCGCCCTCGCCAAAAATCACTTTTAACACATGCGACAAGCCTACGTTAAAATTATTATACTGCTGCACATGCCTGAACTCGTGAATGGCAAGTTGCTCGTTCCAGGGCAGGCTGCCCACATCAAAGCTGTTTTGCTCGGGCGTTAAATAAAACTCGCTGCGAAAAGGTGCCAAACCAACATAAGCATTCGCAACGGTGGTTTGGTTTTGCATTACAATGCTCACCTGCTTTTGCTTATAACCAATGGTAGGCTGTATAACGCCATTCATTTGCTGCACAATATTAGCCACCTTTAACGCCATTGAATCAAGCCCGACAGGGAAGATAACTTTTGCCACAGGTGTATTTACTTGCTTCCATTTTATAGATGGCGGATTACCACCAAATTGCTGGGCATTGGAAATAGTAACAGTGGCAGTTAAGAGTAGCAGCAAAAAGGAGTGTTTCGGGCAAAATTTCATTAGCGTGAAAGTAAGCACATTTTGTGGATTGTCTGAACCAGAATTCATTGAATTTATAAATTGTTCATTCCGCAATCGGCATTTCGATTTCCGCATTTAAATTAAATCCGAAACTATGAGTATTCGAAAAATTTATAATCCTTCATTTTCATTGCCACAATGCTAAAAAAATCACCAGAGGCGTAGCTTCGACCTATATTGTAACAACGGATTTCAATCCGTTGGCTATAAAAAGCAGATAAAAAAGAACCGTAGGTTCGGTCCATATAAATCCGTGTAAAATGGTGAATACTTCCAAAAATCGATATGCACCGTGCCGACGGCACTCTATAAGTGTGGTATGTGTTCTCAACGGGTTGAAACCCGTTGTTACAAGATGTATCGAGCCGAAGGCTCTTACTGCAAGAGACAACGAATCTTTCGAACACTTCTAATCTAAAATCCGAGATTAAATCATTCCGCAATCGGCATTCCGACTTCCGTATTCAATAAATCCGAAATTCACATGACACACCATCAGCTAAAACATCCTACATTTGCGCTTTGTTAATATATCGTAATGGCTAAAGTTTCTATCAACCTGGCAACAGGTTCTATACAAAAGGAAGAGTTAATAGTAGGGATTGATCTAGGCACCACCAATTCATTGGTTGCTTTTATTAACCCGGATAAAAATCCGCAGGTAATAAATGATACCGGCAAGGGGGTTTTAGTACCTTCCATAGTGCATTTTGGTGCATCGGGCGATATTACAGTAGGCAACGAGGCTAAGGATTATTTGATAACCGATCCTCAAAACACGGTCTTTTCTGTGAAGCGTTTACTTGGCCGTTCCTACCACGATATTGAAAACTACAAGGACTTTTTCTCCTACAAAGTAATCGACGATGATTCTGAAAGCCTTGTAAAAATAAAGGTTGGCGATAAGTTTTATACACCTATCGAGCTTTCAGGCCTGATCTTAAAAGAGCTTAAAGCGCGTGCAGAACACGCTTTAAAAACACCGGTTAACCGCGCAGTTATAACCGTACCTGCATATTTTAACGATTCGCAACGCCAGGCTACCCGCGATGCCGGTAAACTTGCCGGGCTTGATGTATTGCGCATTGTAAATGAGCCAACCGCCGCAAGCTTAGCTTATGGCATCGGCTTAAACCCCGAAGAAACAAAGACAATTGCTGTATATGACCTCGGTGGCGGAACATTTGATGTTTCTATCCTGCAAATTCAAAACGGCATTTTCGAGGTTTTGGCAACAAACGGCAATACTTTTTTAGGCGGCGATGATTTTGACAGCGCCATAGTTGATTATTGGATAGAAAAAAATCAGCTTAACAAAGCCGATATAATTGCCGATAACAAGCTTGCCCAGCAATTACGCCTTAAAGCCGAAGAAGCAAAAAAAGCATTTGCCCACCAAAGTTTGGTGAACGACAAGATAGGCGACATTTGGTGCACCATTGACCGCACTACTTTTGAGCAGCTCATCCTCCCAAAAGTACAGGAAACCATTACCTGCTGTAAAAACGCGCTGAAAGACGCCAAACTGGAGATCGGCCAGATTGATGAAGTGATTATGGTAGGCGGTTCAACCCGCACGGCACTGGTTAAGAAAATGGTGGCTGAGTTTTTTGGTCGCCCGGTACATGATGAGGTTAATCCGGATGAAGTTGTTGCGCTTGGCGCCGCTATCCAGGCGGATGTATTGGCAGGTAACCGCAGCGATATTTTACTGCTTGATGTTACACCGCTTTCCCTTGGCATTGAAACCATGGGAGGGTTAATGGATGTAATCATCCCGCGCAATTCCAAGGTACCTACAAAGGCTGGTCGCCAGTATACCACCTCAATTGACGGGCAGGTGAATATGAAGATAGCCGTTTACCAGGGTGAGCGTGATCTGATAAAAGAAAACCGCAAACTTGCAGAATTTGATTTGAAAGGCATTCCCTCCATGCCGGCAGGTTTCCCTAAAGTGGATATAAACTTTTTACTGAATGCCGATGGGATCCTAAAGATCCAGGCGGTTGAATTACGTTCAGGCGTTAAGCAGGAAGTGGAAGTAAAACCAACCTACGGCATTACTGACGATCAGGTTGAGCAGATGCTGATGGACAGCATTACCCATGCAAAAGATGATGTAAGCCAGCGCATGCTGATAGAAGCGCGTGTTGAAGGGGAGCAAATGGTTAAAACTGTGGAAGGCTTCCTAAGAAAGAACAGTGATTTTGTTTCGATTGCAGAAATTTCCGATACGCATAAATATATTGAAGCTTTGAAAGGCTCATTAACCAGTGGTGATAAAGATCAGATCCATAAAGCTATTGATGAATTAAACGAATTTACCCGCCCCTTTGCCGAGCGATTAATGGATCAGGCGATCAGCCATGCGATGAAGGGGAAAAGTATTGAGTAATTCGAAAAACGATTTGTAGAGACGCGATGCTTCGCGTCTCAATGCGGACAGGCTGCCAGCATGTTTCACAAGCCAGGCAAATTGTATTTCTAATTATAATGGTTAACCTCAATGGTTTCAGACGCGAAGCATCGCGTCTCTACGACTAATAACATATAAATCATACAACTATAAACATCTATTTTGAAAAACATCAAGTCTACCTTCCTCCTATTAATCCTGCTTTGCTTTTTAAGCTTAAGCAGGGCATCTGCAACAAAAATCAATTACCTGAAATTTAAGGATACCTCGGTTAAATCTTTGGATACCACTTTGTACGATTCATTGATGCATAAGCTGGCCAATGGCGATAAAAGGTGGCCAGTAAAAACCAAAGCTTATCCTTTACCAGGTGCAATTTTACCTTATAACCGCATAGTTGCCTATTATGGCAATATGTATTCAAAAAACATGGGGGTATTGGGTCAGTATCCGCCAAAAACCATGCTGGCTAAGCTGAAAGCTGAGGTAAAGAATTGGGAAAAGGCAGATACCAGCACTCCTGTTAAACCCGCCCTGCATTATATTTGTGTTACCGCCCAGGCCGATGCAGGCAGAAATGGGTTGCATAACCTGCGCATGCCATTCAAACAGATTGACAGCGTGATCAGCATGGCAAAATCAATTAATGCTTTGGTATTTTTAGACTTGCAGGTTGGCTTTAGCACAGTGCAGAAAGAGGTGCCTTTGCTGGAGAAATATTTAGTAATGCCAAATGTGCATTTAGGAATCGACCCGGAGTTCTCTATGAAGGAGGGCAGCGTACCCGGAAAGCGGATAGGTACTTTTGATGCGGATGACATTAATTATACTACGCAATACCTGGCATCGCTGGTTAAAAAATATAACCTGCCACCAAAAATATTTATTGTACACCGCTTTACTAAAAAGATGGTAACAAACTATAAAAACATAAAACTACGCCCCGAGATTCAGTTCGTAATGGATATGGACGGCTGGGGCGGCCCTGATCTGAAAAAAGGCACCTATAAATACTTTATCCAGGGCGAGCCTGTACAATTCACCGGATTCAAGCTATTTTATAAAAACGATATTAAGAATGGGCCAAAACGCTTGCTGACCATGAAAGAAGTTTTGGACCTGAAGCCTGCTCCTATTTATATACAGTACCAGTAAAGCTGAAAGCTCAAAGCCGAAAGCAAAAAGCAGCTTTAAGCTTTTCGCTTTCGGCTTTGAGCTTATTTCCTACAGCTTATTTATCGCTTCCTGTTCTTTCAACGCTGCAATATTATTGGTATCGCTAAACTTATCAGTTTGTGAAGCAAAATCTTCCAGGATACTTGCAATAGTGTCAAGGTTATCGGCTACGCGTTGGTGCATATCGGGCAGGTCTTTTTCAAGTCTTTTATCGCCCAGCTCCATATTATCTACCTCTATTTTAGCAAGTTTTTGAATGATCGCCTGCTGACTATTTTTTAAATCTTCCAGTTCATGGACAATCTTTTCCATTAACCCAAATTTCTTTAACTTATCCATAATGTTTTGGTTTTAATTATATAGATGCAACACAATGTGATATAAAATGTTTGAAAATTTGGATTTATGATTTATAACTAATAATTTAGTTATATGAAATTCATTCTTACATTTTTCCTGTTCCTCTGCCTGTTCACAACCACATTTGCGCAGCAATCGTCAAAGCTTGATGATGCCCTGCTAATGGATTATTATCAAAGTCAGCGGTATAATGAAGCTGTGGATTACCTGAAAAAGAGTTTCCCCGAGCCAGTTACCGATATTAAAGTTTTATCGCGGTTGGCATATACATCGCAAATGGCGAATAAACTTCCGGATGCCGAGGCTTATTACCGGCGTGCTTACGACATGGATACAACTAACCAAAACATCCTGTTTAATATGGCAGGCATAAATTTAAGGCGTGGCAATCTTCCAAAAGCTGAGCAATATTATAAACAAGTAGCTTTGCGGGATACAGGAAATTTTACGGTTTATAGTCAGCTGGCATCGCTATCAGAAAGGAAGAACGACACCGTTGCCGCTATCGGCTATTTTGAACATGCCAACAGAATCAACCCCAACGATGTTGACGTGGCAAGTGAACTGGCAGATCTTTACACCGCCCTTAAACAATTCGACAAGGCTTTGCTGGTACTAAATAAAGCCGCAGCAAGCGATCCGGATAACGTTATCATTTTGCTAAGTACCATGAAGTTAACCTACGCTGAAAAAAAATGGGCCGAAACTGTTGATGTATGTAATAAGCTCGTCCAAATGGGATCAGTAAGCGGGATGATAACTACCAAGCTCGGTATTTCTTATTATAATTTAAATAACTACGCCTGCGGCGCCGAAACGTTAGCCAGCCTGAAGGCCATTGAACAAACGGAATACACTCTTTACTATGCAGCCTTATGCTACAAAGGGCTCAAAGACAATATACAGGCTATTAATTTTTTAAACCAGGCTATTACCCAGGGAATCTCGCCTTACATTGCTAACTACTATGGTGAAATTGCTGACAGAGACATTACTTTAAACAGACATAAAAAAGCAGCCCTTGCCTATCAAAAAGCATTACAATTTAGCGAAAGCCCAATATTGTATTACCTGTTGGCCAATTTATACGATACAAAATTGAATGATAAAAGAAATGCCCGCATTTATTATAAAAAGTTCCTGGCCTCAAAACCGTCAGGGAAACAGCAGGCCTATGTAGCTTATGTAAAAAGCAGGATCGAACAGTTTAAAAATTAACGTTGCATCAGCCTTGCAACATATTTGCCTATAATATCAAACTCAAGGTTAACAACCGAGCCGGTTTTTACATGCTGTAAGTTAGTATGTTCAAAAGTATAAGGTATAATAGCAACAGAGAAGCTGTTGTTGTTTGAGTTAACAACTGTAAGGCTAATCCCGTTTACACAAATGGAGCCTTTTTCTACCGTTACGTTGCCTTGCGCTGAGTCATATTCAAAAGTGTATTCCCAGCTGCCGTCTAATTCCTTAAAATCAATACAGGTAGCGGTTTGATCAACGTGGCCCTGAACAATATGGCCGTCAAGTCGGGCATTCATTTGCATGCAGCGTTCCAGGTTTACCAGGTCGCCGGTTTCAAGGTGGCCCAGGCTAGTTTTATTTAAGGTTTCTTCAATGGCAGTAACTGTATGCTTGCCATCTGCTAACGCGATAACCGTTAAACACACCCCATTATGCGCTACAGACTGATCGATCTTTAGCTCAGCTGCTATTGACGATTCAACCGTAATATGCAGATTACCCTGCTCATGCCGTAATTCCGTTATTGTTCCTAAAGTTTCTATTATTCCTGTAAACATAGTCGGCCCTTGCCCCCCAAAGGAGGAACTTTTTGATTTGTGCAAATGTAATTATTTACAGTATTTTTTGTGTCAGGTAAATATGGTATTACCACATGTTATCCCCCCTTGAGCTACCGTGTACCCACATCTTTTTATAAAACCCCAGCGGGCAATGTCATTAAGTTAAGAGAACGTTGGCTATAACTAACCATTTACAACGTCCAAATGCCCCACCTAAATCCTCCCCGGTTGGGAGGACTTGAAAAAAATAAACGCCGGCGAAGCTAAAGTCTCCCCTACCGGGGGAGATTTAGAGGGGGCTACCAGGCTTGAGGGGAGAATCAAATTTTGTGTGTTCCCTTAACTTAATGACATTGCCCAGCGGGGTTCAATATTGGTAGAAAAATGTCAAAAAATATTTTTTGTGCCGTAGGTACAACACCTATTCCGCCTTTTGATTAGTTAACGAAAATCCGTGGTAAATAGTCCAATAGGTTTCGCACCGATGGAGCGAAAATTTATTGTTTTCTATTTTTCTACCAATATTTTGCTCCTACCAGAGCAGCCTTTCTTGAAAATTAATTTAAATAAAAGATGTGGGTACACGGTAGTCCCTTGAGTGGGCCTGGCTTATTTAAAATTACTGCTTAACTCTAATTTTTTATTTCTTAAATCAACACCGCCTTCAATAACCGATTTCAGGTTAGCCATATAAAACGTCCACCCAATCTGGCATTGCACATACAAATTTTTTGACAGATCAGCCTCTTCAGGGATATTTTCCTGCGTAAGCTCTACAATTGATACGCCGTTGCGACTGTATATATTTATGCTTACAATACTCCCGCCCGAAAAGGTGAATTTTAAAGAATCGGTTCCGTTTGCTTCCAGAATCTGCCCTTTTTCAACGGCATCATCACCATAGCCATGCCAATACCACTCGTAAGTATCCTCAGTCATAATAAATTCATGAGGTTCCCTGGTGCGTCTTGGTATGGTATAAAAGTTGGCTTTGCGTAAAAACCATTTTTCAATACCTTCTGTAGTTGCCCATGCTTCGTAAAGGGTTCGTATATCTGTATTATAATCGCCGGCTATTTTAAAGCTGGTCCATTTATTGTCGGTCATATGGGTAATATAGCTTTTATTCTCTCAAATTTAGTTATAATAGTTTTTGTGTTTGTTAACTTGCTGATAAATCTTTAAAAATGCCAAATCAAAGTGCCGGTGTATTATTATACCGTAAAACAGATAATCAGCTGCAGGTTTTCCTGGTTCATCCCGGCGGGCCATTCTTTAAAAACAAAGATCTTGGCGCCTGGTCGATCCCTAAAGGCGAGTTTTTGGAAAATGAAGAACCGCTTGCAGCGGCTAAACGCGAATTTGAGGAAGAAACCGGGCAGTCAATTGATGGCAATTTCATCCCTTTAAATCCTGTTAAATTAAAAAGCGGTAAAAAGGTTTATGCATGGGCTGTGGAAGGCGACATAAACTATGAAACTATTTTCAGCAATTTATTTGAGATGGAATGGCCGCCCAAATCAGGCAAAAAACAATCGTTCCCTGAAATTGACCGTGCAGAATGGTTTGAGGTTGCCGAAGCAAAATTAAAGATCAATATAGCGCAGGCAGCGTTTATTGAAGAGCTGATTACTCTTTAATCTAAAAAAAACGCTCTGTGTAACTTTGCGTATCTCTTTGTGAACTCCGTGGTAAAAAATAACCACAGAGATACTGAGCAGGCACGGAGGTCACTGAGATTTTGGGAAATACCGGTTTATACAGTACGCCTGTTCTTCACCCAATCAGATACTTTTCCATCAACAACTTCAGCTACTTTTAAACGCTGGGTGCTTAATAGCTTTTCCATTATCATGGCTGCTACCAGGGCTTCATCTTCATTATTGGTTTGCAAAGAGCCTGGAGTAAAGTATTTCTTTACAAAACGCGTATCAAAATTACCCGATACAAAAGCTTCATGCTGCATTACAAATTTGCCGAAACCAAGCGTAGTGGTTATGCCTGTTATATGATACTCGTCAATTGCGCGGATCATCCGTTCAATGGCCTCTGTTCTATCCTTTCCATAAGTCACCAGCTTAGCAATCATTGGGTCGTAGTAAATGGGGATCTCCATTCCCTGTTCAAAGCCGTCATCAACCCTAACTCCCGGCCCTTTTGGGGTAACGTAGGTTTGCAGGGTGCCTATGTCCGGTAAAAAGTTATTATCAGGGTCTTCCGCATAAACGCGCAGTTCAATGGCATGTCCATTAATTTTAAGGTCTTCCTGTTTAAAGCTGATGGCCTCGCCTCTTGCTATTTTTATCTGTTCCTTTACCAAATCAACCCCGCTGATCAGCTCGCTTACCGGGTGTTCAACCTGCAGGCGGGTATTCATCTCTAAAAAGTAGAAATTTAGCTGTTCATCCATTATAAACTCAACCGTGCCTGCGCCGGTATAATTGACAGATCTTGCTACGTCAACCGCACACTTACCCATCTGCTCCCTTATCTTCGGCGTTAATATAAATGAGGGTGCTTCTTCAATCACTTTTTGATGACGGCGCTGCACAGAGCAATCCCGTTCAAACAGGTGCACAATATTACCATGCGTATCACCCAATACCTGGATCTCGATATGCCTTGGCGATGATACATAACGTTCAATAAATACAGAGCCGTCACCAAAGGCTGAAACAGCTTCTGATACTGCCAGTTGCATCTGCTCTTCAAAATCGGCCGCGCTTTCAACTATCCGCATCCCTTTGCCGCCACCACCTGCAGCGGCTTTTATCAATATCGGGAAGCCCACTTCAACCGCACGGAGCTTGGCTTCATTAATATCAGTAATGGCCTCCTCGGTGCCGGGCACCATTGGAATGTTATATTTTAAAGCTGCCGCCTTTGCCGATAACTTGTTGCCCATTATTTCCATAGCCTCGGGCGAAGGGCCAATCAATATCAATCCAGCTTCTCTAACCTGCCTGGCAAATGCAGCATTCTCACTTAAAAATCCATAGCCCGGATGAATTGCTTCGGCACCCGTTTTGCGACAGGCATCAATTATTTTATCGCCCACAAGGTAGGATTGACTTGAAGGAGATTCACCAATGTGCACCGCTTCATCAGCATAACGTACATGAAGCGCATTACGGTCGGCATCTGAGTAAACAGCCACTGTTTTTATACCCATTTCGCGGGCAGAACGCATTACTCTTAAAGCTATTTCGCCACGGTTGGCAACAAGGATCTTTTGCATAAACAGTTTCAAAGTTAGAAGAATTGGCGGAAATTTTATGCGATTGAAAAATTAAGCAATGGTTAAAAACACACCTACTAATAAGTAATAGATTAATTAAAATAAACTTTCAATATTCCGTAACCTTAAAACTATGATTTTCGTACAAACATCAAAATACGTGGAAAACCTCAAAATATGAATGTCTTAATTTTCTTAGTAAAAGTACTTATGATCCTCGGTGTGATTTTAATTATCGGGGTTTTATTTTTTAGCTATCTAAAACATTTAAAAAAGACCAAATATCCTAACTGGAAATTCCCTGACTATATCAGCGTTGGTTACGCAGAGTATTTATACAATAAATACATCAAGAGAAGCATTAAATAGCTTTCGGCGTATTACTTAAAATTAACTCGAGGAATTTAAGATCAAGCCAGAGGCCAAACTTATATCCTACTTCTTTAAAATGAGCCACTTCCACAAATTCAAACGAACGGTGGAGGTTAATACTTATTTCATTATCGGCGCTTATGCCTGCAAGCAACGCATGTACGTTCATTTGTTTTGCACGCGCTATCAATGATTGCAGCATTATTTTACTAACGCCTTTTCCCCTATAGGAAGCCGCTACATAAACGGATAACTCCGCAGTATACCGATAGCAAGGCCATGCTCTGAAATGCCCGAAACTGCAAAAGCCAGCTATATTACCATCTATAATAGCAACAAATACCGGAAAATTATTATTCACCCTATCATGGTACCAGTCTTTTCGCATTTGAAGGGTATGCGGCTGTTCGCTGTATACTGCAGTGGTATTAACAATAACATCATTATAAATATCGAGGATGCGGGGCAGGTCATCTTCCTGCGCATCTCTAATGCTTATATCATTCATAATTATTATAAAGCAAAACACCCTTTAACGTAATGCTAAAGGGTGCTTATTATATTTTATTGTTTGTGATCGCCTTGCGGTGCCGGCGCTCCACCCGGAGCAGGTGCACCCGCAGGAGGGCCTCCGGGACCTTTTCTTTCAGGAAGTTTTGCATCGGGATGAGAATCACCGCGGTGGCAGGTGTTGCAGTTAACACCACTGGTCATCACCATTCCTAATGAATCTTTTTTAGCTTCAAAATATTTTTGGTTGATCTTGTTCATCATCTTATACATTTTGCGGGCCATTTCCTTTTCGGGCTTGGCATCACTTGCAAAATCCATTTTCTTTTCGGCTTCGTTGCGTACATGGCAAAAATCGCAATGAACACCTAATGAGCCTGACCATTCATGCATTACTTTACCTAATTGTTCATGTGTAAGGTTTTTAGGCAGCACCTTAAGGTTTTTATAGCCCTTATCATCATCCGGCTTCATAGAGGTTAACGCAACCAATGTTACCACAGAAGACAAACAAAGGGTTACTAAGATTTTTTTGTTGATTAGCATATTTGTCATGTTTAAGTCATCTAAGATAAATCATTAATTTCAATGTTACAACCGTTACCTGTTTAATCACAAATATTTTACCATTCAAAAAAATATTTGTTAAAAAGAGTTAAAATATTTGCTTTATTACGAATTTGTCGTAGATTTACGAAACAATCGTAAAAAGATGGAGAAATTATCTAAACAAGAGGAAGATGCGATGCAGGCGGTATGGCAGTTTGGCCGGGGATTTATAAAAGATTTCCTTGAGCTGATGGAAGAGCCCAAGCCTCCTTATACCACGCTTGCATCAACAGTAAAGAACCTGGAACGTAAGGGTTTTGTTGAAAGTGAAAAAATGGGTAACTCATTCCGGTATGCCCCGGCAATACTGGAAGAAGATTACAAAAAGAAATTTATGAACGGTTTTGTAAACGATTATTTTCAAAACTCCTATAAAGACCTCGTTACATTTTTTGCCAATGACAAAAAGATCAGCGCCAGCGAGTTAAAAGAGATCATTAAACTTATTGAAAACCCTAAATCCTGAAGGCCATGCCAGCTTTGTTTGTTTTCCTTTTTAAAGTAAATATTGCCCTTCTGCTGTTTTGTGCAGGTTATTACCTGGTGTTAAGGCACCTTACCTTTTACACATTAAACCGCATTTACCTGGTTGCCGCCATAATATTTGCAACCATATATCCCAAAATAAACCTGTCGGGCTTTTTGGAGCATCATCAGCAAATTGCCAAGCCTGTGCAGGTTATAATTCTAAACTGGCAGGCGCCTGCTAAGGCACTTATTAAACCAATTGCGCAGCCCAACTATTGGTTATGGGCCGAAGTAGTTTTATGGACCGGTGTTGTATTATTTGCTTTACGGCTACTGGTGCAATTATATTCACTATATAAATTATACCGCAGCTCAACTGCCGCTACTATTCATAACCATGACGTAAGGGTGATCAATAGCGATACGGGTCCGTTTTCGTTCTGGAAAAGCATCTACATTAATCCCGCAAAGCACGAGCCTTCTGATTTAAGATCGATATTACTACATGAGCAGATCCACGTGAGCGAATGGCATACGCTTGATGTATTGCTGGCTGAATTGAGCACCATATTTTATTGGTTTAACCCCGGGGTTTGGCTAATGAAAAAGGCAGTGCGTGAAAATATAGAGTTCATTACCGATCGTAAAATATTAAAAAACGGCACCGATAGTAAACAATATCAATACAGCCTGGTGAACGTAAGTTTTTCTGCCGTACCACAGGGAATAGTGAACCACTTTAATATATCAACTATTAAAAAAAGAATTATCATGATGAACGCAAAAAGATCTTCGAAATTTAACTTAACCCGGTACGCGTTTTTAGTACCCGCTGTGGTTGCCCTGCTGCTTATTTTCAGCATTTCAAAAGCAGCTTTAGTTAAAAAAAGCACCCCTGCTATTAAGGTATTTTCAGCTTTAACAAATAAATCAATTTATAAAGAAAATGTAAAAACTGCAGCAGGCAATAACAAAGCTATCACCGCTACTATTAAAAGTAATTTAGTACAGCCAAAAGCTGCAAAAGTTATTGACACGATCAGAAAAGGCAAGTTCTTTTTTAGTACTTCAGACAATTCAGATTCATTAAATTACGTATTAAATGGTGTTAGAACCACAAAGGCTGCGCTTTTAAAGCTCGATGAAAGCCGCATTTATAGTGTAAATGTTGTATCAGCAGAAACTGCTGCAAAATTACTCCCCCATCTTAACAATAAACACGGTGCATTATTTATAACAACGGATGACTCTGAAGCAGGCAAAAAATTCAAAGAAAAATTAGATAACCTGGACAACGACAAGTACACAGTTGTAAGTGGATACGGCAACAGCCAAATTGGAAACGTAAGTAAACTTGTAGTTGTAAATGGTACTTCAAATCACTCGGGCGTAGCTTTTAACGATGATAGTTCGGATAATGATGTAGCTATAGCAGGTTCAAGCAGTGGTACAGGAAAGGTTGCAACATTTAATCTTATAACTAAAAATGGCAGTTCAGTAGGCCGGTTAACACAACGCAAAAGTATTAGCATTTATGGAAATAAAACGAATAAAGATTCATCTAACAAAGGTGCATTGACTTATAGTGTATCTTTTGACACTGCCGCTACCCGTAATTTAAGCGCAAAGCTATATACTGTCAGAGGAGGTGTTAATTATAATTCAAATGCCACATTAGCTTTTGCAAGTCCAAAATCAAGCATCAATCATTTGTCAGATAAGCTGATCATCATTAACGGTAAAATAGCTTCTGAAAGGGACCTCAAAAAGATCTCGGCCTTTGATATCGACCGCATGGTTTTAAAAACCGATGATGAAACCAAAGAGCTTTATGGCGATAAAGCCAAGAACGGGGTTGTTTTTATCGTGACTAAAAAGGAAGTTAAATAGGTTGATTAAGTTAGATTGGGTTGATTAGGTTATTGAAGTCAATAATAAGGTCAGTTAATAGTTATTGCAGATTTAACTTAATCAACATAGTCAACTCAATCAACCAACTAACTGGCTTCGGTCAGTTTTTCGTTTTTCCGGTATTTTGAACAACATTTTTTCAGCTTTATTTAACACGGTTTCTTGATTTTCGCATTCAATTTTTTATCACAAGGCCTTCCTTCTTTTTGACCGTTCGCTGACTTTTCCCAACCAATAAACACTGAATTTTACTTTCATAACAAACCATCAAACTTATGAAATACAATTTTTTAGGAAACACCGGCCTGGTGGTATCCGAGTTATGTTTTGGCACCATGACCTTTGGTGGCAAAGGTTACTGGGAGGCCATCGGCACAATTCAGCAACAGGGTGTAAATGATCTGATGAAGGTTGTGGTAGATTCGGGCATTAATTTTATTGATACGGCCAATGTTTATTCATTTGGCGAATCAGAAAAGCTGTTAGGCCAATCCATAAAAGACCTTGGCATTAGCCGCAACGAGCTGGTAATAGCCACAAAGGTACGCGGCCGCATGGGCGAGGGTGCAAACGATATGGGCCTCTCACGTTATCACATTTTCCAGTCCGTTGATGACAGTTTAAAACGTTTACAGCTTGACCATATTGATATTTTGTATTTGCACGGTATAGATCCAAAAACATCAGTAGAAGAAACGGTGCGTGCTCTTAATGATATTGTATTAACCGGAAAAGTGCGTTATATAGCTATTTGCAACTGGCCCGCATGGATGGTGATGAAAGCAATTGCAATAACCGAAAAGCATGGCTGGAATAAATTTATGGGGCTCCAATATTTTTACTCATTAGCTGCGCGCGATATTGAAAGGGAATTATTGCCGTTAGCAGCCGATCAAAATATTGGCGTAATGCCATGGAGCCCGCTTGCCGGTGGTTTTCTTGGTGGTAAATATGGCCGCAATGCAGAAAAAGCAGAAGGCAGCCGCAGGGATACATTTGATTTTCCGCCTATCAATAAAGATAAAACATACGATATTATTGATGTAATTACCGAAGTTGGCAAACAGCACAATGTTTCGACAGCCGAAGTGGCTTTAGCCTGGGTTCGTCAGCAAAAAGGAGTAAGCAGTACCATTATCGGCGCTAAAAGTGTTGACCAATTAAATGCCAATATCAAATCGACCGAATTATTACTAACCGCCGATGACCTTAAAAAGCTTGATGAAATAAGCGCCTTACCAAGAGAATATCCCGCATGGATGGTTGAACGTCAATCTGCAGATCGTGAACTCAAGTCCTGAGTCTATAGTCTGAAGTCTTGAGTCACATATCTGTTCCTGACTTACGACTCAAGACTTCAGACTATAGACTTTTCAGTACCGCCACCACATACTCTACCTGTTCAGGGTGCACATCAAGGTGCAGCACAAAACGGATGCGGTGTTTATCGGTGGATAACGCTTTTATGCCTTTTTCTTCCAGCTTTTGCAGCACGATGCTTGCAGGCTCAACCGTATCAAACAAAACAATATTGGTTTCCTGCGGCAATACATTGGCCACCCAGCCACATTTCCCAAGCTCATCAGCAAGGATTTGCGCGTGAGTGTGGTCAATTTTCAACCGTTCAACATGATGATCAAGCGCGTAAATACCGGCAGCGGCCAAGAATCCTGCCTGGCGCATTCCTCCCCCAAAAACCTTGCGGATGCGGCGCGCATATTTTATGGTTTCCTTATCCGCCAGGAACACAGAGCCAACAGGAGCTCCTAAACCTTTTGAAAGGCAAACAGAAATTCCGTCAAAACATTTACCGTAGTCAGCAGCTTTATCACCTGTGTGGACTAACGCATTAAAAATGCGGGCGCCATCTAAATGAAGCTTTAAGCCTTTACTTTTACAGAGTTCAGCAATTGGTTTTATCTGTTCAATTGTGTAACAACTGCCCCCGCCCTTGTTAACCGTATTTTCAAGTACTACCAGGCTTGTATGTGGGTAATGAATATTTTCGGCATTAATTTCCGGCTCAATCATCTCCGCAGTAATAATACCCCGGTAACCATTTAATAAACGGGTTGATACGCCTGAGTTAAAGGCTATCCCCCCACCCTCGTACCTGTACACATGCGCAGTTTGATCTGCAATCAGTTCATCCAAAGGCTGCGTAAAGCATTTTATGGCGATTTGATTGGTCATAGTGCCTGACGGGCAAAAGATGCCGGCTTCCATACCAAAAATAGCGGCAGACTTCTCTTCCAGTTCATTTATAGTTTCATCCTCACCAAAAACATCGTCGCCTACTTTTGCATTAAACATAGCCTCCAGCATCCCCGGAGTAGGTTTTGTAACGGTATCGCTTCTTAGATCAACAATCATCATATTAAATGTTGTAAAATTACGTTATTTGTGTTTTAATAATTATGCGTTCAATTTTAATCATTTTATTTTTTATGCTGATGATTGTATCAGCAAAATCGCAATCTTCCAAATGGCAGCCCGGCCGTTTTACCGATATAAAAGGGAATACCGAGTCCGGATTTATCCGGGCTAACCCATCGGCTAAAGGTCCGATAAAAGGTGAAGGCTTTATTGAGTTTAGAGAAAACGATAAATCAAACCCGTTTAAGCTAAGCGCAAGCGATCTGAAATCATTTGTGGTAGCAAAGGACAGCTTTGTTGTAGCGCATGCTCCCGGAAATGAAGCCTGGGCAAAAAACGAGTTTGATTTTGTAAAGGTTGTAATTGATGATGAAGTTAAGCTCTACATGAGCAGTGGCGGCAGCGGTGGTCGTAAGGGCGGCATTGGCGGAACTGGCATTGGTATTGAACCGGGCATAGGCATTGGAACAGGTGGATATGGCGGAGGTATTAGTGGTGGTGTCAGCGGCGGCGTATCAATCCCTATCGGCGGCGGTGGCTATGGCAGCAACGAAAAAACGGTTTACTACTACGGTGCAAACACTGCCGAAATGAAACGCATTACCAATCAAAATTTCGAAGATGTAATGACTGATATTATGGGTGATGAACCCGATGTGGTCGACAAGATCCATGCAAAAGTGTACATGCTTGCCAATATAGACAGGCTGATTATTTATTTTAAACAGGTTAGGGAAGGTGAAAGCTCAAAGCAGAAAGCCAAAAGCAATTAAAGTAAAAAGCCTGTTTCCCAAAATAACCTTTTCTTGCTTTCAGCTTTAGTCTTTTAGCTTTCAGCTATATCCCCTGCGCTATCACAAACCCGCTTGCCCAGGCCCATTGAAAATTATACCCGCCCAGCCAGCCGGTAACATCCACACATTCGCCGCCATAGTATATACCAGGCATCTTTTTTACTTCAAGGGTTTTGGACGACAGTTCATCAGTTGATACGCCGCCACGCATTACCTCGGCTTTATCGTAACCCTTATCCCCTGCTGGTTTCACCTTAAACTCATGGATCAGGCTGTTAATACTTTCCAGATCCGTTTTATTTAGCGACGCCAGGTTTTTATCAACTGGTAATTTGTCGCTCAAAGCTTCGGCAAATTTGCGGGTAAAAAGGTTCGCCAAATAAGCCAGCAGCATCTTTTTACCGTTTGCTTCGCGTTCCTGCAGGATCAGTTCAGCTATATTTTGATTTGGCAGCAGATCTATATAAATATATTCACCTGGCCTCCAGTAGGATGAAATTTGCAGAATGGCCGGGCCGCTTAGTCCCCAATGCGTAAACAGGATATTTTCTTCAAAACTGATCCTGTCGTTCCAAACCCGGCAGAATATGCTATTGCCTGAAAGTTGCTCATACCATGGCTGATCTTTCCCGGTTATGGTAAGCGGCACCAACGCCGGTGCGGTATCATTAATTTTTAAGCCAAGTTTCTTTGCTATCCTCAATCCGAAATCTGTTGCTCCCATTTTAGGAATAGGCAATCCACCGGATGCAATCACCACTTTAGGAACAGCTAAATTTTCAGTTCTCCCGTTTCGTTCCAACGAAACAATAAAACCATTATCAACCTGTTCAATCCCTTTAACTTCTGCATCGCACCGGATCTCCTGCCCCAAATCAGCACAAAGGGAAGTAAACACCTTTACTACATCCTTAGCATTATCACTTTCAGGAAAAAGCTGACCCAGCGTTTTCTCTTTGCCGGTAATCCCATAGGTTTCAAAAAAGTTAACGGTATCATCAACCGTCCATTGCGATAGGGTTGATTTGCAAAAGTGCTCGTTATCAGAAATAAACTGCTGTGCAGATGCATACAGGTTGGTGTAATTACATCGTCCACCGCCGCTGATCAGGATCTTGGCTCCCACCTTATCATTCTTCTCTAATACAAGGGTGCGTTTGCCTAAAAAACCGGCTTGCACGGCGCACATTAATCCGCAGGCGCCGCCACCAATAATTATAGCGTCAAAATCTGTTTGTTTTGTTAAATTTGCTGTCATGGCTGAAGTGTCGCAAATATCAGAATTTGGGAAGATACTTATCTTCCTTATTACAGGAATAATAATGGTATGCGTAGCTTTTTTAATAAATAAGCTTTTAGCGCCTAATAATCCCACCCCGGAAAAGCTAACATCATACGAGTGCGGCGAAGAAACAACCGGCAATGCCTGGTTGCCTTTTAACTCCCGTTTTTATGTTATCGCGCTGGTCTTCTTATTGTTCGATGTGGAAATGGTGTTCATTTTCCCATGGGCAACGGTATTTGGCAGCCATGAAATAAATAACTACGACCCACGCTGGGGCTGGCTGGCATTAACGGAAATGTTTGTATTTTTAGGCATCCTGATCATCGGGTTGGCATACGTTTGGGTAAAAGGCGATCTTGACTGGATAAAGCCAAAGCCAATCATCCCCACAACAGACACCTTTATTCCTGCAGCGCTTTACGAGAAGCTTAACATGGAGCAAAGTAAATATAAGGTAAAAGCATTTACGCTTGAACACCAAATACCCGAAGCCGAAACTACTCCAACGCTTACAACATCTACAACCACTACAACTCCCATAAAGAAACCTATGTTTAAACCAACTTTTAAAAAACCCGGCAATGAGCAGTGATCTGACAAGTGAGAATGGTGGCGTTATAATAACCAAAGTGAATGACCTGCTTAACTGGTCGAGGTTGTCATCTTTATGGCCCTTAAGTTTCGGCATTGCCTGCTGTGCAATTGAATTTATGGGCGCTTTTGCCTCAACCTACGACCTTGACCGGTACGGCGTTTTCCCGCGCCCATCTGCCCGCCAGGCGGATGTTATTATAATTGCCGGCACGGTTACCTTCAAAATGGCGGAACGCATTAAACGCCTGTATGAGCAAATGCCCGAACCTAAATATGTGATCTCTATGGGCTCATGTTCCAACTGTGGCGGCCCCTACTGGCAGCACGGCTATCATGTGGTAAAGGGAGTTGATAGGGTGATCCCGGTTGATGTATATGTACAGGGCTGCCCGCCAAGACCGGAAGCATTAATAGGCGCTATATTGGAATTGCAGAAAAAGATTGAGGGGGAAAGATTGTTGGGAGGAGTCCGAAAGTCGGAAAAGACCGAAAGTCCGGAAGTAAAAGAAAGCGTATAACCCCCTTCCCCGTTGGCTGTGTCCTCACAGCCAACTGTGCACGGCTTGGGGTTTAGCACAA
>Ga0206981_10082_pt1 | contig 24706 bp, 15 predicted proteins | sample Alteio_BWMinCont_17_FD_153312 | JGI IMG/M metagenome (GOLD analysis project Ga0206981, IMG submission 153312) | Enriched cells from forest soil in Barre Woods Harvard Forest LTER site, Petersham, Massachusetts, United States -... | ecosystem: Environmental > Terrestrial > Soil > Temperate forest >... | reverse complement strand
GCCTGGGCATTTAAATCATTGGATATTTGCGAAGCATAATCGCCGGTATGGATCTTTACATCTGAAAAATCATTGCCGAAGCGATTTTCCATAAAACTTTTTGTACTATCAGCCATTGGGCTGCCGCCGCCCCTGGTAGTTTCTATTTTATTTGAAACTGCATCTCCTGCTGCGCCGCCACCTTTTGCCTGGGCAAATGGCTTAGCCGGACCGTTTGATGGCTTAAGGCGCACGTGCTCATCATCGTAATCATCAGGCGAGTGCGCAGCTGCTTTACGCTGGATCAGGGTTGTATTTGGTATTTGCATAGCGCTCCCGGCCTGGGCTTTACGCTGAATTGCAGCGGTACCTGCAGGCATCATTGCTGAATTTTCAATACCCGGTTTACGCTTATGCCTTTTCATACCTTATTAATTAATTTCAATAGCAAAACACTGCAGGCCACCTCACATTGTTTTTCCTTCTTTTTTAAATTCCTTTTTTATCCCAAGGATGATATCATCAATTTCAATTTTTTTATCACTCCTGTTTAAAGCCATTAACGAGGCATACTGAATAACATTCATAATAGAGCCGCCTGAGAGTTCGTGCTGATGAGCTATCTGTTGTAAATGATCCCTATCCGGAGGGATACATTCAGCGCTAAAACCTGCACTCCAAATCCTTAACCTTTCACGGCCCTGAGGTTTTTGAAAATGAATTATTGAGTTTAACCTGCGGGTAAACGCTTCGTCAACGTTGTTCCGCATATTACTGGCCAGGATCACTAAGCCGGGGTAATCTTCCAGCCGCTGTAACAAGTATGCGACCTCCTGGTTGGCATATTTATCGTTTGAATCTGAAATGCTTGTCCGTTTACTGAAAAGTGCATCCGCCTCATCAAAAAACAGGATCCATTTTTTATTTTCCGCTTTCTTAAAAACTTTTTCAAGATTTTTTTCCGTTTCGCCTATATATTTCGAAACCACCATTGAAAGATCAATCCGGTATACATCCAGGTTAAACAATTTGCCCAAAAGCATTGCGGTTAGTGTTTTACCTGTGCCCGGCGAACCATGGAATAATGCTTTGAAACCCGGCTTTATCTTTTTACTCATCCCCCAGTCTGTTTGCAGCGTTTGCCCATATTGCAGCCAGATCCGTATTTCATCCAATTGCTGCATGGTGTATTCATCCACTATCAAATCGCTCCATTCCATTCCTGTGGTTAGCCTTTTCGCCGGAAAATCCGGGCTAAACTGGGGTTTGCGTAAATTGCCTGTTGTAAAAAAATCAACATATTCATCAGTTACATTTATTATGCTGCAGTAAAAAGGCTCGGTACTGCTGCCCTGGTCAAGCTGGAGGATGTTATGGGCAAAGAAAACGTGATCGGGTTCAAAAATCCTGTACAATTTAAAACGATAGCGAAGATCGCTCCCTCCTAACAAAAAAAGAGCTGTCTCAATTGTAGGTATAAAACCGCTGTGCCTGCTTCCTTTAACACCGCCAAATTCGGTGTAACCCCTTCCTGTGGCTTTATTAACAGAGAAAAAAGCATCCAGTAAATGAGGTTGTACATAAGGCATCAAGGCCAGTATTAATAGCAATCGTTCATCCGGATTCAATTTGTAATAACTTACAAAATCAGAATAAACAGAATGATCATTACTAAGATCAGGGATTGGAACATCGGTTATAGCCGGGGTAATATCATCAGAATTTACAATGATTTCCGATTTCTCTTTATCAGCACTTAGATACATTTTTTCAGCAGGGAAAAAATCCAGCAGTTTTTTATTAACCACATTTACAAACCACATGATCTCCCTTGCCAAAGTTTCCGCATTCTGATCAATCACACCCTGCATTAGGGCTGCTTTGGGTTGTTCTATATTTTTTCCTGATTTCTTCATAATTATAATTTACCATTCAACAGATAACAGGTAGTTATTCCACACTAAACTGATAGTAGAATATCCCCAGGGGATATTATCAAGTAATACATCCATTGTTTTTCGCTCAACCTGCAAAAGCCAGCCATTTTCCTTTTTTGTTAGCAATCCATCCCGCTTAAGAAAGGCTTCGCGCAGGCCATCAATTGATGTGTTTTTGAGTGCGCTCCAATGTGTTATTACAGCATTTAAAAGCGATTCGCCTTCTTCCATCTCTTTTTCTTCCAAAATAATATTTAAAGGAACCGGCGTCTCTACCGGCAAACCGCATAATATTTTTTCAAAAACAAGGGAGTATTCCGGCACCAGCTGCTGCCCGTTGCTCAAAAATTTTAATAAATGAACGGCCTTGAAAGCACAATCCATATTTTTCCAATTACCGTTCTCCAGTAAATTCAGCTCGTCAAAAAATGCCTTTAAGAAGGGCGCCAGCAAAACAATACCGGCGTATTTAACCGAATATTTATCAGCAGCCTCCTCAACTGAATATTCTGAAGGCGTTGTTTGCTCTTCAGTAATATCATCCGCCTGCTTTAAAGCGGCGTTAGCTATAAATTCACTGTTAGTTGTGGTTCTAATATTTGCAAATTCAGTAATCGTTGAATCGGCAAGCGCCTGGTTTTGGATAAAAATAGTTTCAATATATGTCTTGAATATTTGTGCCAAAACTTCAATATCATCAATGTTTGAAAATATTAAAGGGGCGTTTCTTATCAGGGTATCATTAATAATTAGCTCATTATCAACTACCTGTACATCCACAATACCTGCAAATTGGCTTTGCAAGCTTGTTTTTTTTAACTCATTTATTTTATCAACAAGCCTGGTAATCCAACCGGCAAATATTTCATGTGTTTTTTTAAGATCAGCTGATAAATTTATAACCAGGCTTTTTGACTGATCATTAAGCTGCCACAGAATGCGCTGCCATATTTTCTCTTTTAACTTGTTTTGGAAAAAGAAACGCCTGAACAAATTCCCCTGATTTATGAATACATTAGCACATATTTCATCCAGGTTTACTGCCGTTTCATCTGTCCACCATGGCAATGTGCCATTTACCAAAAAGTACAAAAGTATTTCGGCTTGTGACAACTGGACCGAAGCCTGCCGTTGGGCCGGTTCAATTGCTGAAAGTCTTTTTGTTAATTCGCGTTCCAGCTTTAAGCTTAATACTTTTTTAAAATCGGTTCCAAATGAATGCCTGCTAAACGCACCCAGGTCCAGTTCAAGCTTATCTATTTTCAGATTCTCATTTTCACCTACATGTGCCGAACAAACTTCTTCAATAATTTCAGCTATCTCTAACTGAAAGGTTTGAGCAAAGTTTTGCCGCAGGTTAAATGACATCTCCTCATCGGGGCAAATAACTTCAAACTGTAAACTATTTACTGCGTGTGTCATTTACATCCTCGTTTATGGTTACCGATGACGGCGCAGTTTCATGGCTACAATCATCATCGCATACACCGCATGGTTTTAAGGTATTAATAATATCAACCAACGGGTTCACCACTCCATAGTCCGGCACTTCTGTTTGCGCCATTTCAACCAGCCATGCATTATATGCTTTTTCAAACCGTTGCATTTCTTCAATGCCAATCCACATTACTTTTGTTTGGATATGTGCCGGCGATTCTGATAAAATTGTTTTTTCAACCAGGCTTCTGAATGCCGGGTTGCGGAGCCGTTTTGGCCAGCAGGGCACTACTACCGTAGTTTTAAATGAATAAGGATCGGCGTTCTCGTCACATGGGGATGCATTACAATACAGATCCATCTCGTATCCAAAATATTGCATCAAACCGCTTATTTCATTTTCAATATCAAAAGGATCTGAAGCAGCAGCGCCATCTGTATTTTTATTAAATATAAAAATGCTCTGTGCAAGTACCACTCCATTATCACCGTGAATTATGAAGCCATATTTTACCGGGCTTTCCTGGTCAGCCACAATTTCATAGTTCCCCCGCTCTGATCCAAATTCGCACAGGTCATTTATTCGTTGTACCAGGTCTTCATATTTTCTGAATTTTAACAGAACAGGATTAGGATCGCCTGGGGTAACTTTCTGAAAAAGAACAGATTTTTCGTACAGATCTGTGCCGGGGGTATGCCTTAAGTATTGAAGTACCCATGGCATGGTGTCGTAACATTTTTCGGCAGGTAATCTTGAAATCTTTTTCCGGTAAGGAGGTTCCTCTATAGCTTCGTTCTGTACTGAATTTAAATCACAGCTATCTAAACAAATATTTAAAAAGCTCACCGGTTCATCAACATTATTTTCGTCTAACACCTCATCCAGCTTGGGCCGTAATAATATATGCTCAACCATGTGCATGCCTTCATTATTGTTTATCAGCACCATTACCTGCTGTAACCTCTCAAATGCTTTATCTCTGTCTTCCTTTTTGGTAAAATACTGGCTGCTTCCCAACAAAACCGCTGTAGCAGCATCTGTACTATCGTACAAGTCAAACCAAAATTTTCCAACTAATCCTGCTGCTTTACGGCTGCGGGTTTTTAGCTCATCGCTAAATTTGAAATAAGTACGATCATCGGCATGTTCCAGTATATCTTCCATCAATAATTCAGTGCAGCAGCCCTGCATTACTTCAACACTCGTAAAAATTACTTTGGTTTTAACTTTCGGATCAAGTATTTTAATAACATTAAGCGGCACTCCACTTTTTGTTACTTTTTGTACAGGTGGTTTATTAGGATCATCCTGCTCCATTAAGGGTTCACTCGCCAGGTAATCAGGAACCAGCGATCTTCTTTGGATGTCGCTAAAGCCAAGCAGCCTGCCTATTCTCCGTTCTGCTCCGGATACATTATTTGTATTCCAGGTTTTATTAAATGCGTAATTATAGGCCTTGCCTCTCTGGCTGCTTATAAATTTATACTCATCATCTTTAAGTATATTTATCTTATCCTGTATCAACCGTGTAGCTACATCCTGCGGTTCAAGCCATCCCATCAGTGATTGATATTCTGACAAATCTTCGCTAAAACGGGCCAGCATATGATCTAAAAAAACATTTCGCCTGTCTTCAAATAATTTTGGCGTTTCTACAAGGTTTTGAACAACCGCTACAAAGTCCTGTAAGATCAGATCAAAGTGGTTGCTTCCATGGTTTCCCTTATCTATCAACAACTCATTTAAATTTTCAATCTCGGTAAGCGCACGGGTAAAATAGGTGTATTTTACAGTATCATCAAAAGTAAAAAGGTCTCTCAGGTGATCAAGCTGCACCAGATAGTCTGCAAGTATTTGTTCAAAAAACAATAAATATCCGCCAAGCTGAAGCGCCTGGGCCTGGCGCGCCTCATCGGCATTGCCGGGAAGACCTGCACGATCACTCACTCCATAAGTGATAGGCAATGAGTAAGTAACCGGGTAATAATCCTCCAGGTTCATATATTCGCCGTTTGGTACCGGGAAATCCAGGTCGGTGCCCACAAGCTTATACTTACGCTCTGCGGTTTTCATGTCTTTAAAAGTCTTCAGCATTTTTGCTGGCAAACGGTCTTTGGTGCTGCCTGTATAATAGGTGATAAATTCGCGCTCTTTGCAAAACATTATTTGCGACATGGCAGGTTGGATCCGGGCTATTTTACGTTCATTCTGCAGCTGATTAACCCACTCATAAAAATAGTTTTTGGATGCAGATTTACCTGTTACGCCATTAAATGGTAAATGAAGGTAGGTTATGGCCTTTATACCTTTAATGTTTGATATTTCGGCAATTATATCAGACAGCATTATATTACGAAACAAGCTGGTATGTTCCAGGTCAACGTCGTCAATAAATCCATGTTTTAAAGCAGGGCCTTCAAAAATCTCATCAACCTGGTAATTTTTATCAAGCATTTGCTGAATGGTATAAAAAGGCACCGATGGCGTAAAATATTTGTAGATGGTAAAAAACATTTGCGCTAAAACCAGGTCGGGGTCGGCATATTCTTCCAGTACTATAGAGGCGCCAATCCCAAAATCAAGGTATTCAACTGCATCTATACTTAAAAAATCTTCGCATAAATTGCGGTTTGCAGCTAAACGATCAATTACTACCTGCCTTATTTCTTCGCGCTTTCCTCCATCAATAACATCTTCTTCATATTCAATCATTACATTATATAAACCTTCTATCTCAACAATTTCCGGTGCAATGTAGGTGGTGTTTGCCGCGTCGCGCTGCTCCTGCTTTAGTTCAGTTATTTGGTTTTCCAGGTCGCTAATGTCTGCTTTCAGCCTGTCAATAACCGTTATATCTGAATCAGCCGGTAATTTTGAAAGCTCATCCATTTTTTCTTTCAGCTTAGGAACAAGCGCATTAATAGCAGCAGTTACATCAATTAATTTCTGGCTGCGTTCTACTTTTGCAGCAGTTATATTTACATCGTTAACGCCAAGCTTTCCGTAACAGATCTTTTCTTCTTTATCCTCACAGTCGCAATCATAATCCACCCTTTTCTCAAAATGATTATAATCAATCCAAATAGGCACTTCATAATCTTTACTTGGGGTTAGCCAGGCATTTCTTACCCCTACAATATCAATAATCAACTTTCGGTAATCATTAATATTAAGCGCGTTGTTATGTAAAATATGTTTGGCTGTATAAAAAACCTGGTTCCAGGTATCATTGGTAAGCTGCTTGGGTGCAAGCAGGTCTTTTACATCAAAATCTGTTCTGTATGAAAGATCGGTTATTGCATAACATACGGCTTCTAAAATAGTGATCCCAGGGTCTGAAAAATTATAATTTGTCCAAATGTCGCTACCTAATTCTTCAATCAGTTTAATCCCCTCAGAGCGAAGTGAAGTATAATCTTCTGCAGGGAGAAGCGGGTTATTTTTTATTAATGAAACCGAATTTGACATAGCAGTAGTTTTTATAGAAATGCTTTTGATATATTTATTATTGCCTGCTTTAATTTGTATTTGCAGGCCTGTACATTATTTGTTAAGTTGTTTTATTATCCGGGCTTTTAGCCGGGTCAGTAGCATCATTAGCAGGCGGGTCAGTATTTGGAGCCGCGGCTGTATTTGGAGCCGGGTCGGTATTCGGAGCCGGGTCTGCTGATTTACTTTTAACCACACTTTTAAAAAAATCCTCAGCCTTTTTTACAGCGGCTTTACCCTTAATGGCAAATTTGCTGGTTTGATCCTTCAAAATTTTATCGATCTCCACAATTGCACCTTCAATTTTATCGGATATTTTTTCCATCTCCGATGGGTTATCAGTTGTACTAATTGCCTCTGTATTATTTTCAACAGCAGCCACGTCTGCGGTTGGTGTTGTATCAGCAGCTTTAGCAACGGCATTGACCGGGTCTGAAGCATTTTCGGCTAAATTTGTTGTACTTGCTACCTGAACAGCAGGTGTTAAATTATCTGTGGCTTTTTCCGCTGCAACTGTTGTATCTACTGTTTTAGCGGCGGCAATTTCCGGTGCTGATGCTTTTTCGGCTACAACCCCTGTCTCAACCGCACTTTCAGCAAGTGCTGGTACAGCAATTGTTTTATCCTCAGTTATGGCAGGTATTGCTGTGTTTTCTGCTGGCGCTGCTATTTCGGCCATGCCCTTTTCATCTACCGTTTTATTAATAGCTACTCCTGTTTCCCCAGGTGTAGTTGCAACAATGGAACCTCCGGCCGGCCTTGGGGCTTCCGTTACTATACTAACACCAGTTCCCGGGTGAAGCGTATCTATCGGCAATCTTGCTACGGGCGGTCTGGTCATCAATCTTTTTTCACAAGGGGTTAGCTCTGTCGGTTCATCATAAAGCAATATGATATGTTTAGGGGCCGATACCAGCAGCGATACTTGAGATGATGGTTTTGCAATTACATCCCCTATAAAATAACCCTGATCTTTTAAAAATACTTCAATATCATTACATCCTGATACGGTATCCAATGCGGCAACAAAATCTTTATTGGTTACTTTTTTTGCGTCGTGTTGTTTTGGCGGACAGCATTCGTCACGGCAAACCCCCATTAAAAAATCTGTTATAAAATCAACATAAGGCCTTTGCTCAATAAAGTTGATAATTGCTGATGCATATATTTTTTGTCCGAAATCAGCCTCAATGGTTTGATCAAAAGCCCAGGGGGTTAGGTATTGAACAATTTCATCATTCAATTTTTTCAGATAATACCCTTTATCAATCCCGCTTAAAAACTTCACCCTAAAAAACACAATCACCTGCTCATACACCGGGTTACGGGCATGTACCTTTACAAATGGTGAAGTAAGGCCGCTTAAATAATTTACTATTTCAATTAAGGTTAACCTGCTTGTTTTAGGCTGCAGCGGGTTTGCCGCATTATCGTTTTTAAGATTTGGAACCGGAACTATAAGTACATTGCCTGTGGCCGATACCGGGCCGCAGCATTTAATTTTCCCTAAACGCTCCCTGTGTGTTACCGGTTTACGGCAAACACAACCAGGATCAGTATTGGTAACGCATTTTACTTTAAAAACATTCGGAAAGCGGTCTAACACCAGGTGTTCATAGTCCCAGCTGGTTACGGCCCGGCCCTTATGGCGCAACCTTTCGCTTACACGGGTATAATATTCTCTTCCAATCTCTTTGTGTTTTCCATCAAACGAGGCAAATGGCTGCCGTACCTTGCTTATCTGTGCTACCGCGACTGATAATTTACTGATAGTACCCGCAGGCAGTGCATTATCAAAATGCTGCTGGCTATTTCCCTGGTCATAAAATTGCACTTCTGTTGCCTGTGCTATAACATCAATTAATTGCGGAATACACTTGGAGCCAGAGGTTACGCTTGCACAAAACCAATATAAACCATCTGTAATAATAGTATGGTTGCTATTTGCATCACCCGGAACATCAAGCTTAACAATTCCGGTTGTCTGGAAACCGTAAGTGCTGTCTGATACCAAGTTTTCGGCTTTTAATGGCCGCCATTCATTATAGATCAGGTACGACCAGTTTATTACCGGCGGGTCATCATCCTCATCAATTGCACTGCCATCGGCAAATTCAAAAAGCAATGAAAGAGTTTGCAGCGGCTGCAAATTTTGTACGCCAATAAATAATTGGCCTTCTTCCTGGATCTGTGCCGAATATTGGTTATTCCCACCGTTGATCTCTTCATCTAACCCGCTCGATTCCAATATCAGCTGGTTTAATCTCCTGTCGCCAGTTAAGGTAGGAAACTTCTTATCCGGATCTATATATTGTGTATTATCAGCAACTTTATTTAAAAGCGCATTTTGATATTTAATGTTTGGGTTTAAATAGGTAAACTGGGGTAAAAGGGCGTCGTTGGCATCAACCATTAAAGGGTTTTTTATTATGCCGCGTGCTAAATTTTCATTTAAAAGATTATTCTTATAGGTCTTCCTGTTGTCGTTATAGATAGGAAGATCAATGGTAGTTTCTACTGTTCCAAACGGGTAAACATGAAAAAACTGGTCTACCTGGGGGTCAAGGGCTGTTAAATCAGAAATATAACTAACCGATATATTTTTTATTTGTAACTGGGCTGCAATATTTAAACGCGACTGGATATCTTTATAATAATCTGAATCACTACCATAAACATTATCTATTCTTAAAAACCCCTTATCGGCATTAATATCATATTTGGGGAAATATTCAATCGGATTTCTGTCAATACTTATAGTATCAGGAGGTGTGGATGTTGTGCCGGTAACAGATGAGCCCCCCTGGTTTAAAATATTGAACGTAAGGCTTGCCTGCGTAAACTGCTCTCCTGTATAATCTACCAGGTTCATCCAATCATTGTTGCTCAGCACACTTACATTATACTCAGCGTTTGTATAACTATCGTTTCCATATTGTATTATACCATCCTGTGTTTTTGCGATATTTAAGGCAAGCTGGCCAAGCGGTTTATTAAACACTTCATCGCTGCCAATGTAAAAAGATGTACCGAGTGATGGCGTTGTGGTAAACGGATCAAATGCTTTACCGGGAGTTGCTGTAGCTGTATCATTTTGGATTACAAGTTTTTTTAACCCGTCAAAATGCTGAACCAATACATCGCCCTTAGGGCTAGTTGGTGTATTGGCGAGATTTATTGACCCTACCTGTACAGCTATTGAAAGCTTGGTAACGGTTAATTTTTTATACATAGCGGCCGATAAACCAATGTCAGGACCGATAAGAATTTGTGCTACCGGGTAATTTGTGTTAAAAGTGTTACCGGTATGAAGCTTGGCATTAAACGCAACTATGCCCTGCTCTGCCACGGGCAGGTATATGTATATTGCTCCATCAACAAAAACATAACCTGTAGTACTTACCAAACTGGTATCAAAAGAGCCTTCATTAGCTAATTTATCAAGCCAGTCCTTACTATTTGCTATAGGTGTATCAACAGTTAACCACCCTTTTTCGCCGGTTAACGCTATTTTTATATTATTTAAGCTGGTGGTTTTATTAAGCGCATCTATTGCAATCTTTATAAGCCTGTTGCCTCCCTGCAATACCAACTGCGGCGATGCTATAGCAAAACCTATTGTGGCTGTGTTTTTTGTACTTAGTTCAATCTCCTTTTTGCTGATAAATTCACAAATATTTTTAACTATAGGCGTGTTTAGCACACCATTATCAAAAGTTGGCCATTTTGGGTTAGGCACAGTAAACTTATCGCCATATCCATCTTTTGAGTTGGCTACGGGGTTTGCGTATATAACATCAATATTTTTGAGCTTTTCGTCCGCATCGGCGGGGGTTTTAAGTATAAATATATTTTTAAGCTCTTTAACGGTGGCCTGGTTAATAACAAAATCGTTTTCGGTTTTATACACCTGGTCCTTGCCTGATGCATCCTTACCTGCGCTTAATGATGTTCCCTGGGCCAGGTCATATTCAGCAACAGTTTTTGCTAATTCAAAAACCACAAAGGCCTTGTCAGGTACAGATGGCTTATCCTCAAGACGCAGTATATCACGATAGTAAAAATCAAGCATTTTACCGGTAAGCCCATTCATTTGCTGCTGCGCCAGGTTAAAGATCTTTAAAAAGGTAATAAACAATGCCATATAAGGCTGATGGGCCGGATATTGCGTTAAAGCAAAATCAATATAACTTGTTGACTGACTAACAATATTGCTGATAACCCCAAAAAAAGCATGAAAAACATCATCTACATAAGGAACAGCATTAAGGATCTTATCCTCTGGTGTTATGCCATTATAAATATCAAATTCAGGGTCAATCTTATCATTCAGGCCCCACTCATCCTGGTTTAAAATTTTGGTATAATCAATGTTCAATACGGTTTTTGAATCAACTACAATAAATCCTTCTTCATAAGCAACAGCTTTTTTAAGTTCGGCGCTAAGTGATGATTGAATTGCCAGGTTTATATCAGCGTATAACGGGTTTTCAGGAATTGCTATTGAGTACCATTGATCTATTTTTACCGCAATTGCAGCTATCTGCGTAAACAATGACGCATACAAATCGGTAGTAGGTCCAGCCAGTATTTTATCGCTGGTATCGTTATAATCGTTTTTTATCTGATCAAGATCAACTGTAGCAATAGAAGCCGCAATAACAGCCATATCTCTTTTAAAAAATTCTGACCAGCTTGCTTTATTCAGATCTGCAAGCGGGCTATCAGGCATGTCATAAAACCTGATCTGATCAGCATAACCGGCTGCAAATACCAGCAGGTCTTCAATACTGCGGCCATCAATTGATACATAGGCCGGATCAAGGGCTTTAAGATAACGTTCTAACTGGCCTGAACCTTTCAGGATTATTTCGTTATGGCAATTACAGTTTTCCATTTTAGCGTATTTTTGATGTTGGCTTTAAAGCCGTTTTTGTAAATAATTATATTGATTCGACCAAAACCACTTTCACGTTGAAATATTTGTTGCTTCGCTGATATAAAATGGATAAACATAATTATAGCGCGTATTAGTTGTTATGATGGTATATTGTATGTCGATCTGTAACACGCCCCCGTTCTGATCAGGCGTAGCTGTTACGCTTTCCACTATAATCCTTGGTTCGTTATACACAAGCGCGTCATTAACTATTTTTTGGATCATAGCAATGGTAGGCGTATTCATTGTATCAAAAACATGAGGCTGCAAATTGCATCCAAAGGTTGGCAGCATAATTCGTTCACCGGTTATGGTTGATAAAATTATCTCTATACTGCTGCGTACATCCGGTTCATTTACCAGCATATCAACAGTATATGACTCTCTGCGAAAAGTTGGGGGAAAACTCCACCCTGTTCCTAAAAATGATTGGTCTGTTATAGCCATTGTTCAAATATTTTTAAATCAACCTCCAATTAAAACTGTAGGGCAACCTGCAACTATGCTACCGCCATGTGCTGTAGAATCACCTACCCGGGCAGCCTGGTTACCACTTATCATTACCGTAGCAGATCCCATTATAATGCTATCAGGCGGCCCTGCGCAGGTACACATATTTCCAACTGTTGCCGCCGGCATTCCGCCAATTAAAACCGTTGGAATTCCCGGCGGTAAAATAGGTCCGCCTGTGTGCGGGGTGGACGCCGGAGGTGGATTCACCATTGGGCAAACATGATTATCGGTTACGCGGGCTGCTGGTGGCATATGTTTATATTGTTTATTCTCCTGTTTAATTAATCATTACCATCGTGCCTTTTATAGTCACATTTCCCATTCCTGCCTCTATGGTAATTCCGCTTGAGTCCATTTTTATGCTGTTCTGATTTTCATCTGTCATCACAAAAGCACCTGAATCGTCATTTAAAATCACTGATTTTTCGCCTGTTGCAGTGGTTACTGATAAAGTAAGCCGCTTATTGGTGTCGTCAAAAATCAACTTAACACCTTCTTTGGTTACAAACCCATATTGCTCCGCACCTGAATCTACAGGCAGCGGCGATTGTTTTGAGCTGCTGCTATGCAGGTATCCGAGTATAATCGGCTCACGCGGATCATCATTCAAAAAGCCAAGTACAACCTCATCTGATGCCTGCGGTCTGAAATACACGCCCCTGTTTGCTCCGGCATCAAGGGTTGCTACCCTGGCCCACATCCCTTCATTGCCTGATGTAATGGTAGGCACCTGCACTTTTACCCGGTACTGGCCGGCATCGGCATCGTCAACATCTAAAACAGTGCCTATAAGTAACCCGTTTATGCCTGGCAGTAAACCCGAGGTCGGCTTATCCATTACTTTTTCTTTCCAGTAAAAAAGGTCTTCATTCCAGCCAAACTGGATATCGGTAAGCCAGGTGCCATCAAAAATATGTTGAACGCCGCTAACAAATACATCGCCGTTAAACCGGTCGCCCACCCCGCCAAGGGTTATCATTGTACCTGGTTTTACAGTTGAATTTCCCTGGATGCGCACCCGCCCCACATTCTTTGAAAGGTGGTTCCGCATGGCATAAGCATCGGCCCAGTCCTGCAATTGCGGTTGGGTTAAATGTCCCGCATGGTTAAGTTTTACCTGCGCACCTATTACGCCGCCTATATCATCTATAGAAATGTTGCCATTATCAGCAAACGAGGAATCGCCAGGGTCTGATTGTTCTAGCTGCTGTTGGGTATAATCCCATGAAATACCTGAAACACCGGCCAGCTGCCTTCGGGCATCCATTTCGGCTTCAAACTCAAAAATGGTTTGTCCGTATGTTGCTGTTAATACAGAGGAGCCCGCTGTTGGCTTTTTAATAACCAATTTACCGTCATCTGTTAAAACAAGCATGCCATTGGCTTCTGCGCGGGTCACAATAAAATCCCAGTCGGTAGTATCAAACTGAACTAACTGAGGGTGGGTTACAGTAGTAGTGTCCAGATCAGTATCCAAACCTGCGGCACCGGCAAGTGTGCTTATTACATCGCTGTCTTTCTGATTAATGTAATAGGCACTATTACGGTTACCTGTAAGCTTTATGGCTGTATCTTTGGCTTCAATTATAAGCAGTGAACTTCCTCTTTGCGTGGTTTTAATAGCGTGCTTAACAATTATCCCTTTAAATACTGTATTCACCAACCCCTGGTAACCCAACTGGATCTCAACCTGGCTGCCCGGTTTATAAGTATCATTGTCGCTAAGCGGAAAATCGGCATCAGATGCAGAACCGTCAACAAAAACAAGCTTTGCGTAAGCCACCTTATTAAAGGTTTTATTTACCATTATAGTTAAAAGCGCAACGTTTGTACCCAATGCAGTGCCGTTAATAAGCACTGTCTGGCTGGCTACAACTGTTGATTGCGGTGCTCCCGGTGGTAAACTGTCTAACATGTCTTTATTGGTTATTAATATTTTTTATTTATTTTGAAATGGGCGGAAAAACAAGGGTGCTTCCTGCCTGTAATTTCCTGAAGTTTTTAAGCTTGTTAACTTTTGCCACCTGCAGATAATAACTTTGGTCTTTATATACCTGATTGGTTAATAGTGGCAGCAGGTCTCCCTCTTTTACTTGCACAGAATGCGTAAGGTCAGGCGATGAAAGCATATTCAGGATATTGCCCAGGCTTGTTGTTCGCTCGGTAAATGAAGCGCTGATCTTTGCCCTTATAGGAAGCCCAAACATATCAAACATGGTATAGGTTACCGTTGAGCTGGTTAATACACAATTGCAGATAAACAAACCATACTGTAACAGCAGGTAATTGGGCCTGTGAATGCCACCGTCAATTGATGTTGTTGCTAGCCTGAAAAGAAGTACCTGCGCAGTTACCGGTATTTTTACACCATTTGTATTTACACCAGTTCCGTCAAGTGTTAGTTCTATTGTAAATGTCCGGGCGTCTGTCCTTAAAAAATGAGGATCAACGCCGGCCTGGCCGGTTGGCGCATTACTATCATAAATAATATTTTCATTAATGGCTATATTTTCAGGATTGAACATAGCCAAAAAAGGTACAGCCAGCTTAGGTATCCCGTTCTCGTCTGTTTGTAAGATCTTAAGGTTAAAGGGCAACATTGCCGCACTTTGAGTATCCATCAGCGTTCTTGTTTTTCTTTAATAATTTCCAATACTTTTTGTATGGCTTCATAGTCTGCAGTACTGCCGCCTGCAGGTGCGGGCCGGCTGCTATTGCTGCTGCTTACAGGCGCCGGATCAACTACCGCCCTGATAATTATTTCATTGATCTGTACAGGCATAGCTTTTACATTTTTCGTTCAAAATATTGATAAGCCAGTTCTATAGTTTCCACTACAACTGAATTATCAGTCGATTTAAAATCAGAGGTAGCCCACTTTAAAGGATAAGCCTGCACCACATTCCAAACAGCATAGGGCTGGCCTGCATCATCCAGTAACGTTATCATAATATCAGCAGGCTTGAAATCGTAAATTGGCACAGTGAAATAGGTGTTCTGTGCCGATTTGAACCATGCGAGCAGGGCTGTTCCTTGTAACAATCCTCTTTTCAGAATCAGATTTGGATATTTCGCCCTTTTTGGGAACTTATATACAAACCTGTTCTCCCCGCCTTCGCGTAATTCTTCAGTTTCAATTTCTACCGATAAACCACTAACCTCCTGGAAACGCTGCTCAGTATCACTGTCAGCGCCGCTTACTCCAACAAATTCAACTTTGAAGTGAAAGCCTGCCGGTGGATAATAGGTTGCCATGTTGTTATGCTGCTTTCCTTGAAATACCTTCGTGAACAAGCTCTAAAGATTCAATAGCTATTTCGTTGCCGGTAGCTTTTAATCCGGGCCCGTCAATTTTTACAGGCCATGCTTGTGCTATGCTCCAAACAAAAACAGGGTTGTTTTCATCATTTAACAATGTAATAGTCAGGTCCCTGCGGTCAACGCCTGGGTTTCCAGCGTTATTCAGCCAATCAAAAAGCGAGTTATCACTGGTAATCATGCCCTTTTTCAGGGTTATATGAGGAGCCTTTGAAAGCCCCTGGCGTTGTAGTGATAATGTAGTTGATGACATTAAGCCATCTCTGTATTCAATAGCTTGAACTTCTTGTGAAAGCCCGCTTACTTCTGAGAAACCTATAGGTGCTCCGCCGCCCAATGAAACGCTGAAATGGAAGACTGGTAATGGATAATTTGCCATTTTTGTAGTTTTTATGTTTTACAATAATTTGAAATACTATTTATTAGTTGTTATTACGAGGTTTGCAACATTTGCTCAAACTGCATAATGATAAATTCGGCCGGACGTGCTACAGCCATCCCGATTTGGATGATAAGCCTTCCTTCTAAAATATCAACAGATGTCATTGTGCTGCCGAGGCCAATATTTACAAAATATGCCTGCTCTGGTTTTGCACCGGCCAATGCGCCATCGCGCCATTTCATGAAAAGATAATTCTCAATCATTGCCTGTACTTTTACCCAGGTTGCTGAAGTGTTGGGCTCAAAAACAAACATGCCTGTTGAATTTTTAATTGACTGTTCAACAGTGATAAAAAAGCGGCGAACATTGATATATCTCCATTCATTATCATTACCGTCAAGCGTGCGCGCGCCCATAACTACTGTACCAAAGCCATGAGTATTTAATATGGCATTTACTGATTTACCGGTTTGATCGTTCACGTTCATCAGGTCCTGATCAATCCTGGCCACAGTAACGTTTGCTTTAACTACATCAGTTAAGGAAACATTTGCAGGGGCTTTCCACACACCAATTTTTTGATCAATACCGCAATAAACGCCGGCCATAGCAGCCGAAGGCGGTAAAGTGATGTGTAAGTTCTGATACTGGCCCAGGATATAATTGTATAAGGTTGAGGCCGTAGTTTTAAGCGAAAGCATGGTTGCTCCGGCTCTTGGATTCGGAGCAGGTGTAGCCCCGTTTACAGTATAATTGTGAATTGTCAGGTTATCAAAGGTAAATGCATAATTATAAACAGTTTCCAGGTGTGGATAGTAAACTGCTGCGTATTGCAAAGCAAACGGAGCTGCACCTGTTGCATTTATATTGTTGATGGTATTGTTAAGATCAGTGCTAATTGAAGCAGATGTTTTTGGAACTGTTGGCCTGGCAGTATCAAGAACCGCAAAACGATCGCCCAGGGTTGCTGCCTGACTAGCCATATACTGATTTATAGCACCAAGGTTGGTTGGGGTAGCAGGATCGGCATCCAGGTGGATCGCTTCAGGGCATAACAAAATTGTTGGTCCGTCTATTGCTCCTACCGCATCAAAGCCACCTTCCAGGTCGGCCAACGCAATTGAATTGGTATATTTCCCAACAGATGTTATATAACAGCGTGTACCGCCATTAGCAAAATAATGCTTTACTGCATGGTACAAAATATGAGGGCTCATATTTGCACTATCAAGGGTAATAACAGTGCTGTAACCTGTTGTTTTTCCGCCAGATTGTTTCTCATCAACATCAATGGTAATATTAGCTGGGGCTTCAACATCCGGTCCGCCAAAAAACTGCACATAGTCACTCATGCTATTGATGGGTGTAGGTACGTTTGCCAGGTCGTCTGTAACCAGGTTAGTAGCTATACTTGTATAGCCTACAAAAGCAGGAACAGCAGATTCTACTTCTGCTATTGAAGGTGGAAGGGTAGATATTTCCTCTACATATACACCCGGAGATCTGTAATTTGCCATTTTTTTTATTGGTTTTAAAGTGTTATAAATACGTCTGAATAAATAGTTGGAAGGCTGCCCGAATCAATGATAGCTGTTGATGGATAAGGCAGGCTTGTTTTTACCACTGCTGTTTTAGCTGGTGTTTTTGTGTACTTGCTTAGTGTAATAATAAGCGGATCTTTCGTTACGCTTGTTGATGATGTATATTTTTCAAACAAGGCAATATTGCTCATTGATACAAATACAAGGCTTAAATCAGCGCTTGAAGCCAGCTTAAATTTAATGGTGGTATCGTTGGAGCTTATAGCCAGTTGTTTTATAAAATCCGTTTTTTGAACCGGGGTAAGTTTGGCCATTTCCAAGTAAAGCGGGCTATTGGTTTGCAGCTGGATGGTGTAGCGCCAAACAGTTTGACGGTTTTTAAACAATACTACACAATTTGGCCTTGCAGGAACAAGCGACCTGTCTGGCTCAACGATCCTGTAATTTGCAGACAAACTTGCTGATAGCGAAAGCTCTATTACTCCAAATACCTGCTGGTTAGCCATACTGCCTAAAAAGTAAAATGTATCTGTCACAATATTATTAACCAGTAGCTGGCAGCACCCTGAAGAGAGCGAAGAAAGATCAAACGTAATGTCTGACTGGGCTCCCTGAACAATAACAGATCTGGCGGTAACAATAGCCCCGGTTAAAAGATGCTTAACTTTTGCCGAACTTGCTGTTATAACACCGGCAAAACTAAATGTATAATTAGCCGAAGATTTTTTAAGCTGATCAACGTTTCCATCAACCCCGGCTGCGTTTTTTGTTAAATGAAGGTTATTGCGGGCAGCTGCAAGGTCTTTTACCTGGTTGCTGAAGTAATAAATATTCGAGGTATTTAGCTGGGTTGGCAGTGTATCGAAATTAACCAATTCGGGGTTTTGCAGCAATATGAAAAAACTAAGTTTATCTGAATTGGTTACAGCATTTCTTAAAAGATCATTACCTGCCATGTTTTTTCCTGATGTGCAGGCCATTACCACAAAGCCGCCTGTTGTGTCAGTATTTTTAAATACCATATTTTTCGCCTTCATAAAGGCCATGCATTCAGCTGTTGGCAGAATGGTGAAATCCAATTTTGGAGTTGCCTGGTAGCTGGCGCATATTTGATTACTATAAAATAATTGCATAACCTGCAGGGTTACTAATTCTGAATATTTTACTATTACTGTAGGCATAATAAATCAGTTTTCAACAAAATTAAGTTCACTAATTGCGGCAACCTTATCGTCACTTTTGGTTTCAAATACAGTAAGCATTTTTACCCGGTAAACTGCACTCGGCATATATTTTGAGCTCAGCATCCCCCAAAGGTTGTTCTGCTGTTCAAATGTCAGGCTTACCAGTTTAAAGCTTAACCTGTCAATCAGTTGCCACACCTTATTAACAGGGTCAGTTACTGATGCGTTAAGCGAGGGGTATTTCTGGCTGTCAAATACAGAATGTGACTGAAAAAACTCTATCACGTCCGAAAGGTCACGCAATGCTGTAGGATAGTCGGAATTGTTTGCTACAAAAAGAAGAAACAGATCAATCTCAACCGGTGGATTTAGTTTTAAAAACTTTTTGTCATCGGTTGGCAAATAATAGGATTGCTTACCTTCCCGCCTTTCTTCCTCTATATTTACCAGCATTATAGTAACATGCGTACTATCCGTTATATTAATATTTCCGTTAGGTAAAACAATCGACTTTAAGTCAACCACATTACCGGCGCTATAGATTGAGGGATCCTGTTCCCGGTCAACCATATAGTTTTCCAGCTCTTTCTTTATAAATTCAAGTGCAGTACGAATCATATACCTGTATTAATAATTTATCAAACTTTGTGTCTTGTACAATTGGTTACTCAATATTAAATATCCAATATTAAAGTGATCATATTTTAATATTAAATTAAAATATAATATCAAATTATATCTATATCAATCTAAAAGATAATTTATAATTAAATTCAGTAACAGACCACTATATGGATCGCTGGTCAGGTTCAGTTAGGTTTCAATTTTTTATCTGGAATAAAGTTATTCACTAACCTATTGGTGCACAAGAGTATTTACACGTAATTACGTAAGTATTTTTACGTAAAAATAAACAGGTGAAAAACTCAAAAAAGCCACAAAGCTTTCATAATGTTCAAATAATGATGAATTTTTAATTAATATGAAATAATTATAATTCATATTAAAATCATCAATTATCGTATATTAATACCGATCATGATATTTAATAAAAAAATTGATAAGTTGGATTAAAAATAAGGGGTTATCATTCATGACAATAGCAGGGTGGCAATTGCTCTTTTGAATTACAGGAATTTGGATTGGTGCGGGCGCATTATTACTGTTAAATTAACAGCGCTGCTAAATTGAGATACTTATACTATCTTTATGTAAACTTAAGCACCATGTCAGCAATTCATTTTATCCTGTCGGCTATTTCAATTGGTTTTGCAAATACCGTTATTGAATGGTTTTTTATCGGCTTTTTGTTTCATAAATACCAAGCCCTTACTCCTCAAACCTGGCGACCGGAAAACTACTCAAACTATACTTACAGTACTTTGCTATCGCTTTTATTCGGTGCGCTGTTTACGTTATTTTATCTAAAAATCGGGGCGCATTATGTGCTTCCGGGGAGTTTGTGGTCACATATCAAATTAGGGCTCATCTGTTTTGCCTGTTTCAGTTTCGTTTCGGCCATAAACAACTCTATCTACATTAATTACGATAAAAAATTTGTCGCCGGTTTGTTAATCGCTTCATGCCTTACTTATATTTCGGCAGCAATAATTGTAAGTTTATTTTTCTGGCGATAATTTCTGCAAACAGGAAAGCCAATGAATTCTCAACTGCGATAACTAACTGTTAGATTTTGTTAGCATGTTTCGTATGCCTTGTTGCGCAGGCCTTCGACCTGCGCTAAAATATTATGGCTTTTCAGGCCGTTAACGTTGTAGTAAAACCAAAATATCAAGAGAAGGGCAATATATAATAGCATTAGAAACTCTAAAGCAAATTCCTTAGGCATATTAATATGCCCGCGCTATTTAGTTGAGGCAGTTTGTTCAAGCTGCCCAATTTTATCAAACATAACCTTGAAAGTGTTCCATGGTGTTTTATCGCCAGCTGCGGGATTTACCGTTTTTCCGTAATACCCGTCAAGAAACTGAACCGGCGATGACCATACGGTTTCCGCAATCCCGTAAAAACGCCCTTTAAGCTCCTTACCTGACATAGCCCGTGAACGGTAAAAGTTTTCCACCTGGCTTACCGCTACCTGCGGGTGGTTCCATGCACAGGTTACTACCCTGAGGCCTTTCATAGCAAAATAAACTGCAGTTTGGTTATCCTGGTCATATTGCCAGTCGCAGATCACCACATCACGGGGGATCAGGTCGATAGCTTTATAGGTATTGTTATAGCTGGCGGCCCACTCACCAATGCCTGTAGTTCGGCCGTCAATTAAACGATCGCCCCAGATCCATAGCTCGCGGTTTTGCTCGGCAAGGTGATCACGGATAGTTTGCACCTCATTAGCAAAAAGAACTGCTTTGTCCCGGCCTGCGCAACGCGGACATTTATCCTCGCCTAAATAAAAAACCTCATCCATGCCCGCATGGAAAGCTTTGGCTTCAAACACCTCCATAATCTCATCTATCAGGTCGAACACAACCTTGTGCACGCCAGGATGAAGCGGGCAATAACTTTTGCAATATAAGGCATCGGCATTGGGCCATTTATATTCAGCGGCGGTAGCAGGCATTTTAACCCATGGGTTTTCATCAAATTCGGGGTAAACCTTCAACAGCATCCCTGTTTTACTGGCCCAGGACTGGTGCCCCAGCAAATTGATCTGCGGAATAATACTGATGCCATTCTTTTTACAAGCTTCAACCAATTTTCTGACATCACTTTTTGAGAGGCATATAGAATCCCGAAGCTCCGGGTGACTTTTAAATTGGTAATTGAAATCAACCCGCAGGATCAGCGTGTTTACCTTACGCGGCGCCAGTTCTTCATTAATAAATTTAACAAAATCGGCAACGCCATTTGGCCTGGGGGCCGCAATTGCAAAGCCTTTTACCTGGTATAGGCTATCAGCACTTTGCCAGGCAAAAGCATTAAAAGTAAAAAAAACGGCTATCAGCAACAGTAAGTATTTAGGTATTTTCATTGGGGTAAAGATTTATTTAAGTTAACGAAAACTAAGTTACCATAAATAGCAGCTTTATTTAAAAATGAAACCGGTTTTTAGCAGTTGTAGTGCAGAAATAGTACTATCAAATGAAGATCAGTATGCCTCCCCGTGACTTGAAAGTGTATGAATATTTTATACCTGACCGGAGCTTACTCTTTTAAACCTGTTTTTTAAGAACCTTAACCAGTTGCTCCACCAGTTCTGTTTCTTTAAAAGGTTTGCTTATTACACCTGAAAAACCCTTCTTCAGGAACTTTTTTGCATCTGTTCCATCAGCAGCGCCGCTGATCATAATTACAGGCAGTTGATTTAAAGGTTTATTTAATTTTTTTATTTCGGCCAAAAGCTCATAGCCATCCATTTCAGGCATCTGGATATCAGTTAAAACAACCGTTATTGCGTTTTCAGCAATAAGATCCAATGCTTCTTTTCCACTTGTTGCCTGGTGAAATTTCACATTCCACTTATCCACCATCATCTTCAGAAACATTAAATTAAGCTCATTATCATCAACTGCTAAAATACTTATACCATTAAGTAATAATAACGGCTCGTAAGTATCCTTTTCAGTATCAGCATCACCGTCATTTTTTTGATAAGGAATAAAAAAGCTGAATGTACTACCCGCATCCGGATTGCTTTTTACTGTGATCCTTCCACCTTGCATTTCAACCAGCTGTTTACAAATAAATAATCCAAGCCCTGTTCCCACCTTGCCTTTTGAAGAGCTGGTTTGATAATATTTTGAGAACAATTTAGCCTGTTGCTCTAAACTAATTCCGGCTCCTGTATCGCTAACAGTTACCTGCAGCCTGTTCTCCGCCCCTATCAGCTCAGCGTTTACCGTAACGCTGCCAGTAGCGGTATATTTTATTGCATTGCTCAACAGGTTGGTCATGATCTGCTCAAGCCTAAAACTATCTCCAAGCAAAATAGCTTCTTTATCGCCTTTAAAGTTATATCCAATGGTCAACCCTTTTTTTGTTGCGCTGAATTCCATGCTTTCTAGAACCGTTTTCAGTATAAAATTGGGGTTAAACGGATCATTGTTGATTTTAAACTCGCTGCTTTCCATTTTTGCGGCATCAAGCGTATCGTTAAGGGTGCGCAGCAACATATCAGAAGAATGGCTTATGGAATCAAGCATTTCCGTTTGTTTTTGCGACAAGCTGGATTTACCGAAGATATACAGAAAGCCTTTAATGGCGGTAAGGGGATTACGAATCTCGTGGCTCATATGCAGCAACAGGTCCATTTTTTGCTGAGCTATGGCAACAGATCGTTCATTCTCTTTCCATAACTGCTGTTCAGATTGATCGAGCTGAATTATAAAGAGGATAAGTAATATTGCAAATATCAGGACCAGGAATAAAGCTACCAGGTAAAGTTTATTCAATAATGCAGTAGTTTCCTGGTAGTTTTTAAGCGCCACCCGCTTAAACTCATCCGCCATATTGTAGTTAATTTCCTTCACATCACTAATGATGTGTTCCAACTCATTACTAATCCGGGTATTCAGGGCTATCAACTCCCGCTGCTTGTTGAGCAGGTCCATATTCCGCTCCTGCAACTCCTTCAGCTTCTTTGAATAAAGGTTTTTGTCTTTGGTTAAAATTTGTTGTGTGGTAATGTCTGTTACTTGGCTGCTACTGTGTTTAACAGCAACAGAACTGTTGTTTTTATTTATAATAGCATCTTTTATCCTCCCCAGAAGTCCTTTTTTCTTTGCATTATCAGCTTTCAGGATTGAATCTGTACTGCTCTTAACACTTCTCTGGTTAACATTTACATTTGTGCCGGATCCTTTTAAATTTTTATCAGCTTCTTTATTGAAATCAGCATACACAGTAAGCAGGGAATCAAAATTGTGTTTAAGTACATATAGTTTATCTGATAGCTTTAATTTTTTCTGGTACCATAACTTTACCATATTGCTTTGTACCGAAGTTAGGTGTGCTGTATCAGCGCTTTCTTTCAGCAAAGTATCTATCTCGTTAAAAGACTGTGTTAGCTTTATTTTATAGTCTGCCCTCTTTTTTCTGCCGGCGCTTAATAAGGATTCCTGAAAATCATTTTCCGATTCATGGAGCAAAAGCAATGCATGTTCAGGCTTGGCCCGGCCATCTTCAACATTGTTTGCTAATTTGGAAATACTTGCCAATTTTTTATTAATAGTGTTGCGTACAAAGAACGCCGTGATGGAAAGAACTATAATAAATGTAAGGAAGGCAAGAAGAATTTTTCTTGCCAGGGCTTTTGTATAAGGTACTCTCATTAAATGGTGCCGGCTCAAATAACATTGAAGATATTGGCTATCATCAACAAATAATTTATCGGGCTAAAAGTACTGTTTTCTTGTTGCTCGGAATGAATTGCATTAATTTTTTTATCAAAAAAATACTATTTATTTCTAATAGATTAAATAAACCAGAAACAATTGCCTCATTTAACAAACCAGCGCCATTTTGAAATATAACCTATCGATTCCAAAAACTCATTTTCTTTTCTAAATGCGTCGGCCACCATCGCAGGGTCCGGGTCAAAATCTCTATACTGGATCTTCAAATTCCTGGTCAACAAATGACCGACTTCAGGGTAAACAAACAGCGTGCACTTTGCTCCTGCCTTTGCAGCTGCATCGCGAAATGCTGTGGCATCCTTTGCAAATACAATGCTATCTTTCTCTCCCTGGATTATTAATGTTGGGACGAGTTTTTTGCTGATATATTCAGAAGGTGAATAGCTTGCCGGATCACCCTTTCCAGCCATAAGGCCAACAAAATATTGATCATGTGCCATATTCAGGGCCGGGGAATACAGCATCAGTGCGTCAGGGCGTGAACTGTCCGGGATTTTATTGCCATTTACCGCGGGAATCAAAGCGGCAGCGGCAATTAAATGCCCCCCTGCCGAAACGCCATAACCTGCTACTCTTTTTGCATCAATGCCGAGTTTACCGGCATGGTT
>Ga0206981_10031_pt2 | contig 24859 bp, 2 predicted proteins | sample Alteio_BWMinCont_17_FD_153312 | JGI IMG/M metagenome (GOLD analysis project Ga0206981, IMG submission 153312) | Enriched cells from forest soil in Barre Woods Harvard Forest LTER site, Petersham, Massachusetts, United States -... | ecosystem: Environmental > Terrestrial > Soil > Temperate forest >... | reverse complement strand
AAACTTTTTAGTTTATCAGATAATTGCGGCGAAAGGCTAAACCTGTAAGTATCCCCATTTTCAGTACGTACAGATGGCCTTGGCTTATCGGTTGGAAGGTCGAGTATAAATGGTGTGCCTGATAGCTTGTTTTTCCAGTAGGCTAACTGCTCACCAAAAACACCTTTATTTTTAAGCTCCCTTTGCCAGTAAGCAAAATCCGAGTACTGAACAGTAAGAGCAACAAGTGGAGACGGCTTTTCTAAAATAAATGCTTCATACAGAGAAACAAGTTCCCTGATAAATATGCCCGATGACCATCCGTCGGAAACAATGTGATGCATCGTTACAGATAAAACATAGCTGTCATCGGCTATGGTAAATAAAATTGCCCGTATCAATTGGTCGCGTTCAAGGTCAAATGGCTTTAAAGCTTCATCAGCTATCAGTTTTTCTAAAACCTCAGACCTGTTAGTTTCAGCTGTAACTATAGGGATTTTAAACGGTTGAAGCTCTTTTACCAATTGATAAGCTTTTCCATCAACATCATGAAAGTTAGTCCTCAAAATGTCATGCCTGCTAATTATTTCAGTAAATGCATTTTGAAGGATCTTTATATCAAGTTTGCCTTCAATTTTTATAGCTTCCGGGATATTGTAGGTAGCCGATGCGCCTTCCAGCCTGTCTAAAAACCAAAGCCTTTGCTGTGCAAAAGACAATTGTGCCCCTTCTTCCCTGGTGACATGAATAACCGGCTGCATGCCTTCACCCGAACCTTTGAGCTTTAGTTTTGCTACTAAACCTGCCAAATGTTCAATGGTCTGGTTTTCCATTATATCTTTAACCCCCAGGTCAACTTTAAAAACACTGCGGATCCGGGAAGTGATCTGAGTTGCATTAAGCGAATGCCCCCCTGCCTCAAAAAAATTGTCGAATATTCCCGGCTTTTCTGTTTTAAGTATTTCTTCCCATATGGCAGTAATTATTTCTTCAATTGGGTTAGTGGGTGCATGATAGGTGGTTTTTAATTGCGGTCCTGCATCAAAATTATTTAATAAGGCTTTTTTATTGGTTTTTCCATTTGGGGTAAGCGGAAAGCTGTCAATCACCCGGTACTGCACCGGCAACATATAAACAGGCAGCTGTTTTGCCAACGTTTCTTTTAACCTTTCCAGCTCAAAAATATCCGTCACCTCAATGAACGCAACAAGACTGTATTCGCCTGAATGGTTTTTTACGGGTATTACAGCAGCATGAATTACCCCCGGATATTTAACTAACTGATTTTCAATTTCCCCCGGTTCAATACGGTAGCCCCTTATTTTTACCTGGTCGTCTTCCCGTCCGAAATACTGAATATTGCCATCTTCCAGCCAGCACCCGGTGTCTCCTGTGCGGTAAATTATTTCTCCGTTTGCAAACGGAGAATTTATAAACTTCAGAGCGGTTTGTTCGGGCTGCCCCAAATATCCTTTGGCCAAACAGGTACCTCCAATATATATACCTCCTTTTATACCTATGGGTACCGGCATCAATGCTTTATCAAGAATATAAATGGACGTATTAGCAACAGGTTTACCCGCATTTATATTGCTCGCAGAAATAGCAGTGGCCGTACAACCTATTGTTGCTTCGGTAGGGCCGTATTCATTGTAAATAGTTATTCCCGGCCATTTATCGTTTATTATTTTCACATGCTCTTCCTTCAATGCTTCACCGCCGGTTATCAAGGTAAGCAGCTTATCATTTCCTTCCGGAATGTCTTTTAATAAGGTAATATGCGAAGGTGTAAGTTTAACGGAATCCAGCGTTCCCTGCGGGCCAAAAATTTCCTCCATAATTACACCAACTTCCTTATCCCCGTATACATTAATTGTTTTCCCCTTTGATAACGGAATAAAAATACTTGAAAGCGTGAGGTCAAAAGCCGGGGAAGTGAACAACGGGAAATCACCACCATGCGGATTATGAGTAAAATAATAATCGTTAGCCCATATAATATAATTAAGCAGGCTTAAATGGCTTATTTCAACTCCTTTTGGTTTCCCGGTCGAGCCTGACGTATAAATCACGTAAGCAGTGTCATCCGGTTGCGGGTCATCGTTTTTTCTCCCGTTACCTGCAACACTATTGTGTGCAAAGTCGGGATGAATAATTGTCAGCTGTTCATCGCTATTTTCCGGAAACAGATCAGCGTTGGCAGAAATCAATACCTTGATGTGTGCTTCGCTTATTAATGAATGGATCCGGCTTTGAGGCAACGAAACATCAATTGGCAAAAAAGCTGCACCAGCTTTCATAATAGCCAATATTGAAACAATTAAGCTCGTGCTTCTTTCCTGCAATATGGCAACCCTATCCCCCCTTTTTACACCATAAAAAAGCAAAGTATTTTTTATTGCATCGGCGCGGCTGTTTAACTCGGCGTAAGAAATTGCCCCGGTTTCTGAATAAACAGCTACGTTATGGGGCGATTTAATAACATTTTCGTTTATCAGTTCGAGTATTGTTTGCCCTGATGGTAAAGGGGCAGCTGTATCATTGAATTTCACAAGTACATTTTCCCTTTCGGCAGTGTTCAATAAAGAAACCTTTGCCGGAGATTCCGAAGGGTTATCGAGAATGAAGTTTACAGCTGTTTCGAGGTGAAAGAATAACCTTTCTATTTCTTTTAGCGCGAAACAATCTTTAAAATAATTCAACTGAAATTTCAACAGGCTATCGCGGGGAATTATCATCAATGTGAGCGGATAATTGGTTTCCTCAAATGATTTTACATTTTTAATTTCCAGCCCATACAAACCCTGTTGGTTAGCAGCATCAAAGGGATAATTTTCAAAAACAAGCAAGCTTCTGAATAGCGGCATATCCCCTGGTATTCCCGAAGATCTTTTAATATCTACAAGAGGAGTATACGTAAATTCATTTCGCTCATTGCTTTTCAGCTGTAAGTCTTTGAGCCATGCAGTTATGTCAATATCGGGGCTGATATTGACCCTTACAGGCAACGAGTTAATAAATAGCCCGACTATCGACTCAACATTTTGCAATTCAGGTGGCCTGCCGGAAACCGTTGCCCCAAAAACAACTTCATTTTCCCCGCTATATTTACTTAGTAATATTGACCATACCCCTTGGATCAGAATATTTGTTGTGATACCGATTTGCTTCGTCCACTCAAAAAGTTTACTTGAAAGTTGAGGTGAGAAATTGTATGCATATTCGGCATAGCCGTGGCCACCAGAATTTTTATCGGTTAAAACCGCATCACCTATGCCCAACGGCGTTGGTGCATCAAAACCTGCCAACTCGCTGTCCCAAAAATCCTTTGCCTTTTTCATATCCTGCTTACCAAGCCACGAGATATAATTTTTAAATGGCGGCTTAGCCGGGAAATGCATAGGTTTCCCGTTTACAATAGCCTGGTACCTTGTAAATAATTCACTAAGTATGATCCCTGAACACCATCCGTCCATCAGCATGTGATGATGGCTCCAGATAAATTTCCATAAGTTGTTTGCTGTGTTTACCAGCACACAGCGCATCAGGGGCGCCTGTTCATGATTAAAGCCCTTCCTGCGGTCATCATGAAGCAATTGCTCAAACTTTGCGTTTACCTGCTCTCCTTCAATCCCGCGCCAATCCAATATTTCCCAGGGCAGTTCAGCAGTTTTATGCACCACTTGTACAGGTTTATCAAGCCCGTCCCAATGAAAAGAAGTACGAAATACCGGGTACTGATTAACCGTTTCCTGCCAAGCCTGTTTAAATGCCGGTAAATTTAGGCTGCCTTCCAAATCGCAGCTTACCTGCTCAAAATAAGCCTCAGAATCAGGGTGGGCCAATAGGTGAAACAACATCCCCTCCTGCATAGGCGAAAGCGCATAAATATCTTCTATGGTATTTTTATCCATCGCTAGTTTGAAAATTTAAATTGAGAAATAAGTTGGTCAAGCTGGTCCTGCTCAAGATTCGCTTCCGGAAAATCTGATGGCGTGTACCCACCTGAACCTGCTTCAAGGCAATGTGTTATCAATTCCTTTAATGCTTCCAGGTAGCCATGGGCAAGTTTTTTAATGGTATCCTCATTATGCAATTGAGGGCAGTATGTCCAGTCAATAACCAGGCTGTCATCTAAAACTATAGCATTAATTTCTATTAAATAATTGCGGGCGGCATCGCCGTCCTGATCGCTGTCTGTTTGCAGGGGCGATATTTTCCACCCTAAATCATCGGGCAGCACCTGTGCAGACTGGCCTAAATAATTAAAAATAACTTCCGGTTTTGGCAAATATGATAAAGCTGTTTTGATGTAATCCTCCGTATTGCCATATTTTAATAATCCGTAACCTATTCCGTTATCAGGAATTTGCCTTAATTGCTCTTTCAATGAAGTTATAACCGATGAAGGGCCGTTTGTATCATCGAGTTCAAGTAAAATAGGATAAATTGAAGTGAACCACCCTACTGTTCTGCTGACGTCAATATTTTCCAAAACATCTTCCCTTCCATGTCCTTCCATTGCTATTAATAAACTGCGCCGCGAGGTATAGTTACTAAAAGCGCTAACCAGCGCTGCAAGCAGCAGATCGTTTACGTTGGTATTGTAAGCTGTGTGGGCAGCTGATATTAAGGCCTTTGTAATTTCCTCATCAAGTTTTACCGTATGCGTGAGTGCGTTTTTTACGGTATTTTTTTCTTTGTCGCCATTCAGATCCACAGGCAACACGGTTGCTGCTTCCATCCTGTTCTCATTTGCCCAAAAAGACAATTCATTTACCAGCTTGTTAGCGGAAGAGTATTGTAATGCTTTAGCTGCAAAATTTTTAAATGAATCCGTTTTTTCCGGAAGATGAACAGCCTGCCCTAATTTTAGCTGTGTGTAAACTGCAGACAGGTCTTCCAACAAAATCCGCCATGAAACCCCGTCAATTATCAGATGGTGCGCGGCTAAAAACAGCAGTGATTCTTTTTCATCCTCCATTTTATAATATCTTGCTGCTAAAATGGGTCCGTTAAAAATATCCATCCCTGCTTGCAATGAAGCCATATCTTCCAGTAATTGATTTTGCAGATTAGCCCCGTAGGTTCCAGTAAATTCTTTAATGCTGAAATTCGGATCAATAGCAACAGTTTGCGGAATGTACTCTTCATAGCTGCCATCCTTTAGCCTTACCCGCATCCTGAGCATATCATGGTGTTCTATAATTTTCATCAAAGCCGGGGCCATGCAAGGAGGATCGAAACCTGTACCTACTTTTAATATAACAGACTGGTTATAGTGCGAAATTTGCTTTTGCCGCTGGTCAAAAAACCATTTATGAACAGGGATAATTTCAATATCCCCATAAACAGGACCCTGTTCGGCAACTACAGGCGCGGCTTTTTCTGCTACGGCTGCTAACCCTGCAATCGTAAGCTGTTTGAACAATTGTTTCAGGGTTATCATTATTCCTGCCCTGTTTGCCCGCGAAACAATCTGTATGCCTATTATTGAATCGCCGCCTATGGCGAAAAAATTATCATCTATGCCAATTTTTTCACGGCCCAAAACCTCCGCAAAAATATCCACAAGAATTTGTTCTGTCTCTGAAACCGGAGCCGTATAGTTTTCATTGATTGCACCAGTCTCCATTTCAGCCAGCCTTTTCCTGTCAATTTTAAAATTGGGGGTAAGCGGTAGTTTTTCGAGGCATATAATTAATGAAGGCCTCATGTAAAGCGGCAGCTTTTGGGCAAGTATGTGCTCAATTTCTTCGGATTTTGGCGCATCTTCGCCAGTAACCGTATAAAACGCAGTAAGGCTTGTGCTTGTGCCGTTATTAAAACAAGGCACTACTGCTGCATCTTTAATCCCAGGAATTTCAAGTAAGGCGCTTTCTATCTCTCCGGTTTCTATACGATAACCCCTTATTTTAACCTGATTATCTTTACGGCCCATATATTTCAGGTTCCCGTTTTCCAGCCATAGGCCAAGGTCACCGGTACGATAGATCCGTTCCCCGCTTGTAAACGGCGAATCCACAAATACAGAACAGGTTTGCTCCGCTTGTCCCCGATAGCCCCTGGCAAGGCAAGCCCCGCCAATATAAATTTCACCAACAGCACCAGCAGGTAAAAGCCTCCGGTTCTGATCAAGTATATAAATTGATACATTGGCAATGGGGAGGCCAATAGTAATATTACCGGTATTTACTTCTGCTGCTGTACAACCCACCGTTGCTTCGGTTGGCCCGTATTCGTTAAAAATTAAAATACCTGGCCATTTATTTTTAATTATTGCAACATGGTCATCCCGCAAAGCTTCGCCACCTGCAATTAGGGTGCGTACATTATTATTACCTGCAGGTAGTTGGGCCAATAAAGAAATGTGCGACGGCGTTAGTTTAACAGTATCGGCCCCGCCATTTTTATCAAATATTTCTGCTAAGATCTCTCCGGCGTCTCTGTCGCCAAAAATCTCGATATGTTTTCCCCGTATTAATGGAACAAAAATAGAGGTGATGGTAAGATCGAAAGATACAGGTGTAAATAGAGCAAAACTTCCCCCGTCAGGGTTATGACGGAAATAATAATCTTTTGCCCAGTTTAAATAATTAAAAACATTTGCATGACTTATTTCAACACCTTTTGGCCTGCCTGTTGATCCCGAAGTAAAAATGATATATGCAAGCGATTGTGCATCGATGGAAACATTAAAATCGGCAGCAACTTCCGGGAGGTCGTCCAATTGGAGGTCTATTGCAAAGATATTTCCCGCAAAAAACGGGATATCGAATAAATAGGCTGAAGTTGTTACCAGCGTTTCTGCACCGGAAGCTGTTAACAGGTATTCAATCCTCTCTTTAGGATAAGCCGGATCTACCGGGACATAAACTGCGCCCGATTTAAGGATGCCTAATATTCCTATTATCGTCAGCTCTGATCTTTCTGCAAGCAATGCTATAGTTGAACCTGTTTGTGTTCCCAGATCTCGCTTAAAATATGCTGCAAGCTTTGAGCTTTTTAGATCCAGTTCTTTATAAGTAAGCGTGTTTCCTTCAAAGCACAAGGCAAGGTGATCGGGGTATTTTTTTACGCTTTCGTTAAAAAGGTCAATAAAAGTTTGATTGCCTGTTTCATTTACCGGCGGATTGAGACTGTCCAAATATTTTATTTCATCTGCTGTTACCAGCCCGATTTCCTCTATTGGGGTATTAAAATCGCCGAAAGCTTTTTCAGTTTGGTCCAGGTGGCCCTGTATCAGCCTGGCCCTGTATTCCGGAAAGATCTGAGGATTATATTCAAACCTTATCCTGCAAGTTACGGGGTCGACATGTATATTTATTCCAAACCGGTGTTTATCCCCGGAAAGGGAATGAAGGTCAGTAAAGATCAATATATCACTTACATCGGTTTTTTCCCATCCCAATTGTTCTTTTGCCAATACTTCAAAAGGATAATCAGCATAATTCAAACAATCCTCTATCAACTGTAACGACCTGTTTAGGTAGTCTTTTAAGGTATCACCCTCTTCCCTTTGCAATAGTAATGGAAACAACCTGTCATCAGTGCTTTCATTTTTCAAACATGGCACCATGAAAATTGCCGATGACGATGACTGATAGCGGCTAAACAGTAAGGCAAACATTGAAGTAATAATACCAAAAGTGGTTAGCGGGTCATCTGTTATAGTGGCCAGCCTATTCCTGAAATCATCACTTAAGGTAAGTTCCAGGGTTAAAAAAGCACTTCTCTCATCCGGAAGAAAATTATTTTCCCCCATATTTATTTCATTGGTACCCAAAGCAGCAAACTGGTCTTTCCAGAAAATTGCTGCATCATTGTAATTGGTTCCGGGTGTATTTAAATTGCTCATTATGTTTAACGTGTGCTGTTAAATTTTAAAAATTCAGTTTAAGGCTTATTTTTTTTGACCGACTCTCTTTTTTATTTTCCGGCATAACACTGCCAATAGTTATTGTTTGATCTTTTGCTATAGCTGCCAAAATTTCTTTATAGTTAGCTGCTATAGCTGCTATTGTGCGTTCATTAAACAAATGGTTATTATAAACAACATCTACTTTAAGAAAATCCACTTTATCAGTAATCAGGAAGGAAATATCATACTGGGTAACCCTTACTTCAGGTATTATGTATTTCATTTCTAATCCCGGCACTGTTATTATGCCATCATCGTAATTATTGTCATACATATTAGGCACATAGTCCACCTGCACATCAAACAATGGTGTCCGGTTTTGCTCCCTTGGTATTTTTAGCTCGTGCAGCAATACATCAAAAGGATAATCCTGGTGTGTCAACCCATCATTTACCACCTTATTTACTTCACTTATTACTTTAAGCAAATCATCTTTTTTATTAAACCCGGCTCTCAGCACTATGGTATTCAGGAAAAAGCCAAGCATTTTTTGCAGGTCGGGATGGCGTCTCTCAGCTGTTTCAACTCCTAATAAAATATCTTCCCCATTTGCATATGGAAACAGCGTTACATAAATGGCTGATAATACAATTACATATAGTGTTACCCCGAGCTCCCTTGCAACCGTATTTAATTTGCTGTGTAGTTCAGGTTCAATCGTCATGGACAATTGCTTGCCATCGTAGGTTAAATAATCATGCCGTGGCCTGTCAGCCGGCAGGTTCAGCCTTGGCGGTATCTTTGAAAATTGCTGCTGCCAATAAGTTTTGGATGCATCTGTTTGCTTTGAGGCAATATGATTGCTATGCCAGGCAGCAAAATCCCGGTATTGTACCTTTAAGGGTTCGCGAGAGGTTGATTTTCCGGTGGTTAGCAGGGCGTAATTTTCTGAAAGCTCACCGATGAACAAACCTGTAGACCAACCATCCAATAAAATGTGGTGGAGGCTTATTGAAAAATAATATTTCGCATCACCTGCCTTGCAAAGCAATGAATGGAGCAAGGGGCCTTTTTCCAGGTTGAAAGGGAGTTTATTTTCTTCCCGCAACATTTCCATAGCCTTTTCAGAAGCATTCGCCTCTCCGGAAAGATCAGCTATTTTCATTTTGAAGCCATATTCATCCGTACTTAGCACTCTTTGTTTAGGTTCGGCAGAAAACGAGGTAAAAACAGTCCGTAAAATATCGTGACGCTCCACAATTAATTCAAGCGCATTAGAAAAAGCTTTAATATCCAGGTCGCCTGTTATTTCGTAGAAACCTGTCATATTAAAAATCCCCGGGTCTTCTGAAAGCTGGTTGGCAATCCAGATCCGTTTTTGGGGATGAGAAAGCTGGTAATCATCAGCTGCCGGTAATTGCGGAATAGGTTCATAGCCTTCTGCTTCGGTATGTTCAACTATATTAGCAAGTTCACCAAGCGTTTTTGCATTAAAAATTGTTTTGATTGGGATTTTAATACCTGTTTCTCCTAAAATAGCGGCTACCATTTTGGCAGCCTTAAGGCTATGCCCTCCTGATGCAAAAAAATCGTCCAGCAAGCCCGGGTTATTTACACCCAATATGTCTGTCCAAATTTTAGCAACAATTTTTTGGGAATATGTATGGGGAGCAATAAAGTCAGCTTGGTGTTGATGATTGTCCGTCCAAACCGGCAGGCTTGCTTTATCTACCTTGCCATTGGTAGTAAGCGGAATTTCATCAATTTTAACAAATCTGGCAGGAACCATATAATATGGCAGTTTTAATGCCATAAAACTCTGCAGTTCTGTTGCCGCAGGAATTGTATCTTCATTTTTGGGAACGAAATAAGCTGTTAATTCATGTTCTGCATCATTAACCTTGGTTGCTACTACAACAGCCTTTTTTATATGGTTATGAGTGGTAAGCACATCGGTACATTCTCCGGGTTCAATGCGGAAGCCCCTTATTTTTACCTGTTCGTCAATTCTGCCCAGGTACTCAATTTCACCTGTATGCAGCCAGCGGCCTGTATCACCCGTTTTGTACATCACCTGCCCGGGATTGAAAGGATTTGCAACAAATTTCTGGGTTGTCAGTTCTTCCCTGTTAAGATACTCTTTTGACAAGCCAGCGCCTGCCAGGCAAATTTCGCCGGGAACCCCTACTGGTAAAGGCTGCTCATTTTTATCAATAATATAAACCTGCATATTCTGAATTGGCTTGCCTATCAGTATAAAAGGATCATGTTCATTCAATTCCTTTACAATACAACCAATAGTTGCTTCCGTAGGTCCATATTCGTTATAAACCTTTGCCTTTGGCAACAGCCTTTTCAATATTTCTAAGTGCACCGGCAATACAGCCTCGCCGCCAAGAATGATACAGCCTATATTTTCCCGCCCCTGGGGAATACCCTCCAGCAAACCGAGATACGATGGCGTAAGTTTCAGAAAGTCATATTTTTTATCCCCCTTAAAACAAGCATCCATTACCTCCGCAGCTTCTTTTTCTTCAGGGAAAACTTCCAGCTGCCCACCTGAAGTAAGACAGCAGAATATTGGTGTTGCAGTAAAATCAAAGGAAAGCGAGGTGAATAGCGCTGAGCTTACGGGCTTATCTTGTGTAAAGTAGTATACCTGTGCCCATAATAAATAATTTACCAGGTTACGATGGGTTATTGCACAACCCTTGGGTGTACCGGTTGAGCCGGATGTATAAATAATGTAACAGTTTCTGTCCGGGTCATTTTCCGGGAAACCAGTACTTAATTCAGCTTTGGGGAGCGCCTTTATTCTGTCTATGTCCAATGCGTTAAGTTTGAGCTTTTTTGCCTTGTCCCAACTCAGGGTATCAGTCAATGTCAATTTTATATCAGCGTCTTCAGCAATAAATTTGAGGCGTATTTCGGGCAGGCTAATTTCCAATGGCACATACACACCTCCGGCTTTCAGTATTCCCCAAATAGCTATTACCCAATTAGCAGAACGATCCATGTAAATCCCTACCGTTTCGCCTGCTTTTAAGCCGTTTTCTAAAAGGGACGCAGCCACACTCAAAGCTGCTTTATCAAGGTCGGTATATGATATTTTTTTTGATCCGTCAATTAAAGCAATGGCTGGTCCGTTAGTAATAACCTGCTTATCTATCAACCCGTTAACAGTTTCATCCGCGGGGAAATATTTACTTGTATTGTTCCATTCTTCAAGAATCACCTTACGGCTTTGCAGTGGCATTAACGGAAGCAAACCAACCGGTGTACCCGGATCAGTCAGCACCCCGGTTAAAAATGCTTCAAAATTTTCGAGCAGGCCCGAAATAGTTTCAGGAAGGAAAAGGCCTGTATTGTAGTCACAATCAAGCACCATTCCGTCGGGCAGTACTGTAATGTCAAAAAACAGGTCGAACGGGGCAAAGCTCAACGGCGTTTGTACCCAGTTAACCTGTAATGCTGTAAATGATGGCAGTTCATTAACCGGGTTTAAGTTAAACGTAACGTTTACCAGTTGCGATTGAAGGCGATTTCCCTTCTGGTTTAAATCGTCCAAAATTTTCGCAAAAGGATACGCCTGGTTTTCAAAACATTCAATAAGCTCTTTCTTTGAATTTTTAAGGAAAGCGGTAAAAGAGCCGTCATCGGTATAATGGCTTAAAAATGGTAATAGGTTTGCGCAATAACCTGCTACATTTTTATCATTTTCAAAATTGCGGCCGCTTACCGGCATTCCTATTATCAACTCATCCGTATTGCAGCAGCGATGTAAAAATGCGGCATAGGCTGATATCATCAGCATAAATGGTGTACAGTCATTTTGCCTTGAAAAATCTTTCAATTTTATATTGAATGACTGGGGGAATTTGCGCGTACACCTTGCTGCTTTATAATTTTTATTTGCCGGGCGCGGGAAATCGGCAGGCAACTGCAGGGGTGTTGTCTTCCCCGAAAGCTTTTTATTCCAGTAAATCTTCATTGCATCCATTGCCGGGTCAGCAAGTGATTTGCCGAGCATACCAGCGTATTCCCTGAAAGACAATGCTTCGGGTAATTGAGCCTGCCTGCCTGAAACGGATTCATTATAGAAAGCACCAACATCAAACAAAACTACACCAAACGACCAGCCATCCAATATGATGTGATGGGCAACAAATTGCATCAGGTATTCATCATCAGGCAGTTGCAACACGTGGACCCTGAACAAGGGGCCTTTTGCGAGTTCAAATTTAACCAGGCTACCTTCCTGCATCCATTTATCAGCATATTCCTGTTTTTCTTTATTATCCGTTCCATGCGCTTCGGAGTAAACAATCGTATAGGGCAGTTCTTGTAAAACAACCTGGTGTTCACCGTCAGGGCTAATAAATGTTCTTAATCCTTCATGTCGCGCTATTACTTTATCCAATGCGTTTTGAAGCAATTGTTTATTCAATTTCCCTTTTAAATGCAGCGTGGTTGATACATTATAAGCTTGTGAGCCGGCATCATCAAGCTCTGCAAGCAGCCATAACTGTTTTTGTGCATCTGTTAACCCGAATTTAATCGGGGCTGCAAAAGACGCCGGTGTTTTAACCGGTAAGGCTGCAATTATTTCCCTTTCGGCAAAAAAACCATTATCAAGCAGTTCCTGAACACACGCTTTTACAACTTCTATAATTTTGTCTGCATCCTCATAAGTATGTTCTGTAGAGAAAAAGCAAACCCTTCTTTCCCAGGTGTAAACCCCTTTTTCCATCATCAGGTAAAAAAGAAGGCTCATTTCAATTGGCTGAAAAACAAGGCTGTATTTTCCAAATGATTCAAAGCGGAACAACGACCCGAAATAGACAATTTTTACAGGTACAGATATCTCTTCAAAAAAGCTGTTTAATACCGACGCAAAATATACTGTTAGCTTGTTAACCCTTTCCTGCAATGCGGGGCCTTCGTGTTTCATTTTTAGCAACGAAGCCTTTGCAGCAGCCATTGTAAGCGGGTGCTTGCAAAAAGTACCGCCAAAAAACGTCATTTCAACAGGTGGATATGAATCATCGCCATATTGCCACCAGCCACCGTCAATTGTGTCTATATATTCTTTTTTACCAGCAACAATACCTATCGGCATACCACCGCCGGGAATTTTACCATAAGTTACTATATCAGCATAAATTCCAAAATGCGCCTGTGCACCTCCGGGATGAATTCTGAAACCGGTAATAATCTCGTCAAAAATGAGTGCAATCCCATTCTTTTGGGTTACCTCCCTCAGTTTTTTAAGAAATTCAACAGGCTGAAAACCAGGCCTTCTGCTCTGAACAGGCTCAACCATTACCGCAGCTATCTCATGTACGTATTTTTCAATAATATTGAAAGATTCTTCGGCGCCCAAAGTAAGCACCAAAACATCATCGGCATAACCCTGCGGAATACCCGGGCCTATAGGAGATGCAAAATATTCATCGCCCCTTGATTCCATCTGCGCCAATACACCGTCAAAAGTGCCATGATAAGAGCCTGTGAAAATGGCTATTTTCTTTTTGCCTGTTTTTGTACGGGCTATGCGCATGGCTGCCATAACCGCCTCTGTTCCGGTATTGCTGAACACTACGCGCTCAACCCCGGTTAGCTCATGTATTAATTGTGCTACATCCCCGGCAATATCACTTTGTGTGGCCAGCTCCATACCTTCAATCAATTGGGCCTGTATGGCCTCTTTAATAAACCCGGGGCTGTTGCCAAAAAAGTTAACACCGTAACCCAAGCCTATATCTACATAATTATTTCCATCAATGTCCCTGAATTTGGAACCTGAAGACCATTCTGAAACTATAGGGTATAAAAATTCTTTAAGAGATAACCTGAAGTCGATTGAGTTTATCCAGTCTGCTAGTACATGCCTGTGCCTTTGCGCATAAGCTTTGGATAGCGCAGTACGTTTGTTATAACGTTGTACAAACAATGCTATAAAGTTTGACTGCGTCGTTGTAAAAGGTACATCCTCATGTAGCTTTACAGCCTTAAAATTCAGCTTACCTGATGGCTTGCCTGCTTCAGGAGCAGCCGTATTTCTATTTGACGCCTTTGCGGGTGATGCTTCAAGGCTTTCAATGCGTTTTGAAAGCTCCTCCAGCTTCTTTAAAAGATCTGAACCTAAAGTGTTATTCCCAAAAGTTTCGGTAATAACGGGGGCAGGTAACGCCATATCTGTATTTTGTTCAATACTGATACCGGCTGCACTCAAGTGACTGGCAAGGGCGTCAATACTGGATAGCTCGTCAAAAAACTGTTTCATTGATAGCTTTATCCCGAATTTATCCTTAATGGCATCAATCATTTTTACGAGGATCAGCGAATCCAGCCCCAGTTCCATAAAACTGATGGTCAGATCATCCTCGCCGGCGTCGAGGCCTGAAAATTTGTTTACCATATCTGATAAAATCCTTATTATGGCATTTCTATCGGGTTGTGTGTGTGTTTCAGAAACTTTCATTTCACTCATTTTAATACCAGGAGCGGCGTCCCGGATGATGATTGATTGTGATGTTAAAACATGGGTTGGCGGCCCTGTAACAGGCTCAGTTGGCAGCGGCCCGTTCCAATGCCTACGGCGCTGGAATGGGTAGAGCGGTGCACTAACAAGGTGCGGTTTATAAGGTGTATCAAATTCTTTAAGATCTAACGGGAAGCCTGCAACAAATAATTCGGCAAGGTTATCGGTCAGGAGTCTCCATGCAAGGGCTTTATACCTTGCTGACGACATGAATTTTATTTTCTCAGGTGATGCCAGGCAGCTTTTTGCCATCGTAAGCAATGAGGCTTCAGGACCCATTTCTAAAAAGAGTGCGCAATCTTTTACTTCCAGTTCCTTTATGCCCTGTAAAAAACAAACCGGTGAAATTATTTGCGAAACCCAGTATCCAGGCCCGGCTATCTCTTTTCCAGCAATCTTCCCGGTAATATTTGACACCAAAGGAATCTTCGGCTCGCTGAATTGTACTTCAGCCGCTGTTTTACGGAACTCATCCAGTATCGCGTCCATATACGAAGAATGAAATGCATGTGATACATTCAGCATAACATGCGGGATGCCTTCGCTATCCAACTCCGCGTCTGCATCCTTTAGCGCTTTTACACTTCCCGAAAGCACAAAATGTTCCGGCCCGTTAAATGCGGCTATTGTTAAATCATTCTTATAGCGGTCTATAATATGTTTAGCCTTTTCAACAGATGTCAATACCGACATCATTCCACCTTCCATGGAAATATCATGCATCAACTGTGCCCTTTTAGCTACCAGTTTAAGCCCGTCTTCCAAAGTAAATACCCCGGTAATACATGCGGCAGTAAGCTCGCCGAGGCTGTGCCCTATAACATAGGCTGGTTTTATCCCTAAAGAGAACCATAGTTTTGCCAGGGCATATTCAAACGCAAAAATGGCTGGTTGAGCATACCGGGTTTGATGGATAAGATCTTCATTTCCATTGGCAGGAAAAATGATCTCCAACAGCGAAATGTCTAAATAATCATTTAAAACGGTCTCGCATTTCAACAGGTTTTCTTTAAATACCGGATGCGCATTAAACAGTTCCCTGCCCATAGCCGGGTATTGAGAACCCTGCCCGGAGAAAAGGAAAGCAGTTGTAGTATTTGCAGGATTAAGAAGCTTACCTGAAGCGATGCCTTTTTTAGTATCCCCTTCAATAAATAGCTGTAATTTATTTATTGCCTCCGTTTTATTTTCGGCAGAAAATGCCAAACGATGAGGCATTTTTGCCCGCCCGGTATTTACCGTGTAGCAGATATCGGAAAAATCAGCGTCACCACTGTTTTTGAAGAAATGAATGTAGTTGGCTGCCAGGTTATTTAATGCCTCATTGTTTTTTGCTGATAATGCAAAAAGCTGAACAGGTTTTTCGGCAACCGGATGTTCCGTTATCTGAACAGGGGGCTCTTCAAGTATAATATGTGCGTTAGTGCCGCTTAAACCAAAAGAGCTGACTGAAGCTATGCGACGTCCGCTTTTTGGCGACCAATGGGTTAAGTTAACCGGGATCTTCACCTGAATTTCAGACCATTCGATATGACTGCTTGGCGTTGAAAAATTCAGATGGGCGGGGATCTGTTTGTGCTTCATGGCAAGCATTACCTTTATAAGGCTTGCTATGCCTGCAGCCTGCTCCAGGTGCCCGATATTTGTTTTAACGCTGCCTACCAACAGCGGCTCGTTATCTCCACGGTTTGCGGCCAGTGCGCGGGCAATAGCTCCCATTTCAATAGGGTCACCAAGTGATGTACCTGTGCCATGCGCTTCTACATACGAGATCTCATCCGGGGTAACCGCTGCAATCTCCATTGCCTTTTTTATCAATGTTTCCTGCGATTGACCGTTAGGCACCGTTAGCCCGCTGCTCCGCCCATCGTGGTTAATTGCAACGCCACGCACTACTGATAGTATCCGGTCGTTATCCCGGATGGCATCCGATAGCCTTTTTAACACTACCATACCGCAGCCTTCCCCTCTCACATACCCATTAGCGTCATCAGAAAAAGTTTTGCATTTACCATCAGGTGACAGCGCTTTGCTTTTACTTAAGAAAATGCTTGATTGAGGGGTAAGCATAAGCTGTACGCCACCAGCCAGCGCCAAATTGCTTTCGCCATTCCTGAGGCTTTGGCAAGCCATATTTACCGTTACCAGTGATGAAGAGCAGGCTGTGTCGATACTGATGGATGGCCCCTGTGTACCAAGAAAATAGGAAATACGCCCTGCCGCAAAACTATAACTGTTACCGGTACCCGTGTAAGCATTAATATCATTTGTTCGTGAATTTTCCAGGTGAAACTGGCCATAATCATTTTGTCCTATGCCAACAAAGATCCCTGTTGGCGTATTATTTAAATGATCAGGCTGGATCCCTGCATTTTCGAGCGCTTCCCAGCTTACCTCCAGCAATAAACGCTGCTGCGGATCGATATAATCCGCCTCATTGGGTGCAATGCCAAAGAATTTGGAGTCAAACTGGTCCACATTGTCAATAAAGCCGCCATGTCGGGTGTAGATCTTGCCCGGCTTGTCTGGATCCGGGTCATAATAGTGATCCACATCCCAGCGTTCACGCGGTACTTCGCTGATCGCATCTACCCCATCCCTTAACAGCTCCCAAAACGCCTCCGGGTCCTTCGCTCCAGGGAACCTGCAGCCCATCCCGATCACCGCTATCGGTTCATGCCCGTGGTTGGCCTGTGCCGGTATGGCTGTTTCTTTTTCTTCCACTTCCTTCCCCCAGCCCAGTGCTTCCAGCAGGTGATCTTTTAACGTATTTATTCGCGGGTAGTTAAACGCTACCGTCGCCGCCACGCTGATCCCCAGCTCCCGCTGCAGCCGGTTGCGCAGCTCCAGCGCCATCAGCGAGTCCATCCCCAGCTCCGAGAAGCCTGCTTCACGCTCCTGCATCCTGCCCTCTTCCATCCCAAGGATGCTACCCAAAAGGTGCTCCAGGTACACGGCCAGCTGTTCCCCTCTTGCCGTTGGTGCCGCTTTCTCCAGTTCCTGCCGTATTGTGCTGCCGCTTTGTTCCTGTTTTACCAGCTTGCTTAACAGGTACTTTTTGTGCCCTGCCTCTTTTATATATTGTTCCCAGTCTATTTCAAATACGCCTGCGCTGGTTTCTCCTGTTGTTAATACATAATCCAGCGCTGCCAGCGCCTTGCTGTTTGTTAAAGCGCTTATTCCCATCCGTTGCATCCTTGCCCGGTCTGCGCTGCCTAATGCCGCTGCCATGCCGCCTGCTGCCCATGGCCCCCAGCTGATCACCGTCCCGGCAAGGCCCTGCGACCGCCGGTAGCTGCACAGTCCTTCCATATAGCTGTTCGCCGCTGCGTAGTTCCCCTGCCCGGCAAACCCTAACACGGCTGCTGCCGATGAGTAGCATACAAAAAAGTCCAGCGGCTCGTTTGCTGTCAGCTCGTGCAGCAGCCAGCCGCCTGCGGCTTTTGGGTGCAGCACCTGTTCAAAACTGCTGCTGTCCAGGTTCTCCAGCAGCCCGTCTGCCAGCGTACCTGCCGCATGGATGATCCCCTTCAGCGGCATTGCCCCTGACCTGATCGTTTTGAAAAGCGCTTCCATGTCGCTGCGGTTGCCCACATCGCCTTGTACTATCCGGATAATGGCCCCAGTGTGCCGCGCCTGTTTTTCCAGTGCTTCAGGCACGTTTGTCCCTTTGCGGCTCAGCAGCAGGATCTCTCCTGCTCCCCGTTCCAGCAGCCAGCCTGCCGTGGCTATCCCCAGCGCGCCTGTACCGCCGCTGACCAGGTAGCTCCCTGTTTTATCTGCTTTAAATGTTTTTGTCGTTTTCTTTGGCTGGATCGCTTCCAGTTTGGCTGCATATCTTTTCCCGTCCCGGTAGGCTACCCGTTCTGTCACTGCCCTGCCGCCTAATTCCGGAACCAGCTGGCCTATGGCCCCCTTGTAGTCTATCATCACCGGTTGCCATTGCGGCAGCTCGCTGCCCAGAACGCCGGTTAAGCCGCTCAATGCTGCCTGGCCTGCTACCGTGCTTTCTTTTTCATTTACCGCCTGGCCACCGTGGCTCAGCACCCATAGCCGCGCCGTTGCCGTCATGCCTGCCAGCGTCCTGATCAGCGCCTGCAGGTGTACCAGCTCCTGTACAATATTTCCTGCTGTGGCCCCGCTTTCCAGATCAAGCCCGCGCCCGTAAACAATCCCTGTTATGCCGCTTAGCAGGGCTGCCTCTACTATGGCCTTGTAATGTTCTGCCGCCTGCCCTGCCGCTACTTCTTTTACTTTGCTGCCACGGCCTGTAAGCGCTGCCGACAGCTCCTGCATCGCTCCGCCGCTGTCCATAAACAGCAGCCAGTTGCCAGGCGTGCCGTTCAGTCCTTCTCCTGCCTGCAATGCCGCTGCTTCCCAGTTTACACGATAAAGCAGCTTGTCAAGTCCTGATGTACCTTGTGTATCGTAACGCCGTTCCAGCTCTTCCAGCAGCCGCGGCAACAGCGATATTCCTTGCTCTTCCAGTTCCAGCGCCGTGCTTAGTTCTGTCCGGAGCGTTTCCAGGTCTGCCGCGCCAAGCCTGCTGAGCAGGCCCGCTTCTTTTATCTCCTGTTTTTGTTCTGTTGTTACCCAGTACCTGCTCCGCTGAAAGGGATAGGTGGGCAATTGTACTTTCTTCCTTTTGCCCAAAAAGCCTTCCCAGTTTACCGGGCAACCGGCTGCATACAGCGCGGCCAGGCCGGCTGACAACTGTTCGCGCCCGTCTTTCTCCCGTCTTAAGCTGTGCTGCCACTGCGGCTGCTTCCCTGCCGGGTCCATGCATTGCATTCCCAGCGGTAACAGCACGGCCTTCGGCCCAAGCTCTAAATAGATGTCTATACCTGCTTTTTCCAGCGTGGCCATTCCCGCCTTGAAGTTTACCGGGGCCAGCACATGTGCTGTCCAGTAGGCTGCTGTCGTTATTTCTTCGCCTGCCAGCTCCCCGCTTACCAGTGAGATCACCGGGACAGCGGGTTTGTTGTATTGGATCTCCCCGGCTATCTTCCCGAAGGCTGCCGTTACCGGCTCCATCAGGCCTGAGTGGAACGCATGCGATACTTCCAGGCGTATTGTTTTTATTCCTGCCTTTTCCAGCGCTGTTTCCAGTGCATCAAGGCTTGCGCTTTCTCCTGAGATCACCGTTTGCTGCGGGCTGTTCAGCGCTGCTATCCACAACTTATCTTTATAGCTTTTTAAAAAGCCGCTTAGCTGCTCTTCTCCTGTATATACGTTCATCATCCCGCCTGCTTTTGGCAGGGAGCCCATCAGCCGCCCGCGGTTCACTACCAGCTTCATCCCGTCTTCCAGGCTGAAAACCCCGGCAACACAGGCTGCCGTATATTCTCCTACGCTATGCCCCAACACCAGGTCCGGACTGATGCCCCAGTGCTGCCACAGCTGCGCCAGCGACCAGCCTACTGAAAATAATGCCGGCTGGCTGTACGTTGTATCGTTTATTAATCCTTCGTTCCCCTTTTCGGGGTACAGCACTTCCAGCAGGGATAGGGTATGATAGCTGCTGAACAGATTACTGCAGCGTTCCAAAGCTGAACGGAATACCGGTTCTTCTTCATATAACGCCCTGCCCATGCCTGCATATTGCGAGCCCTGCCCCGTGAACAGCCAGGCCTGCTGCGGCGTTCCCTCCTGCGGGGCCTCGCCCTGGTAAACGCCTTTTGCCGTCTTCCCCGAAAGCCAGCCTTTCAGCTGCGCTGTTAGCGTCGCCGCATCTGTTCCTGTTATTCCCAGCCGGTGGCTGAAATGGCTCCGCCCTGCGCCCGCTGTATAGCATACTGAGCTCAAATCTACCGCTCCGCCTATTCCCCCAAAATAGCTTACATAGCGCTCCCCTAACTCACGCAGGCTCCCTAAATCACGGCCCGAGATGGGTAAAAGCAGATTAACTGGTGAAATATTTTCTTTTATTTTATTCTCCATTTTATTGCAGCATTTTCAATTAACATCTAAAGGCGACTCTTCAATAAGTACATGCGCATTTGTTCCGCTTAAGCCAAAGGAGCTGATACCTGCTATCCGTTTCCCGTTAATAGATTTCCAATCAATGATTTTACCAACTACTTTTATAGGCATCTTTTCCCATGGTATTAATGAGTTCAAATTCTGGCAATGAAGGCTGGATGGAATTTTTTTGTGTTGAAGGGAAAGCACCACCTTAATTAAACTAGCTATGCCTGCCGCAGGTTCCAGGTGGCCGATATTACTCTTTACCGAACCTACATATAAAGGGTTATCTACCATCCGGCCTTTACCAAATGTTTTATTAATCGCTTCTATTTCAATCGGGTCACCAAGTGATGTACCTGTGCCATGCGCTTCAATGTAACCCACATCCAGGGGATCAATATTTGCGTCTTTTAGGATCTTATTAATTAATGTTTCCTGTGCCTTACCATTCGGAACTGTAAGCCCGCTGGTTTTACCGTCGTGGTTTACGGCTGTTTGCCTGATTATGGCGAGGACATTATCTCCATCGGCAATAGCGTCCGATAGTCTTTTTAACACTACCATACCGCAGCCTTCTCCTCGTCCGTACCCATTAGCGTCATCAGAAAAAGTTTTGCATTTACCGTCAGGCGACAGCGCCTTTGACCGGGAAAGGAAAATTGTGACCTTAGGGGTAAGCATAAGCTGTACCCCCCCAGCCAGCGCCAAATTGCTTTCGCCATTCCTGAGGCTTTGGCAAGCCATATTTACCGTTACCAGTGATGAAGAGCAGGCTGTGTCGATACTGATGGATGGCCCCTGTGTACCAAGAAAATAGGAAATACGCCCTGCCGCAAAACTATAACTGTTACCGGTACCCGTGTAAGCATTAATATCATTTGTTCGTGAATTTTCCAGGTGAAACTGGCCATAATCATTTTGTCCTATGCCAACAAAGATCCCTGTTGGCGTATTATTTAAATGATCAGGCTGGATCCCTGCATTTTCGAGCGCTTCCCAGCTTACCTCCAGCAATAAACGCTGCTGCGGATCGATATAATCCGCCTCATTGGGTGCAATGCCAAAGAATTTGGAGTCAAACTGGTCCACATTGTCAATAAAGCCGCCATGTCGGGTGTAGATCTTGCCCGGCTTGTCTGGATCCGGGTCATAATAGTGATCCACATCCCAGCGTTCACGCGGTACTTCGCTGATCGCATCTACCCCATCCCTTAACAGCTCCCAAAACGCCTCCGGGTCCTTCGCTCCAGGGAACCTGCAGCCCATCCCGATCACCGCTATCGGTTCATGCCCGTGGTTGGCCTGTGCCGGTATGGCTGTTTCTTTTTCTTCCACTTCCTTCCCCCAGCCCAGTGCTTCCAGCAGGTGATCTTTTAACGTATTTATTCGCGGGTAGTTAAACGCTACCGTCGCCGCCACGCTGATCCCCAGCTCCCGCTGCAGCCGGTTGCGCAGCTCCAGCGCCATCAGCGAGTCCATCCCCAGCTCCGAGAAGCCTGCTTCACGCTCCTGCATCCTGCCCTCTTCCATCCCAAGGATGCTACCCAAAAGGTGCTCCAGGTACACGGCCAGCTGTTCCCCTCTTGCCGTTGGTGCCGCTTTCTCCAGTTCCTGCCGTATTGTGCTGCCGCTTTGTTCCTGTTTTACCAGCTTGCTTAACAGGTACTTTTTGTGCCCTGCCTCTTTTATATATTGTTCCCAGTCTATTTCAAATACGCCTGCGCTGGTTTCTCCTGTTGTTAATACATAATCCAGCGCTGCCAGCGCCTTGCTGTTTGTTAAAGCGCTTATTCCCATCCGTTGCATCCTTGCCCGGTCTGCGCTGCCTAATGCCGCTGCCATGCCGCCTGCTGCCCATGGCCCCCAGCTGATCACCGTCCCGGCAAGGCCCTGCGACCGCCGGTAGCTGCACAGTCCTTCCATATAGCTGTTCGCCGCTGCGTAGTTCCCCTGCCCGGCAAACCCTAACACGGCTGCTGCCGATGAGTAGCATACAAAAAAGTCCAGCGGCTCGTTTGCTGTCAGCTCGTGCAGCAGCCAGCCGCCTGCGGCTTTTGGGTGCAGCACCTGTTCAAAACTGCTGCTGTCCAGGTTCTCCAGCAGCCCGTCTGCCAGCGTACCTGCCGCATGGATGATCCCCTTCAGCGGCATTGCCCCTGACCTGATCGTTTTGAAAAGCGCTTCCATGTCGCTGCGGTTGCCCACATCGCCTTGTACTATCCGGATAATGGCCCCAGTGTGCCGCGCCTGTTTTTCCAGTGCTTCAGGCACGTTTGTCCCTTTGCGGCTCAGCAGCAGGATCTCTCCTGCTCCCCGTTCCAGCAGCCAGCCTGCCGTGGCTATCCCCAGCGCGCCTGTACCGCCGCTGACCAGGTAGCTCCCTGTTTTATCTGCTTTAAATGTTTTTGTCGTTTTCTTTGGCTGGATCGCTTCCAGTTTGGCTGCATATCTTTTCCCGTCCCGGTAGGCTACCCGTTCTGTCACTGCCCTGCCGCCTAATTCCGGAACCAGCTGGCCTATGGCCCCCTTGTAGTCTATCATCACCGGTTGCCATTGCGGCAGCTCGCTGCCCAGAACGCCGGTTAAGCCGCTCAATGCTGCCTGGCCTGCTACCGTGCTTTCTTTTTCATTTACCGCCTGGCCACCGTGGCTCAGCACCCATAGCCGCGCCGTTGCCGTCATGCCTGCCAGCGTCCTGATCAGCGCCTGCAGGTGTACCAGCTCCTGTACAATATTTCCTGCTGTGGCCCCGCTTTCCAGATCAAGCCCGCGCCCGTAAACAATCCCTGTTATGCCGCTTAGCAGGGCTGCCTCTACTATGGCCTTGTAATGTTCTGCCGCCTGCCCTGCCGCTACTTCTTTTACTTTGCTGCCACGGCCTGTAAGCGCTGCCGACAGCTCCTGCATCGCTCCGCCGCTGTCCATAAACAGCAGCCAGTTGCCAGGCGTGCCGTTCAGTCCTTCTCCTGCCTGCAATGCCGCTGCTTCCCAGTTTACACGATAAAGCAGCTTGTCAAGTCCTGATGTACCTTGTGTATCGTAACGCCGTTCCAGCTCTTCCAGCAGCCGCGGCAACAGCGATATTCCTTGCTCTTCCAGTTCCAGCGCCGTGCTTAGTTCTGTCCGGAGCGTTTCCAGGTCTGCCGCGCCAAGCCTGCTGAGCAGGCCCGCTTCTTTTATCTCCTGTTTTTGTTCTGTTGTTACCCAGTACCTGCTCCGCTGAAAGGGATAGGTGGGCAATTGTACTTTCTTCCTTTTGCCCAAAAAGCCTTCCCAGTTTACCGGGCAACCGGCTGCATACAGCGCGGCCAGGCCGGCTGACAACTGTTCGCGCCCGTCTTTCTCCCGTCTTAAGCTGTGCTGCCACTGCGGCTGCTTCCCTGCCGGGTCCATGCATTGCATTCCCAGCGGTAACAGCACGGCCTTCGGCCCAAGCTCTAAATAGATGTCTATACCTGCTTTTTCCAGCGTGGCCATTCCCGCCTTGAAGTTTACCGGGGCCAGCACATGTGCTGTCCAGTAGGCTGCTGTCGTTATTTCTTCGCCTGCCAGCTCCCCGCTTACCAGTGAGATCACCGGGACAGCGGGTTTGTTGTATTGGATCTCCCCGGCTATCTTCCCGAAGGCTGCCGTTACCGGCTCCATCAGGCCTGAGTGGAACGCATGCGATACTTCCAGGCGTATTGTTTTTATTCCTGCCTTTTCCAGCGCTGTTTCCAGTGCATCAAGGCTTGCGCTTTCTCCTGAGATCACCGTTTGCTGCGGGCTGTTCAGCGCTGCTATCCACAACTTATCTTTATAGCTTTTTAAAAAGCCGCTTAGCTGCTCTTCTCCTGTATATACGTTCATCATCCCGCCTGCTTTTGGCAGGGAGCCCATCAGCCGCCCGCGGTTCACTACCAGCTTCATCCCGTCTTCCAGGCTGAAAACCCCGGCAACACAGGCTGCCGTATATTCTCCTACGCTATGCCCCAACACCAGGTCCGGACTGATGCCCCAGTGCTGCCACAGCTGCGCCAGCGACCAGCCTACTGAAAATAATGCCGGCTGGCTGTACGTTGTATCGTTTATTAATCCTTCGTTCCCCTTTTCGGGGTACAGCACTTCCAGCAGGGATAGGGTATGATAGCTGCTGAACAGATTACTGCAGCGTTCCAAAGCTGAACGGAATACCGGTTCTTCTTCATATAACGCCCTGCCCATGCCTGCATATTGCGAGCCCTGCCCCGTGAACAGCCAGGCCTGCTGCGGCGTTCCCTCCTGCGGGGCCTCGCCCTGGTAAACGCCTTTTGCCGTCTTCCCCGAAAGCCAGCCTTTCAGCTGCGCTGTTAGCGTCGCCGCATCTGTTCCTGTTATTCCCAGCCGGTGGCTGAAATGGCTCCGCCCTGCGCCCGCTGTATAGCATACTGAGCTCAAATCTACCGCTCCGCCTATTCCCCCAAAATAGCTTACATAGCGCTCCCCTAACTCACGCAGGCTCCCTAAATCACGGCCCGAGATGGGTAAAA
>Ga0206981_10111_pt1 | contig 25070 bp, 26 predicted proteins | sample Alteio_BWMinCont_17_FD_153312 | JGI IMG/M metagenome (GOLD analysis project Ga0206981, IMG submission 153312) | Enriched cells from forest soil in Barre Woods Harvard Forest LTER site, Petersham, Massachusetts, United States -... | ecosystem: Environmental > Terrestrial > Soil > Temperate forest >... | reverse complement strand
AACGGGTATCCCGTATCCGTTTCGTACCTACGGCACGAAAGAATCTTCTTTGTTTTTCTACCAATATTTGATCCCTATGGGATCAGGGCAGCAGTCACCACTTAATATCACTCACCAAAAAATCAACGGGATTTGACACTGCTTCTTCACCATATTCCTGCTTTTCAGGATTAAGTTCAATATCAAAAATACTACTCATATGCTGCTTTGCCTTTAACAGTTCAGCATGGTAGACTTCAAAATCCGGAATATTGCTGTCCCATTCTAAAAGGGTGGCTACGCCGCCAGTAAGCTGCCAGGCCAGGGTGAAAAGTTTCCAAACATCTTGTACTACCTGCCTATCATGCGTATCAATAATATGTGTACCGCAATGCTGATGACCGGCTATGTGCATTTGTACAATCTGGTCATGAGGCAACTGATGGATATAATGTACAGGGTCAAAATCATTATTAAAGCCTGATACATATACATTATTTACGTCGAGTAGTAAACCGCAGCCCGTTTCTTCGGTCATATAGCGTAAAAAATCCCACTCGTTAATGGTTGATTGTTTGAAGGTTAAATAAGTGCTGGGGTTTTCAAAAACCAGTGGCCGGTGTAAAAAATCTTGTACTCTATTTATCCGGTTGCAGATATGTTTTAACGATTCTTCATTCAAAACTACAGGCAACAGGTCATGTGTGTTAAGGCTGTTAACCCCTGTCCAGCATAAATGATCACTTATCCAAAGGGGGTTTATTTCTTTGGCAAGCCGCTTTAATTTGGTAAGATATTCCTTGTTTAAAGGGTCGGTACTGCCTATGGAAAGTGATACTCCGTGCATTACCACAGGGTATCTTTCGGCTAATTGTCTTAATATATGGTGCGGCCTGCCGCCGGAATCCATAAAGTTTTCCGAGATCACTTCAAACCAGTCCACCTCCGGGTTATGTTCAAGAATATAGTTAAAATGCTTACTCCTTAAACCCAAGCCAAGCCCGGGGTTTGGCAGGCTTCTAATTACATCGCTATAGCTATCCCGTTGTTCAGTCATCCTGTTTACTCTCTAAAATACAGACTCTTCATCCACACATCGTTTTTTATCCGCACATCTGCACATTTACACATCCGCACATTAATTACTCTTTTTCGCCTTCGCAAAGTTTCTTTGCATTATCATCAGGATCATTAAAACCGAATGAACAAACTTTATCGCCGCTGTTACCACATGAATCATATGATCCTAATACAGAGATCAGCCAGTTTTGAGGAGGTCCGCATTTAAAAGGTGAAGCGCCATAGTTTCTTTTTGCTTTGTGCATTCTTTGCTCAAACAGTTTGCGGGCCTGCAGCCATACGCTTTTACCTCTTTCCGGCCCCAGGGTTCTGAAACGCTCAGCCTGGATAGGTACAGCACAGCTGCCTTGCCATGCACATTCGTTATTACCCGGATTTCCCTGCTGTTCAATATCGCCATAAAGCCCGCAACCACCTTGTCCGCGGCAATTGTTAAGGGTTTGGCAATTGTGCTGTTGGGCAGTGGCGCAATAGCCGGTACCGGCACAGTTATTGGTTCCATTACGATCATGCCCTTTGCATGCGTTTAAACCCATACAAACATGAAGTTCAACTGATGGGGTTGCACTTGCAGAAGCCTGTGGAGCAGCCGGCGCAGGTGCCGAACCGCCGCATAAGGATAGGTTTGGTGTATATTTTATGATAGCCATAATGTGCTAAATTTTTTAATAATGATTAAATCTGTTTACTTAAAATTCATCCTCAATTATGCAATGGAACATCCGGCAGATCCTGGATCCTTTGCCCCAGGTAGCTGATAGTTGGATAAACGGCTACTGCAGCGTTGAACAGGTCTATCATTTGAGATTTGGGACTTGATAAAAGGCCGAACGGATAATCCTCAAATGTTGGCGCAGCTGAATAAACCTCGCCATCGGGTGCCGTGTAGGTAAGTTTCATTATGTCCCCGCAAATAGAATTCAGGATAAAGATCATGGATTTATGGATCCCAAACATAAAGATCTCCCATTGTGTGTTGCCTGATTTCAGGTAGCAATCCTCAACCATTACAAATATGTAGGTATAAACCGCGTTTAGCAGGTCAGAAACCGGAGCTATATTGGCAGGATAATCCCTTGTAAGCGGGTTTTTGGCTATGTTAACCACAAAATATTCGTTAATATCATTAATCCCTATGTCGAGGCTTTGAAACTTAGCATTTAAGGTTCTGTAGGTACAATAGATCTGTACAAACTTTGCAAAGTGCGATAATTCTTTTTTTGAGGGATCATCAAAATCACCGGGAACTACCCCACTGCAGTTAACTGAGCCATCAGGGTTTAAGCCTGGAGCTTTATTACCCTCGCCCTGTTCAACAATACAGGTTATGGCTTTTATTGCTGAAGCTTTATCTTTTATATAAACCAGATCACCGCTATCATCCTGGTTAGTAAAATGTGGCTTATGTTCCTTATCGTAGTAAACCGTATCAATATTGTTCTGCGCATAATAGCCTTTACCCTCTATCAGCTGCGGTAAAAATGTTCTGTATTTGAGGTCATTTTTATCAATACATTCAACAATCATTTCATAAAATTTCCCAATCGTGGTGTACTCAATTACCTGGAGCAATTTTGGATCAGGCAGCGGATCGGGGCTTTCAATTTTCAGGAAGGTCATTAATTGCTCTTGTGAAAGCTTGGCCCTGTCAATATTAAAAGGAGGAACGTGACCAGGAAGGCAGGTAGGCCATACGCTGGGCGATTTACCAACCAGTTCAGGCAGCCCGGCAAGCGCCTGCTTAAGATTTGATGAAAGCGCCATGTGCAGCATTTCCTCTATCGCAACGCTCATGATCAAAGCCCCCGCCTTGTTTGAAAACACCATGAGCTCGGCCGATAAGTCCAAGGCAATTGCGCTTGCTTCTTTGGCTTTTTTGCCTTTGGCCACCAGCTTTTGCACAAGCGAACCGCTTATAGCATCCTGATCCGGCGAGCGGTTAATGGAATAATAAGTGTAAAGATAAACAGGGATAGTTGCAATTTCAATCTCAATAGCCTGTTGAATAGCCTCACCTAGATTTTCGGGAGTTACCGTATCTCCGCCTTTGGCGAAAAATTTGTTTTGTGACATTTATTTTAGGTTTATGAGCTAAAATTAGAACTAATTATTCACTAAATAAAATATAATTATCGATGTAAAAAGAAAAGATAAATAAGCTTTAAAATTGCTGTTTTATGTATAATATCTATCGTTAATATTAATAATTTATCAATTTCTGAAATATTATTTCAGTTGGATAAAACGAGCCTGGAAAAATTTTCATTATGTATTTAAGAGTAATTTATAAATTTGTGACTTTATAAATTATTTAAAGCAGATCCCTTATGAAACAAACATTACTTATTGCGGCATTCTTATGTATATGCCTTGCCGGCTATTCGCAGGCGGCGCCGCCAAAAGACACTACAAAAGTATGGACTATCCACGGGCAAAACACACTATTGATAAACCAAAGCTCGTTTTCAAACTGGGCAGCCGGCGGTGTAAATTCTGTAGCAGCCAACATTGTGCTTGATTATGATTTTAATTATAAAAAAGGCGTATGGAGCTGGGATAACAAAGCTATGGCCGGCTACGGTATCAGCAAGCAGAACGGAACCGGCTGGCGGAAGAACGACGACCGTATTATTCTAAACAGCTTATTGGGCCGACAGGCATCAAAATACTGGTTGTATACTTTTTATGCTAACTTTCAAACCCAGTTTACAAAAGGTTATAACTATGATGCCGCTGGTAACAGAACTTTACTATCTGCACCGTTTGCACCTGCTTACCTAACATTCGGACCGGGCTTTGCTTATAAAAGGTCTGATAATTTCAGGATCAACCTTTCACCTGCAGCAGCCCGCATCACTATTGTACGGAATGATTCGCTTTCATCAATCGGTGCATACGGAGTTACACCAGGCGATAAGAGCCTTTTTGAATTCGGAGCATCGTTAGACGCTTATTACAAGGTAAACCTGGTTGAAAATATTTCATTCGAAAATATTTTGAAAGTGTACTCAAACTACCTTAAAAAACCGGGCGATATTTATGTGGATTACGCCGCTAATATTTTCATGAAAGTGAACAAGCTTGTAACCGTAAATGCAGGTGTGGAGCTTATTAATGACCCCAAAGCACAAATACCTGAAATGAAAAACGGTGTTAATGAATACCATTCGCTTTTACAAACCAAACAGATCTTTGGCGTGGGTTTAACCTATAAGTTTTAAGCGGGATTAATATAACCTGATATATTATATTATAAAAGCAACGCCGTTAAGCGTTGCTTTTTTTCTTTTATATGGTAGCGGTATTGGGAAGTAGGAAAGAGTTCTGCCTTTTTAATATAGTATAACCTGGTTTTTATAAAACGTATTTCCGCCTCAATTCCTCGCTTACAATATAAGCATCTTCAACTACTGTTTCAGGGTAGCCTATGGTTTCTAATATGGCAATACCGTTTTTGTTTTTAAGCACCCCTGTCTTCATTTTATAATCAAATACCAGGCGGGTATCATTTACCGTTTCTTCAAACGAGTACACTGCGTAGTCATTATCAAGCAGCTCGGCCAGTTCAAGGTCATGGGTTGATACAAATACAAAGTTCTTGTTATCGGTTAAATAGGTCAATACCGATTTTGCCGCTGCAATACGTTCAATGGTATTGGTTCCCCTAAAAATCTCATCGATAATAATAAGGCTCTTAACTGGCTCATCCCCACCGCTTTGATTAATGATATCAAGGATAGACAATGCTTCGGCCTGGAAATAGCTTTTGTGCTCACCAAGGTCATCAGTAGTCCTGATACTGGTTTGAAGCCTTAACAAAGGCGCTTTATAGCCGTTGGTGCAGGTAGTATAAATGGTTTGCGCCAGCAACGTATTAATAGCGATAGACCGGATAAAGGTAGTTTTACCCGACATGTTTGACCCGGTGATCAACACTCCTTCGTCTGTACGGGTATGAATAGAGTTTGGCACACAGTTATAAATAAGCGGATGATACATATCTGTAAGATCCATTTGCATATTTTCTGTATAAAAAACAGGTTTGCTGTAATGAGGAAGCCCTACTCTTACCGACTGGATAGCTATCAGCATATCAATTTCGGCAACGTATTTGTAAAGAACCTCAATATCGCCACGGTATTTGTTTATCCGTTTAACCGATGTAATAAACATCAGCGGCTCAAGCAGGAAAAGCAATTTTACAAATTTATAAACCGCATAGCTAAAATTATCAGGATTATCCGCAATCTTACTTTCAAAACTTACCAGGTTTAACGTGCGGTTTAAACCCGATAACAGGTTTAAGCTGATCCTAACCTGTTCATCATTCTCCTGGGTAACCTTCTTTACTATGCGCTTAGCTACACCATGGAGTATCATTAGCTGAGGCAATGACCGGGTGTAGGATGATATTTTATTACGGGTGCCATAATGTAAAGCAACATTACCTATAAGCAATGCTATTAACACCATAAAGCATACCAGGTTTGGCACTATAAATAAAGAAATGATCAAGCCGATTATAGCTAAACCCGAGATCCGGATGTAAAGGCTCATTAAAGGTACCAGCAAAAACTCATGTTCCCTTAAAAATAGCTCGGCTAAAAAATAAGCATCAGGGCTGTTAAGCTTTGCAAGCTCCAGCTCAATCCTTTCCTGGTCAGGCCTTGGCATGTTCAAGGCATCTATCTTTTTATCAAATTTTAATAACGATTCGAAATCAGTATCAGGAGTGAATAGTTTTCTGTAAAGATATTGCTTACCAGGTTTAGAGTTTGTTCTGTCGATATAGTTAAAAACGTTGTTCAGGTCAAGGTCATCAGCAATTGTGCCGGTTATTTTACCAGGGCCTTCGTAGGCATTTAAATAGGCGGCAATCAATTTAAAGTTACGCCTGGCGTTTACCGGCCGGCCCCACTTGTTTTGAATTCTTTCTAAATTTCTTCTTGTGGTATTAAGCTTATCGAAATAATTGTATATGTAAAACCCAATCAGGATAGCGGCGAAAACTACAGCAGTAAATAACCAATAAAACATATAATAAAAATAACAGAATGTGTTAAAATAAACCCATAATAATCACAACGTAAATCTATTAAACCTTTAACAATAACCAATAGTTAACGATACAAATAAAAGTAAAATAATACTTACGTAACGAGGCGTTTATACGGACTTATTTTAGCAAAAGTTGTTACTCAATTGTTGTTTTACCCGGCAAACATTTAAGGCAGCATTCGGTATAACGTAAAAACACTCCAATTAAATGAAAAACAGGTATTTAAGCAAAATATTATCTTTTCAAAAAACTATGCAGCGCCTGCTGGGTAAATTCAGATAGTACCAGCTCGCCGCTTATGGCAGCACGTTCATGCAACAATTCATCCCAATTGGCAGTGCCTTCCCACAGAATTTCCTTTAACCCTTTTAATGCTTCGGGGTGATAAGATGCTAGTTTTTCAGCAAGGGTATCCAGTGCCAGATCCAACGAAGCAATGTCAGGATATACCTCGTTATACAGTCCTTTTTCCATAGCCCACTGTGCTGTTTGAAAATCAGTTGCCCTGATGGTTAATTGCGAAAATGCAGGCAAACCAATTTTCCTGGTAACGGCAGGAGATATTACGAAAGGCCCTATCCCAATGGCCAGCTCACTTAGTTTAATGGATGCGGCTTCGGTAGCCAGGCAATAATCAGCCGCGGCAGCTAAGCCTACGCCCCCTCCAACTGCTTTTCCCTGTACCCGGGCAATTATAATTTTCGAGGATTTGCGACAGGCATTAATAACCCTTGCAAAGCCTGAAAAAAATATAGCACCTGCTTCTTTATCCTTTAGCTGCAACAGCTCATCAAAGCTTGCCCCGGCACAAAAAGTGCGATCGCCCCCGCTTTTTAATACAATAACATGGGTTTTAGCGTCGTTACTTGCTTCTGTTATTTTTTCGGTCAATTCATCAAGTAAAGCTGCAGGTAATGAGTTTTGTGCAGGGTGATAAAAGCTGATAGTGGTGATACCATTTTGGCTGGTACTAAGGCTTACATTTCCGTTATCGGTTTCTTGCATTTTAATTGGTAATTAAGAGTGGTCAAATTTAAATTAAAACTCCGGTGAACATGTCATTAATTAAGAATAGCTTATTTTAGTGTTTTAAATTAACTGCGGGTATGTTTAATTTTCAAAATTTAAGCCTGTTTTTCATTACTTCCATACTGTTAAATCTTACACCCGGTAATGATATGTTGTATGTGGCATCAAGAAGTATCTCGCAGGGTATAAAGGCGGGTATTATATCAGCTATCGGAATTTTTGCAGGTTGCTTTGTACATATTTTTGCGGCGGTGTTGGGCTTGTCTCTTATAATTTCCAGATCAGCCTATCTATTTCAGCTAATTAAATTTGCGGGTGCAGCTTACTTAATTTACCTTGGTGTAAAGGCCTTACTATCAAAACAGGCCATCGAAACAAAAAAAGAAAAAAATGGAAAAGCTAATTACCTAAGCTTATTTAAACAAGGTGCTTTAACAAATGCTTTAAACCCCAAAGTGGCTATTTTCTTTTTGTCTTTTCTGCCTCAATTTATTAATGCTTCATCACCTGTATTTAAACTGCAGCTATTTACATTAGGCTTGTGGTTTGCTTTGCAGGGAACCCTGGTATTGATTATTGTTGCCTGTATATTGGGTAAAACAAAAGACTTTTTTAACAAGAACCCAAAAGTATGGATGATACAGGAAAAGATCACTGGTTTTATTCTGATTGGCTTAGGAGTTAAAATTGCTTTAACTTCAAAAAGATAGCGGATTTTGTGGTTGATATAGGAACTCCACGACAGAAAACGATGTGCGGATGCGAGTTTCGGATGTGTGGATGTGCAAATATGCAGATGTGCGAATGAAAAATTTGATGTGAGAATAAGCAACCAAACAATTCGCACATTGTCCATTCATCTGCACATTCGCACATCCGAAATTCACACATTGCCTTCTCATCCGCACATTTGCGGATGCGAATTTCGCACATCATTTTATAATCTGCCCTAAAACAGCTTCGCGCAGGTATTTGCTGATGGGAACCTGGTGCTGTTTAATATGTAAAGTGTTCCCTTCAATGGTATCCACCTTATTTATTGCAGCAATGAAGGATTTATGGGTTTGTATAAATTGCCCTTGCGGTAACTTTTCAAATAGGGACTTAATGGTGCTGTGGGTAATTAGCTTTTTGTTTGACAGGTGAATGGCCACATAATTTTCCATCCCTTCAATAAACAAGATCTCGTCAAAGTTTATCTTTTCAAGCTTACCGTTTACTTTTATAAAAATATACGGGATAGTAGTTAATGTGGTGTTCTCCCGTAAAGCAAAATAATCCCGGGCTTTCCAGGCGGCTTTTAAAAACCGCTCGTAACTTATAGGCTTTAGCAAATAGTCCATTATATCAAGCTCAAAGCCTTGTACGGCATATTGCTCAAAGGCAGTGGTAAATATAACCTTGGGAGGCTTGGGCAACGCTTTTATAAAATCAACCCCCGAAATATGCGGCATTTGGATATCCAAAAAAAGCAGATCGACTGGCTGTTTTTGCAACATGTCGCTTAGTTGCAGGGCGTCCTCGCAAACTCCTTTCAGGTCAAGAAAACTAATCTTTTCTACATAGCCCTGCAAACCTTTACGTGCAAAAGGCTCATCGTCAGTTATTATACAGGTTATGTTATTCATATTGCAGCTTTAGTTCGGCAGTAAAATTATCATTATCAGTAGTTGTAAGCAAGGTATGTTTACCGGGATATAATAGGTCGAGCCTTCGCCTTAAGTTCTCCAATCCTATACCGCTACTTTTGCTTATGGGCTGTATAAATTGGGGAATGGAGTTTTCAACCCTGAAAATTACCTTATCATCCAGTAATTGCGCTACTATTGTAAGCTTATAATCGCCTCCAACAAATTTAAAAGCATTTTCAACCAGTGGTAAAAATAACAGCGGATACACCTGTTGCCCGTTCAAAGCCTTATCAAACTTAACTTCCATTTTCAGCTTATCTGTACTTCTTATTTTTTGCAGATCGATAAAGCTTTGCAGGTATTCCAGCTCGTTTATTACCGGCACCTGCTGCTGCTGATCATAAAGCTGGTACCTTAACAGTTCTGAAAACTTTTCGATACTGTTTTTTGCACCGGCAATATCGTCGTCCATCTGGAAATAAATGGTATTTAAAGCGTTAAACAAAAAATGAGGGTGATATTGCGCTTTCAGAAATTTAAGTTCGGTTTCAAGGTGATCATTAGTTACCTTTTCCAGCTGCACTTTATTATCAACGTAGGCCCTTAACCAGGTACTGCTGCGTGCAATGCCATAATAAACAATAGCATAAAGTGTGGGTATCATATTAATATCTGCTATATCGGCCCAGGAGATCCACCAGGGTTTCCAGTCGCCCAGGTGCAGGGTGATATCCATCGGCACGAATACCACATTAACCAATACCAGGTTGGCCCCTACCAATATCACCAGTTCACGCACTACGCCACGATAGCTTAGCTGTATGGGCCAGCGTTTATCATAATACCTAAAAAGCCGCTCAAACATGTATATGGCTATATAGCCTACTATTATTGTGCAGGTCACTTCAACGGCATTGATATAAAAACGACGCTCCCAAAAATGCTCGCCAACATCGGTATCGTGTAACAGTCTGATGGTAAAATATACCACCAGGCCGTACAATGCAGGGAATATGTATTTCTGAAAAGATTTCATACAGCTAAATTAAGAACTATTGTTATTCTTCACTCTCGTTCAGAATAACAATAGATTTACACCGATAAGCCAATAGCAGGTTTCAAATCCTCATTCTCAACCTGCATCACTGGTTTAGGCTTATCCTTTGGCTTCATTCCAAACAAAAAGCGGGTGATGGCATACGGGCGCACAAGTAGGTGATAAATAAGTACAGTCACAAAGAAAGTGATGCCAACGGTATATATGTATTTTGAAAGAATGCTTTCATTTTGCAATTGCACGATGTAATACACAATCAACACAATTACCGTTTGGTGCAGGATATAGAACGGATATACTGCCTGGTTCAGGTAATTTAATATGCTGTGTTTACGATTCAGATAATGCTTGCCATAACCCACCAGCGCTAATACCCATCCCCACGCAATTGTTGGGCGCAGTGCGATAAACAGGTAATTGAAAATGATATTATGGAATGGCCAGGCCTCATGAAAAGGCTCTATCTTATTCCAGCGCATGTATTCCCATATCATCAAACTCACAAAACCGATGCGTAAGGTAAAGCGGCGGTTTCGTTCCAGGCTATTCATCAGCTTTGGTTGCAAAATGCAGATGAAACCAGCCAGCAGAAACAACAGCCAGTAAACAAGGTAGCAGCCATCATGAGCCAGGTCATTGGTTTCGGGTAGCTTTTCGCTTAGCAGTGCAAACCATATAATGCCAGGCAGCATCAATAGGTATATCCACCTACCTTTTGCCAATCCGGCGAGTTTTTCTTTAAACGCATCGCTTTTGGGTGAGATCATCCAGGCAAACACGGGTGCAAATATCAAATCGTAAATAAACAGATAGGCGATGAACCAAAGGTGATGCCAGCTAAAGCTGCCGCCCTTTGGATACGGTACAAAGTTAAACACACTTGGATACCAGTCCCAAAAGCTGCCTTTGTAACCATGTGCCAACCGTTCCATATAAATTTGTGGCGGCACAATGATGAACATGCCCACCAGCAAGGGTATAAAAAGCCTGCGGAAACGTAAGCCGATGAAGCTTAAGGTAGATCGCCGCTGCATCATGTAATAGCTTACAGTACCCGAAATGAAAAAGAGCAGCGGCATGCGAAAAAGGTGCAAAAAATTATTCGATTCCATCAGCAGGTTGCTGGTTTCGTGGTTCTTGATATGCCAGTTATCCTCGGCCACATAAGGCATGGCCGAATGAAAAAATAATACACCCAGTATGGATAAGATCCGTAACCAGTCGAGATAGGTTTGGCGTTGTGTGGTTTCCATTGTTTTGTTGTTTTTTATGTAAAGAAAACCTCTCAATAATACTTACCGAAACTATTTTGACCACTGGACTATTTTTGGTGACCACAGGATAAAATAGCATGGTTTTTTACAGCAATTTTGTAACCTAAAGATTTTTAAATAGTCATAGATAAACATTTTATGAAAAAAACCTTACTTGCATTTTTAATAAGCTCGCTATTTATAAGCACAGGTTATTCGCAAATAAATATTGATACGGCCGCTATTATTAAAAACAATCGTCAACTGTATTCAATCGTTGTTTCTCAAAATGATAAGATTGTTTACAACCAATATTTCAATGGTAAAAGCCAGCAGGACCTTTTCAATAACCAATCACTTACCAAAAGCGTAATGTCACTCCTGATAGGGATTGCTATTGATAAAGGTTATATAGGTTCTGTTGATGAAAAAATAGTAAAGTACTTTCCAGAACTGGCGCAGGATACGGATAAAAGAAAGCAGGATATCACCATAAGGCAGATCATGAACCAGGCGTCGGGGCTTTGGCACGAGGACCTGACTAACCTTGGTAAATATTTTGCTCTTGCCGATCCGTCAGGCTCTGTATTGAAGGCGCCATTGGTATCAGAACCGGGCAAAGTGTTTCACTACAATAATGCAGGCACCCATATTCTATCGGTTATTTTAACCAAAAGTACACACATGAGCACGCTAGAATTTGCTAATAAATACCTTTTCGGCCCGCTTGCCATTAAAAATGTGGAATGGGGTAAAATGAGAGATGGTTATTACGATGGCTGCGGTTTACTAAGCGTTCATTTAAGTACGGAGGACATGAACCGGATTGCATCATTATTACTCCATAAAGGCCGTTTCAATAATAAAAGTGTGGTATCTGAAAAATGGATAAACCAGGTACTTCACCCCACGGTTTTTTACAATACAGACTGGGGTTTCAATGGTTCAACCTATGCATTATGCTTTTATCATTATAATTATAGAGATACACCAATAACCTATGGATTAGGGTGGGGCGGCCAATTTGTATTTGTTATTCCCGCTAAAACCGCAATTGTTAATGTTAATGAAAGCATTAACGATGCCACAGCTATTAAGGCGTCAAACCTTTTCCTGAATCAAATCTTTCCTTTAATTTATCAGCAATTAAAATAATCAAACTAATGAAACTGAAAACCTTACCCTGGATCCCTTTTGTGTTTTTTGCAATAGCTATAGGCCTTTATCCGCTCATGTATTTTTTGGTAGATATGAATAACAATGGGCTTTTACATGGGAAACCTGCCGCAATAAAAAACAACCCGGTTTGGCACACTTTATTTTACCTGCATATTTCATTTGGCGGTATTGCCCTGCTAACCGGGTGGTCGCAGTTTAGTAAAAAGCTGCGCAGCCGCTACTTAAACACACACCGGTGGGTAGGCAAAATATATGTAATTGCAGTTTTAATAAGCAGTAGTGCCGGTATGTATATTGCTTTGTTTGCTGACGGCGGCTTAATTTGTGTAATGGGTTTTGGTATTCTGGCCCTGCTTTGGTTTTATACCATAATAAAGGCTTATACAAGCATCCGCCGACTGCAAATTCAGGAACACCAAAGATGGATGATCCTTAACTATGCCCTTACCTTTGGGGCAGTTACCTTACGCATATGGCTTCCCTTGATGCAAAATGCAATGCATATTGATTTCATTATAGCTTATCGCATTGTATCGTGGTTGTCATGGGTACCAAACCTTATAATTGCCGCGCTTATTATCAATAAAAATAAAACTAAATTGGTCAGGATTAATAATCAGGAGCAGATTTACGAAGTTTCGAAAACTTCGTAAATCTTATTGGTGAATCACCTCACCCTGTTCCTCAACACCCGCAATTCCTCCTGCATTTGTTCAACCCTGTTAAGTAAATGGATAATGGCCTCAATACCGGCCACGTTTATCTCAAGCTCATGATGCATCCTGATCATTTTTTCCAGCTTTTGCAGCTCAGTTTCGGGGACATAGGTGTCTTTTTTCACCACTTTTAGTTTCACCAGTCCCGCTTCTCCAAGCGAGTTTATAAAAGAATATTCCACATCATGATAAGTGCTGATTTCTTTGGTTGCTATTAAATTTACCATCGGTTTATTGGTTTAATGGTTCACTTGTTCATTAGTACGCTGTTTATTAACCTCTGCTGCCAACTTCTACTCCCCCTTTAGGGGGTTGGGGGGCCCTCTTCACGGATCTCCTCAAATAACTTTTTCTGCTTTTCGGTAAGGTTTGTCGGAATCAGGATCTCATAGGTAATATAAAGATCGCCAAACTGGCCTTCTTTTTTGTATACCGGTAAGCCTTTGCCCTTTAGCTTCACCTTGGTACCGTTTTGGGTTTCGGGCTTTACTTTGATCTTCACCTTGCTGTCCAGCGTATCAACCGTTACATCGCCGCCAAGTACCGCAGTATATATATCAAGTTTTGCGCTGGCATACAGGTCGCTGCCATTTCGTTTAAACCTGGGGTCATCAGCAATAAGGAAAGCGATATACAGATCGCCCGCCGGACCGCCATTAACACCTGCTCCGCCATGACCAGCAATTTTTATGGTCTGGCCATTTTCAATGCCCGCAGGTATGGTTATACGAATGTTTTTGCCATTTACGGTTAACGTTTGCTTATGCGTTTCGGCCGCTTCTTTTAAACCGAGGCGCAACTCCGCATTAAAATCCTGCCCGCGGTATTTGGCTTGTCTTCCTCCCCGCGTTCCGGCCCCGCCTGCGCCTCCAAACATGGATTGAAAGAAATCAGAAAAATCATCGCCGCCAAAACCTTCAAAACCTGAAGATGCGCCGCCGCCAAAACCGCCGCTCTGTCCCTTGCTTTGCTGCTGCCGCGCCTGCTCATATTCTGGCCCGTGTTGCCAGTTTTCGCCATACTGATCGTACTTCTTTCGCTTTTCAGCATCGCTTAGCACCTCATTAGCCTCGTTCAGTTGCTGGAATTTTTTGTGAGCCTCCGCATCGTTGGGGTTCAAATCGGGATGGTACTTGCGGGCAAGCTTCCGGTATGCGCTTTTAATATCTTTTTCCGATGCCTTTTTATCAACACCTAAAACCTTGTAATAATCAATAAATGCCATAGTAGATGGTTGTAAAACCGATAATAAAGATAAACCTTAATTTATGCTTCCGGGTTTTTTAATTATTAAAGATAAATGTTTTTTAATTTTTAATATTGTTCTAGCCTTACAATTAAAATATAAACAACCATGGACACATCCATTTTTCACCACTTTAACGATATTGAAACCAAAGAAATAGCCCCCGGTTTTTTCTCTAAATTAATTCATACCGAAACCAATACTGTCAATTTTATTGAGGTTAAAGCTGGTTGCTCGGTACCCCGGCACCGGCATATCCATGAGCAATGCTCCTTTGTTATTGAAGGCGAATTTGAATTAACGGTTAATGACATCCCGCAATTGCTTAATACAGGTTTATTTGCCATAGTGCCTTCAAATGTATGGCACAGCGGCACTGCCATAACCGATTGCAGGTTGATAGACCTTTTTAGCCCGGTGCGCGAGGATTATAAGAACCTGTAACTTTTTGTTCGTCTGATAGTCTGAATGTTATGATCACAGCAAAATGGAAAATAGCAGTATTGGATACGCTCATGATCCTGTTTTTAATGCTGTTTCCTCATTTTGGCCTCCTGCCAATGTTTTTGTACCCTTTGGTAGTTCTGGCGTTGCTTTGGCTTTATCTTAAACTGTATCATCAGAATTTTAACAGCATTGGGTTTCGCTTTTCTGATCTGTCAGTAAAAGCTTTTTTTATCGGTGGGGCTATAGGCTTAGCTTATGCCATGGTACAATTTTGGGCCATCGGGCCTTTAATTGATAAGATCTTTCAATTTAAACCGGCCAATTACCACGATTTTGATTTTATCAAGCATAACGTAGTTAACTACCTGTTGCTTTTGTTGCTGGCTGCTGTGCTGGTTATCCCGTATGAAGAAATAGTTTTCAGGGGCTTCATCCTTACTAAAATAAAGAATATGGCAGGCTCTTCAAAATGGGCTTTTGCCATAAGCGGGTTAATTACCGCTGTATTATTTGCCTTGTACCATTACCAGGAAGGCCCCGCATCCGTAATAAGCATTTTTATATTCGCTCTGTTCATTACCTGGCTTTACAAAATTTTTAAAGGCAATTTGTGGTACCTGATCTTCTTTCACCTGTTGTATGATGTGTTTATGCTTACCGCAATAAGGCTTGGCTATTTATAAAAAATTCAGCAGGTGGTAATGGAATTAAGTTTTGTTCACCTTCCCTTGATTCCTTGTTCTTGATTTCCTGACTCTTTTCTCTTGCATCTTTACACAAATTATTTGCGGTAAAAATCAAAAAGTTTAGGTTTGCGGTTTCATAATAAAATTATGCCTGTAACCAAAGCTGTCCAAACAGATGTACCAGAACTTAATGTTTTAGTGAACAGCGCCTATCGTGGCGAAACTTCAAAACAAGGCTGGACCACCGAAGCCAATTTGCTTGATGGTTTACGGATTGATGAAGAAACGCTTAACAGTTATTTTGATGATCCTTCCGTAACTATCTTTAAAAATACTGATGAAAACGGCAGCATAAACGGCTGCGTTTATTTAGAGCTGCGTGCCCCAAAGTTGTATGTTGGCATGTTCAGTGTTTCGCCGGTATTACAGGGTAAAGGTATCGGACGCGATCTGCTGCTGGCTGCAGAAGCCCATGCAAAACAGGCAAATATCAATACCCTCACTATGACGGTTATCAGCGTAAGGCATGAGTTAATAAGCTGGTACGAGCGCCGTGGTTATAAAGCTACCGGCGAGATACAACCATTTCATGTGGAAAAGAAGTTTGGCGTTGCACGCCAACCTATTGAGCTTGTAGTGCTGGAGAAAAGCATTTAAGTTCTTATTACACCGGCCCCATCGGGCAAAATATTGGTAGAAAGAATACAAACAAAACGGGCCGTGCCGTAGGTACGAAACCTCGCCTGCTATTCTTACAAATAGTTCGAAGGAATACCTGCGTTCATACCCCTCAACGCTATCAAATCCACAGAATTTCACCTGTTTATAAAAAAATCGCAATAACTACACAATAATATACGAAACTATTCGTATATTTATTACAACTTTTGAAAGTTGCAATAACCTGGCTTTTTTACTTGTTCTGTTAAACTAAATTTTATACATATTTAAAAAAGGGCAGATTTAATGCAACCTTCCTGAAAAGTTGTCGTCTTATAACTCAAATGATACCGAAACTATTAATTCAGATGGAAGATATACACCCTCAATTAAAGGATTTTATAGTTGATTATTGTACCAGGTACAAAATCAGGAAGGTTGACCCGGGTGCTTTATGCCTTGATACCAGCATTGACCTGGATCTGGATATTGTTGATATAGAGATAGACTTGTTTTTAGCGGAATTTGCCGAGAAATTCAGGGTTGATCAATCAAAATTCAGCTGGTACAAATACGGATATCCAACAGGCTCAACAAGTGTTAATGTGATCCGTACCGTGTTCGGTTACAAAGCTACCTGGGTAAAACGTTTATCAAACCGGATCTATAAACCCCGGTTCAGGGTAAGCAATTTACAGGATGCCGTTATAACGGGAAAGTTATTATAAACCTTCAATACAGGTAAACCATTACGGGGTACAAAGCAAACTTCTATGGGCCAACAAATAACGGTCAGCTTGCAGCGATCTTTATTTAGGGAGTTTGCTGCGTGCCCCGTAATGGTTATTTTGTTTTATTGAAAAGCCAATCTTCAGGATGTATTTTTTTGAACCGTGATTAAAGGATTGTAGGATTTACATGATCCTATCACTGTAAAGAATCCTGAAATCCCTTAATCAAGCGAATCAAGGTTCAAAAAAAATCCTAAATAGAACATCCGAATTCCGAAATCTTTTAAAGATCCGTAACCCTTGTATGCACCCTTTTTACAAACTTGCGGATATCAAGCACGATGCCGGCAAATATGTAAAATATAAGCGGGAAGCCAACGGCCAGGAAAGAGGAGTATATAAAGAACAGCCTGATCTTACCTATGGAAACATTAAACTTTTCGCCCAGATAAGTACAAACCCCAAAAGAGTATCGTTCAAAAAAAGTAAGGATCCTTTGCAACATATCAGCCCAGTTTTAGTATCTTATTACCAACGCCGCAATGCAGGCATTTCTTATAATTACAGTAATTATTTTTCAGTTCAAGCAAAGCCTGCGATTCAAACGCGGTATCTATTTTCACCCCTAAGGTAGCAAAATCTGTTATAATTTTATTGTTTTCGTTTGGTAAATGCTCCAATAGCTTTAAGCAACGGTTAATATAATGTTGTATTTGGTTGTGCTTACCATAACTGAATAAAAATAATGCCAAAGTGTTTAACAGCAATATATCAATTGAGGCCGGCCCCATATTTTTTGAAGAAGGGGCTGATTCCACATTAAACCGGTAATGATCATCCCAGTAAGGGTTAACCTTTATTTCCGAAAATAAATTTCGTAAAGCCTTTACATCCTTTATCTCCAGCACCTTCGAAAACAAATGGTTGGAGTGTACTATCAGCGCGGCAAATTGCGCCAGCCTTATTGTTGGAAAGTTTTGAGGGCGAAGCCTCATAAACTTCCATAAATGGTTTTCAATGGGTATTAGCTTATACTTTTTTTGCAGAAACTCGTATTCGCTTTTGAGCTTTAGCGGATACTCATCTTTAAGATCTCCGTTCAAAAACCCGGCCTGTCCAAATATCATGGCTTCAATTTGCAACGGATTATTTTTATGTTTTGCCAGGGTTATTTGCGGCAATGATTTAGCCAGCAGTTCAAAGGGCAGCGCATTGGTTTTAAAGCCAAAGTTTGCAGCCAAAAACTGGTAAAAGGTTTCTTCCCAATCGCCGCGATTAATATTAAGTGCGTCAATTACCGCTGCCGATCGTTTCTCTAACCGTTCAACCAATACCCTGGTAAGCCAATTGTGCATGGTCAGGCTATCTACCGAACCAATATTTGCTTCGCAGGGAATAATGGTTTGATTGCCAAAAACCAGGTTATGGTAACGGTTATACAGATCATCCGGAATGCGGTTTTGTAATTCAAGCGTTGGTACCCGGCGGCCATTTGGTAAAACCAGCGGCTTATCATCTTTATAAACTACGTGCAATATTACGTTGCTGTATGAATCATCGGTAGTATGCCCGTGCCTTTGCCAGTCGGACGATGAGATATGTACTTCCACATTCCCCGCCCAAACCGTATCTCCTACCCTGATCCTTGCATTTTGAAAATCGGGCCCCGAATCTGAATTATGCAATCCTGCCGAAAAGATCTCCAGGTCTTCGTCATCAGTTGTCTGCAATCCTGCACGCTCAAAAAGCCTGAACTTCCATACATAATGCAAAAAATCTTCCGGGAAAAGCATGGGTATTAGTGATTAGAGGTTAGAGACCAGAGGTTAGTTAAAAAATAAATGATTTTGATTGGCTGTTGGTTTAGCAATAATAAATATTTTTCTGCAAATAAAACTCCTAATCTCTTGTCTCTAACCTCTGATCACTAACCTCAACTAATCCGCTCCCACTTCCCTGAATCCAGGCTCTTATAAATGGCATCAACCACCTTCATATCCTTCATGCCTTCTTCACCGGGTACGCGGCTGGGTTTGTTAAGGGTTACGCATTTGGCAAAATCATCCATTTGGGCAGCCTGCTGTATAATTTGAGGGTATTTCATCGGGTTACCATTAACACTGCCCTCTACCCCGCCGTATCCATAGGCCGGACCAAGCTCAAAGTTCCCCAGTTCTGCCTCTACCTTAAGGTAGCTCCAGTCATTATTATAGCTTGATTTGCCGGTGGTTTTAAGTCCGCCCGGAAACTCAAGTTCCCAAAATATGGTTTCATCTACTTCCTTAAAAAAATCGGGGCGCAGCTTCTGCTGTGTAGCCTTAACAGCCACAGGTTCCTGCCCCAAAGTATACCGCGTACCCTGGATGCTGTAAATCCCCATATCCATTAGCCCGCCACCGCCGGCCATGGCTTTTTTTAAGCGCCAGGCGTTAGGGTCGCCGTTATAGGTAAAGCCATTGCCTGTATCAATATGTTTAATATCACCCAGTATGTGTTGCTGGCCAAGTCGCATTATCTCCATATTATGCGGTTCAAAATGTAAGCGGTAGCCTATGGAAAGCAGCCTATTGGCTTTTTTACAGGCGGCTATCATCTCTTCGCAGTCCCTGGCATTTAAGGCCATTGGTTTTTCACAAATTACATGCTTACCTGCTTGTGCCGCTTTTATGGTATATTCCTTATGCATAAACACAGGCAACACTATATATACAATATCAATATCCGGGTTATTGGCTATCTCGTGAAAGTTTTGGTAATTGTAAATGTTTTTTTGGGGGATATTATATTTCTTAGCCCAATCAACCGCCTTTGAAGGCGTACCGGTTACTATACCGGCAAGGTAGCAATCTTTAGTATGTTGCAGGGCCGGGGCAAGCTGGCCACCAGCGTATGAGCCTAAACCCACCAAAGCAATCCCCAGTTTCTTTTTCGCTTTAAATGAAGATAGCACTGGCCCAAAAGCCAATGCCCCGATACCTATTGAACCTGTACGGATAAAATTACGACGCGAAAACTTATTTAAAGATGCCATAGCCTGTTAAAGATTTAAATCATTATAAAATTAATGATTTTTGGTATCGATAAGAATTTTATAAAATATTCCGGCAGACACAATATTTAGCGTCCATTTTTATTACGATTTAAAATACATTAAATTTGTATATGGAAACAGTAATTGCCAAACCAGCAAATAAAGAACAGTTAGCAGCATTAAAAGCTGTTATGAAGGTTTTAAAGGTTGATTTTACAACTGAAAAAAGCCCTTATAATCCTGCTTTTTTGGCTAAAGTGGAGAAAGCAGAAGAACAGATAAAAAGTGGGAAATATCGAAAAATCACTCCTTCTGAAGTATGGAAATAAGATATACCTACTTCTACCAATATTACAACAATTCCACTAACTCACCAAAATTGCTTATCGTGGCCACCTGCCCCTCATCAACCTTACCAAAACCATAATCAGCAAAAATAAACGGAACGCCTGCCTTGGTTGCCGAATCGTAGTCGCCCATGGTATCGCCTATATACACAGGGGCCTTAAGGTTATGATCAATTACAATATCCTTAATATTTTCGGCTTTGGGGTTTCCTTTGGTACCATAACACTGATGCCCCATAAAATAATGCTCCATCTGGCTTATCTTAAAAAACACCTCTATATAGCCGCTTTGACAGTTGCTTACAATAAACAATTTGTAATTCCCTTCAAGATATTTTAAAGTTTCGTCAAGGCCGGGGTAAAGCTCACCACCTTGGGTATGCAATATTTCAAGCTCGTGTTTTCCGCAAAGCGACTGAACTTCGGCACGCTGCACTGCAGTTAAATTGGGGAACAACTTATCAAATATGGAATCATAGGTCATCCCGGTTATCGAACGCACCTTTTCCTGTGTCATCAGTTCATCAATATAATCAACCTCGTTCAATGCTGCCTGCCAGGCCAGGGCCACATTATTGGTGCTGTCCCAAAGGGTGCCGTCAAGGTCAAATATTATACTATCGAATTTGTTTTTTAATGAAAATGAAGAACCCATGCTTTGTTGTTAAGCGGCAAAAATAACACGATTTTGGGATTTAAAGGATTTATAAGATTTTTTTGTCTGAACCAGGGTTTTGGGGATTGAAGGATGTCCATGATGTAATTATAATGGTGCCGGGCATCCTATAAATCCTTTTAATCCGCTGAATCCCGGTTCAGAAACCTCATCCCTTTTTCTTATACTTCCTGCCGCCAACTATTGCAATTATTGTTGCCACAATGGTAATTAAAGCAAATGCAAGTGCAACGGGCATTCCAATAGCCGGATACCCCCACATAAGTGCGCCTGCAATAATTGCAGATATGCCCGACCACATTGTTACCCCGCCAACCCAATTGCACAAACCGTTTTTATCAATAACTTCATCTTCATTATATCCCGATATCAGGTAGGCCTCTTTTTTATATTTTATAAGATAGCTTAAAAATATGATCACAAGCCCTACCACGCTGAATGCTATAAACTCGCTCATTTTGATTGTTTTATTAAAGCAAGTTAATTAATTTATAGCAATTAAATAACCGGTGCAGTATCAGTCTTGAACTGACGCTGAGCCTTGAGTCAAAATTCTGTCGCCATAAGTAAGAAAAGGACCAAATTTGACTTAAGACTTTCGACTCAAGACTACTGACTTAATACTAGTACTTTGCTTTGTCATTGCTCCTTCACAAAACAGCACATATCAATTCACCATCCATTAATTTCTTAGTTTTACATATATTAAAATAAAGAAGGATAACATTTGAATCCAACACGTCCCCCTAAAAACACCCGTACCGAGCCGCTAACTTTAAAAGAACGACTGGCAGCCCTTAACAACCTGCCTGCATTTTTTAAACTGGTATGGCAAACCAGCCCAACATTTACTATTATTAACGCATTGCTGCGCCTTTTGCGTTCGGCTATGCCGGTAGCTTTGCTGTATGTTGGCAAGCTTATTATTGATAATGTTGTTACGCTAAGCCGCCATCACGATACAAATACCAGCCATTTGTGGCAATTGGTTGGGCTTGAATTTGCACTGGCTATTTTAACAGATGGCCTTAGCCGCGCTACTACCCTGGTTGATGCCCTGCTTGGCGACCTTTTTAGTAATTATACTTCGGTAAAAATAATGGAGCATGCAGCCATCCTTGATCTTGATCAGTTTGAAGATTCTGTATTTTATGATAAGCTTGAACGGGCGCGGCAGCAAACCATTGGGCGCACCATGCTGCTATCGCAGGTAATGGCACAGGTGCAAGACCTGATCACTATGGGTTTCCTGGCTGCCGGATTAATGGCTTTTAATCCCTGGCTTATCATCTTATTGCTTATCGCTATTATCCCCGCATTTTTAGGCGAATCGTATTTTAACGATCAAAGCTATGCGCTTACCCGCGGACAAACGCCCGAACGCCGTGAGCTGGACTATATCCGCTACCTGGGTGCCAGTGATGAAACGGCTAAAGAGGTAAAGATCTTTGATCTGTCGGGTTTTATTATTGACCGCTTCAGGCAATTATCGGGTAAGTTTTACCTTGATAATAAACGACTGTCAATAAAACGCTCGTTATGGGGTACCTTTTTTGCGATGATGGGCAGCATGGGCTATTACGCCGCTTACGTGGTTATTATTATAAAAGCAGTTGATGGCAGCGTTACAATTGGTATGCTGGCTTTCCTTGCAGGGTCATTCCGCCAATTGCGCAGTTTGCTGGAGGGTATTTTAAGCCGCTTTACTTCCGTATCGCAGGGTGCAATTTATCTGCGCGATTTTTTTGAGTTTTTCGATATCAAACCTAAAATAAAACCGGCGGCTAATCCCCTGCCCTTTCCAAAAGTTATTCAGCAGGGTTTTGTATTTGAAGATGTGGGTTTTAAATATGCAAATTCCGACCGGTGGGCAAACCGCCACTTAAGCTTTACACTGCATCCGGGCGAAAAGCTGGCATTGGTTGGTGAAAACGGTGCAGGCAAAACCACGCTGGTAAAACTGCTTGCACGGCTCTATGACCCAACTGAAGGAAGAATATTGTTAGATGGAAATGACCTGCGCGATTATGATCTTACTGATCTGCGTTTGAATGTGGGGATCATTTTCCAGGATTATTTACGCTACCAGATGACCTTTGCACAAAACATTGCCGTTGGTAACATAAGCCAGATAGATAACCGGCCTTTAATTGAAGCTGCTGCTAAGCAAAGCCTTGCGGATATACTCGCGGCCAAGCTGCCTGATGCTTATGACCAGCAATTAGGCAAACGCTTTGCACAGGGTGTTGAACTATCCGGCGGCGAATGGCAAAAAGTAGCGCTTGCACGCGCCTATATGCGTAATGCACAACTATTAATATTGGACGAGCCAACATCGGCGCTTGATGCCCGTGCTGAATATGCCGTTTTTGAACGATTTGCCGAACTTACCAAAGGCAGGTCGGCAGTGCTTATTTCCCATCGCTTTAGCACGGTAAGAATGGCCGACAGGATTGTAGTGCTCGAAAAAGGCGAACTCATTGAAATCGGCAGCCACCAGGAGCTTATCCTAAAAAATGGCCGTTATGCCGAGTTGTTTAACCTGCAGGCTATGGGCTACAGGTAAATATCGCAAAGCAACATTAAACATTTATCGCTTCCAGGGGCAAAATTACGTAAAACTACGTATGCAAATCCCGTAATAATCCTCATAAGGTTTTATTATTCTCTGCCTACTTTTGAATCATTGAAAGCGACAAATTGTTTTCAGTACCTGTAAAATTGGTTTGTATATGTTGCAAACGAGCACACAGGTTTTAGAATGAAATTTTTGCCTTTGTTTAATAATTCATTACTCCACCGTCAGCCAATGATGAGGGTAATAAGTATAACCGACATATAATTCTTATAACCTTTAAGAATTACAATTTGCCCGGTAAAAAGCGGCAAATAGTTATTAAACAAACGGTTAGTTAGTTTAGTTAGGGAGCAGGCAGTTGTTACGCGATGTAACAGCTGTTTTGCTTTTTATACCTAACCCATTATAGTTTTATCCATAGCCTCGCGCTATAAAACCCTAACATTTTATCTTTTTTAAAAATACACGGTGTTAATTTTGTTGTTATATGTTACCTGGCTTTATTAATTATGCACCAGGCATTTCCACACATATAAACCTTTATTAACGCTGTTGGTATTACAAAAACAGTATTAAATAATTTTGTTTGTTGTTAGTAGATAATGTGACGTGCACCTACTATAAAGATGGTTATTAATGGAATAGCCAGGATAATAAATACTCTTGCCATTTGGATAGAATTAGCATTTCCTTCAACAAAAACGTTCTGTAAATCAGTTTTTAGGGTGTTCAATTTGTGTTCCATGATTTGGGTTGATTTAATCTTTTAGTAATCAATTAATTTATCAGTAATATAATTTATCAAATTATGTCCTCTTCTACGGGCTGTAATTTCATAAGGTTACATGTTTGATGAAAAAATTGTTAAAAGGATTAAAAACACCTGTAAATAAATAAGGGGAAAGCGGCTATTTTAACCGAAATCCCCTTTATTATACTTTTTATTATAGCTTAAATATGCAGCTGAGCACTGTTTTATTGCCTTGGGTTGCTCATATGAATGCCCCTGTAGGTGTGAATACCGGGACTGTTACCGTACGAAAAATTGTAATTGGCAAAGCGGTTATACCTTGTTTTATATTTTTTAAATACCTCTTCCGACTGCTTTTTGCCGTTTACCGTCATCTCATCAGCATTTAATGTTACCTCACGCAGGCTTTCTTCATCGGGGATAATCTTATCATTTATCAAATCGTTTATCATCTGTGCCATTAGTTTCCTGTCTTCCTCGGCCTGTTTGCGATCAACCTCTGCCTGGGCGCGATCTTTTACAGCTTGTGCACGGTCCAATTCAGCCTGGGCACGATCTTTTACGGCTTGCTCCCTGTCCCTGTCTGCCTGTTCGCGGTCTTTTCCTGCCTGCACCTGGTCTTTTTGGGCTTGGGCACGATCTTTTTCTGCCTGTCCCCTGCTCGAAACTGCTTCCGTTCTATCTCTTTCAGCTTGTTGTCTGTCTTTTTCGGCCTGCCCTCTGTCCCTTTCAGCCTGTGCGCGGTCTTTATCAGCCTGGGCACGGTCAAGCTTTGCCTGCGCACGGTCTTTTTCAGCCTGGATCCTGTCTAACCTTATTTGTTCTTTAATTTTATTAATCTCCACGCTATACTTTCCATACTCTTCGGGCGGGATCTTAACATCGTCAATATATAAGTTTGATACCTTACCATTAATAAGCTTAAAGCTGTATT
>Ga0206981_10108_pt2 | contig 25135 bp, 21 predicted proteins | sample Alteio_BWMinCont_17_FD_153312 | JGI IMG/M metagenome (GOLD analysis project Ga0206981, IMG submission 153312) | Enriched cells from forest soil in Barre Woods Harvard Forest LTER site, Petersham, Massachusetts, United States -... | ecosystem: Environmental > Terrestrial > Soil > Temperate forest >... | reverse complement strand
TCGCTCGCACAGGTTGCCGTATCGATTCGAGTTGGACCACCCGCTCTGCCGGTTTATGAACAGCCGCTTTGTCCCGGAGATGGTTATCTTTGGACGCCAGGCTACTGGGCATACGATGAAGACATCTCCGACTATTACTGGGTGCCTGGGTTCTGGGTGGAAGCGCCGGAGGTTGGATTTCTGTGGACGCCTGGGTATTGGGGCTGGCGCGATGGTGGATTCTTTTTCACTGAAGGCTACTGGGGACCGACCGTGGGGTTCTATGGCGGGATCAACTATGGCTTTGGCTACTTTGGCGATGGATTTGAAGGCGGCCGCTGGGACCATGACCACTTCTTCTATAACCGCGCTGTGATGCACGTGGATGTGACGAATATTCACAACGTCTACAACACCACGATCGTGCATAACACCACGGAGAACCGGGTGAGCTACAACGGTGGACCGGGCGGGATAGAGAAGCGGCCGACCCCTGAACAAGAGGCTGCGGCGCACGAGAGACATATTCCCCCTATCGCTGCTCAAACGCAGCACGTGCAGACGGCGCGCTCCGATCCGCAGTCCCGGGCGTCGGTGAACCATGGCAGGCCTGCGGTTGCGGCGATCTCAGGGCGTGGAGACGCCAGAGAGGCTGGTGCAGCCGGCGCAAGGCCAAACGAATCGAGGGAAACAGGAGCAGCGGCGGCGGCTCATGCGAAGGATCTTCAGCCGATCACGCGCCCTGAACCTGTGAACTCCGGCGATGCCAAGGCGGATAAAAAATACCAGCAACAGCAGGACAAACTGATTGCCAAGCAGAACAAGGAACAGCAGCAGCTCCAGCAGAAGCAGGAGGCCGAACATCAGAAGAAGATGAGCGACACCCAGCATCAGCAGATGGAGCAGAAACATGCCCAACAGACGCAGCAGCTTCAGCAGAAACATGCATCTGAAAGGCAAAGTCTGCAGTCGCACGCGCCAGCGCCTCGGCCAGCTGCGCCGCCAAGGCCTCGGTAACAAGGCCGAGTAAAAACCGAACGCCCGTCCGGGTTTTCCTGGACGGGCGTTGGCGTTTATTGGCTACGACCTGCGTTTAGTCGGCGTTGGACTTTACACCCGGAAGACACCCGGATGCGACCCTGATACGAGATGTGGGGCGCCGGGATATGGGCCTCGATGTGGGCCGCCAACCGCCGGCTAAGCGGAGGGCACAATGAGCAGCGTCTCGATCGTTGGAGGAGGCACGATCTCCGGGAGGGGTCCGGGCAAGTAGCGGCCTTCGGCCACGTCGATGAAGACGCGATTGGAAGTGTCCTCGGTGCGGGTCGCGTTGATGTGCAGCTTGCGGACTGCTCGCATGACGGTGGTGGAGAGCAAGAACTTATTCTCGATCTTGCGTGCTGCCTGATAAACCAAGTTCGATCGCATCGTTTCTTTCGTTTGCGGTTGTGGAGAGTTTGGAACGGGAGCAGCGGTCGAGCAGCGCACTCCGGGGTTTAGGAGGGTCTTACGGAAGGGATATGCGCGGCGAAGAGTTCGACTCGACTTGATACTGGAAGGAAAACTGCTGTCTCTTTTGATTCTACGCCAATAGGCGATCTGTTGATGCCGCCTATTCAGAGTGTGCGCTTTTTGTTGGTAATTCCCAGGCAACGGAACCTGGAATACGGCGGACTCGTAAGGCACTGGAGAGGACACATAGGATGCGAGAACGAGTGTTGAAGATTGTGCTGGGAGTGGTGGGAGTGATCTTCCTGGCTACGGCGTATCCGATGGTGGCCTTTGTGCGGCAGGAGCCTGCGCTGTCCATGATGTTCAGCCTGTACGTCACGCTCGGCGTCTTCCTGTTGCTGGCTATACGCAATCCGTGGGCGAACCGCAGTTTGATTGCCTTTACGGCGTGGTCGAGCCTGGCTCACGCCGCGTGGATGGGCACGCAGGCGGCGTGTCACATGATTGCGATGGGGGAAATGATCGGTGTGGCTGTGCTTGCGGTGATCGGCGTAGCGCTGATTCTGCTGGCTCCGAAGAGGCTGGATGTGGAACGCCCTCCGCTTATTTCATAAGAGACCTTGGCCATCCACCTAAGGTGCTATTCCGGTTATATCTGGTAGGATTCAACCAATCTTCCATCTCTTGTTTTTGCGGCGCAGCCTTGTCGGCTGTCTGGTTGAATTTCGCGATATTGCAAAAACGGTATATCCTTGATTGGAGCAGTCATGTGGACTGTGGAATTTCTGGACGAAAAAGTCGAGGCATTGTTTGAGTCATTCCCAGAAGACATTCAAGCGAGTTTCAAGCGGATCACTCGGCTAATTCAGTCGAGCGGGCTTGAACAGGTACGGGAACCTTATGTGAAACACCTTGAGGGTCCGCTGTGGGAGATGCGCTTGAAGGGCAGGGCGGGAATTGCACGAGCGATCTATGTAACGGCTGTCGGGAAACACATTGTGGTGGTGCACGTCTTCGTCAAGAAAACCGAGAAGACGCCGCGCCGCGAAATTGAAATAGCCCTGCTGCGGGCCAAGGGGGTGGAGTGATGCGCAAGTTTATTCCTGTAGAAGAGGCGTTTAGCCGTTGGGAGAAGAACCCTCAATTCGTTGCCGAGTATGAGGCGCTGGAGGAGGAGTTTGCGTTGGCCTCGGCGTTGATCAAGGCGCGCGGCGATGCGGATATGACGCAAGAGCAGGTGGCGCAGGCAATGGGGACGACGCAGGCGGTGGTGGCTCGGCTGGAAAGTGGCAGAGTGCTTCCCTCGACGCGGACGCTGGAGCGGTTTGCCAAGGCTACTCGGACGAAGCTGCGGATTAGCTTTGAGCCGGAGCGTAAGATGGCGCGGTAGTCTTCGCGTCTTGCACGGATTCGGCATCCGTCGGTCGTGCTAATCTGAGCTCATATTCTCTCCGGGGGCATCCATGCGCTCCAATCGCTCAGTTCCTCCTTGCCCGGTAATTCCCGTCCTGCGCTACCCTGATCCCGGCGTTGCGGCGGAATGGCTGGGCAGAGCTTTCGGTTTCACGGTGCGGTTACGCATTGCGAATCACAGGATTCAAATGCGCGCCGGTGAGGGCTGCTTTACGATCGCCGAGGGCGACATCGTTCCCAACCACTCTGTTCTTGTGCAGGTGCGCATTGAGGACGCTCTGAGCCACGTGGAGCGGGCGCGACAGGCAGGCGCCAGAATCCTGACGGAGCCGACGGATCAGATGTATGGTGAGCGCCAGTACGACGCAGAAGACTTCCATGGCCATCGATGGAATTTCACTGAGACGATCGCGGACGTAGAGCCGGAGAGTTGGGGCGGCACCTCGGTGAACCTCTAACAATTGCCTGTAAAGAGCGAGGGTAGGCCACCCGCCAGAGGCTCTTTTGCTGTAGCTCCACCTCCAAAGACGATTTTCAACATCTCCGGACTGAGAAGACTCTCGATTGGGTCTTTTGTTGCCTGTACGGTGTGAAGAATCATGTATCTGCCCCTGACGGAATGCCGACTTATACCATTGTGCGCTTTTGGGTCTTAATTGCCTGCAATTTTGGCCTGCGCGTTTCTGCTGGATTGGCGCGGGTTTGCGGGGCTTTTGCGTGTGCCAGGTATTGACAGAAAAACAGGGAATAGGGATCAGGTTTTGGTCTTTGGTGGTGTGGGCGGTTGTGACTCCCACCCATTCCGCAACAAACGCGGAATGGATGGGGCACCCACTTTTGTTTTTAGGGTTGGAAAATGGAAATTGGGTGGGCCACCCGGCACCCGACCCACATACATACTCGATCATTAGTCATAAGCTATCGAGTTGATGCTGTAGAGCTTGGTTATTTGGGTCTATCTGTAGTCCCTCTTTATTGAGTTCAACCGCTCTCCGGCGGTGCATTTCAGCCACGTTTGCGATGCCTCTCTGCTCCGCCTCTCGTGACCTCGCAGCCTCAATGCTTGCCATCAATCCTAGCGAGATCGGCGATCTTCTGAATTGAAGGGACTCTTCTGCAAATCCGCTAGCCTTTTGTAGATCGCCCCTAGCTAACCAGTACTTTGCCTCCACCCCGGACAGAACTGATTTCTTCTCTGCCGAGCCCTTACCATGTAGAGCATCCACTTCGACTCTTGCCATTTCTAGCTCTCCCTCGTCGATGAGGACACTCGCGAGGGACAGTCTAGCGTCGATAAAGCTCGGGTCTGCATCCTTAGCTTGTTGGAAGTATTCCCTCGCTTCCCCATAGATGCCGACTGATACAAAAACCTGCCCAAGCGAAAAAGGAAAGTGGCATTGTTTGGTTGCGCATTGGTAACTTGCCTCATTGCGGCAATCGCTTCGGCATGACTCCCCCTACGCCAGAGAACCTGGGCCTTTGCGCTGAGAGCGGTTGGATCTAACGGAGAAATTGCCAGTGCTTCTTCGATAAATGGTGTTGCTTCTTCATCAGCGTCAGTTTTCATCAAGACTTCGATAATACCTACCAGTGCTGGTAGCAACTTCCTGTTATGTACTAGAGCCGTGAGAAACTCATCCCGAGCCTGCGCAAATTCTCTTGCTTCTAAAAAGGCGCGCCCCTTACCGAAATGCAACCTAGCATTGCGGTATGGAGTCTGTTGTTTCTCCAATAACTCATTCAGGACTTGCAAAGACTCCTCGGTTCGACCGACACGCGAGAGCGAGCGAGCCCGATGAAATGCTATCTCGAAATCCGCCGGATCAGATTTCAAAAATTCTTCGCAATACTTTAGCGCACGGTCGTACTCCTGCCGCTGATATAGCTCAATCGCAGCAACCTTCAGTTCTCCGATGAAATCATTCCGCAACGCAAACGCTTCTGCTGGCCTGTTTGCTATGTATAGCATTCGGCATCCCAAAGCAAGCCACTGATCATAGCCAGACTCAGTAGCCGCGAGACTGTGCAATCTCTTCTTCGCTCTCTCCGCGATTGAAACTGCGAGTGCTTCAAAATTTGTAATTGCTCGCGCCTGTTTCCAATAGTAGTCCGACAATAGTGGATGCAGATAGATCGCAGAACCCTGATTCTCAATGAGATTGTGATCCGAGAGGTGGTCCACTAACTCAACAATCAGCTCAGCTGTCTCGCCAGTCACGGCTTGTATGTCTCCGACGGTTAATGGAACCTGAGACGTCATCGCAAGAATTCTTAGAAGCAAAAGTTCCTTTTCTCCGAGCGAGAGACCGCTCAGAATAGCCTCAGCAAGGTCCCGACGAAGCCCCGCAATATAGACGAAATTATCGAGCACATATTGTGGATCGAATTTTGCGAAAAGGGGCGCAGCCAACCTACCAGCTAGGGGGTAGCCATGCAGATGTCTCGCAATACTTTCCAGTGCTGTTCGATTAAATTCTCGATTCTGAGAAAGCCTTGTCGCCTCGCTTTCTAAGATAGAAATCATATGAGAGTCTTCTAATCCTCCCAACCGAATATACCCAGAACGCAGCTTCATATTTCGGTCGAGCCGCGGCATTCTTTTGGAGAGGATAAAAATCGGAAACTCAAACGAATTCCTTAAGCTACTAAGATGATCGAGAAGAATTTTGAGATCTGAATGAATGTCACCTTGGTCATCGAGGAGCGCATCTAGATGATCGAAGACTATATGAAAACCCTTCTCAACCAAGGTCTCTACAGCAAGAATTGAATACTGCCTAACTGCCTCGGGAGTGCTATTGTCTTCCACTAAAGGAAGGCCAGCGGCGGTGGAGATCGAGGCGCAAAGACGAGCGCCGATGTGAGCTTCTGATAGCGATATGACGACCAGCCTTGAGTCTTGCCAAATTCTTCGAATCGCCTCCTCTGCTAAGCTTCGTTTGCCGATACCAAAGAAACCACTTATACACACCATCGACTTACTACCATCGTTGGTGATTTTTTCGATCTCGCCGATTTCCGCAGCTCTATTGACAAAATGGCGTCGAACTCTCCTCGGTATGCCATCGCTCTGGCCAAGGCTTGTAACAAACTGAATGAGCTTCTCTATCTCCTCGTTACTTCTTGTGGCATCGGCGTAAAGAAATGGTTTGAATCTCAGAGGAACTTCACAATCATCAATCTTCACAATAAGAAACCGAAAGTTTTGATCCTCGAGATGACGAATGACAGCCATATGAGATTCGTATCGGACCCAGTTGCTGTTAATGGAATTCTTGCTTAACACCAGCACAAACGCAGAAGCCTCTTGGATTCCTCTCTCAATGCGCTCCGGAAGAGCGTCGCCGATGTCTAAATCAAATTTATCCACCCAAACGTTCGCCGATTTGAGTTTTTCGACCAGGCTATTGACGAAGGTCCAGTCCTTCTTGGAGTGAGAGAGAAAGGCATAGGATGACGCGAGCCGACGTATTGTGCGGGGCTTCGACGTTGGAAGGGAGTAAGAGCGCTTTGGAGGCATAGTCGGATTAAGCAAAATATACTCGTTCCATCGGCCATTGGCACACACAAATGCGTTCACAGTTTAGAGGCCGGTGAACACTAGAGGCGGTTTGACTGCCGTTGATGCTACGGGTGTATGATTTGGCGCTTGCGGGGGTGTGCGTGGTTCTCTCCGCTCTGAGGTGACATTATGGCTACTTTGACATCTTTGCAGCCTGGGGTGCTGGGCGGCGGACGGCATGGTTTTCGTGCGCGGTATGACAACTACATTGGCGGGGAGTGGGTGGCTCCGCTGTCGGGACAATACTTTGAAAACATTACGCCGGTGACGGGGAAGGCTTTTTGCGAGATTCCGCGCTCGAATGCGCAGGATGTGGAGAAGGCGCCGGATGCGGCCCATGCGGCGAAGGATGCGTGGGGCAAGACTTCGGCGGCGGAGCGGGCGAATATTCTGAACGCAATCGCGCAGCGGATGCAGGACAATCTCGCGCTCTTGGCCGAGGCGGAGACGTGGGATAACGGCAAGCCGATTCGCGAGACGACGGCGGCGGATCTGCCGCTGGCGATTGACCACTTCCGCTATTTTGCCGGGGCGATAAGGGCGCAGGAGGGCGGGATCAGCGAGATTGACCATGACACGGTGGCGTACCACTTTCACGAGCCGCTGGGCGTGGTGGGGCAGATCATTCCGTGGAATTTTCCGATCCTGATGGCGGTGTGGAAGCTGGCTCCGGCGCTGGCGGCGGGTAACTGCGTGGTGCTGAAGCCTGCGGAGCAAACTCCGGCGAGTATCTTGGTTTGGGCGGAGTTAGTGGGCGACCTGCTGCCTGCCGGTGTGTTGAACATTGTGAATGGATTTGGGCTGGAGGCTGGGAAGCCGCTGGCTTCCAGTTCGCGAATCGCCAAGATTGCGTTTACGGGCGAGACGACGACGGGGCGGCTGATTATGCAGTATGCCTCGCAGAACCTCATCCCTGTGACGCTGGAGCTGGGTGGCAAGAGCCCGAATATCTTCTTTGAGGATGTGCTGCGGGAGGATGACGACTTCTTCGACAAGGCGCTTGAGGGCTTTACGATGTTTGCGCTGAACCAGGGCGAGGTGTGTACGTGTCCGAGCCGGGCCTTAATTCAAGAAAGCGTATACGACCGGTTTATGGAGCGGGCGCTGAAGCGGGTTGCTGCGGTGAAGCAGGGGAATCCGCTGGAGGCCGGGACGATGATTGGCGCGCAGGCTTCGAGCGAGCAGTTGGAGAAGATTCTGAGCTATCTGGACATCGGCAGGCAGGAAGGGGCCAAGGTGCTGGCTGGCGGCGAGAGAGCGGCGATGGAAGGCGATCTCGAAGGCGGCTACTATGTGCAGCCGACGGTGTTTGAAGGGCACAACAAGATGAGGATCTTCCAGGAGGAGATCTTTGGACCTGTTGTGTCTGTGACGACCTTCAAGACAGAAGCGGATGCGCTGGCGATTGCCAACGACACGCTGTATGGGTTGGGCGCGGGTGTTTGGAGCCGCGATGCGAATACTTGCTACCGGATGGGACGGGCAATCCAGGCGGGGCGGGTTTGGACGAACTGCTATCACGCTTATCCGGCACATGCGGCGTTTGGCGGGTACAAGCAGAGCGGTATCGGACGCGAGAATCACAAGATGATGCTGGATCATTATCAGCAGACGAAGAATATGCTGGTGAGTTATTCGCCGAAGAAGCTGGGATTCTTTTAGAGATAAGGGCAAAGAGAAGACAGGCACTGGAGTATGCGGTTACGCTGCATGCTCTGGTGCTGTCTTCATTGGGCGCAGTACTCAAGCGTGCTGATAGAGCATCGCGGATGCTTGTTTACTGGCTCTGTACGACGACGCGCGCCCCTGATAGGAAGATGACGTCGCCAGATGCTGTGGCCCCTACTCCTCCGTAGGGGTAAACGCTGGTCCATGTGGCAGATCCGGTGCTTGTTGAGTAGATTGTGTTCGAGCTCGGGCTGTAGATAAGACCGGGGCTGACAGTTTGAAAGCTTTGGATCTCCGGCAGGTGTGGCGACGAGACTGCGGTGCCATTGGGAGAATAGATCGTGCAGCCTTGATAAGCGACTTCCGATCCCTGATCGATAGAGGCATACAGGTTCACCAGGAGATTGTTTTCGTCTAACCATCCGGCGGCCACACCGGGGATGGACGTGAGCGCTTTTGCGTTCTGATAAATGGTGGTCACGCTATTTGGATAATTTCCGCTATAGGCGGCTATGTGATCGCCATTCGGGGAGAGAAACGGGGGAGGGGGAAAGCTGGTCCCGTCCGTGCCGGTGCCCGTTGTAGGTGTGTCTGACCAAATCAGCGACCCGTCCGTGACTGCCGTGACCAGACGTTTGTACTGCCAGCCGCCTGAGGTCTGGAAAGTTCCCGTCGATTGTCCGATGTCAGATCCTGAGGCAGCCATCGAGAAACCGATCAGAGGCGCGGTATCACCAAAGGTGTAAGGGAAGGAGTTCGTAACCGTACCGGCGGGAAGCGCGTAGATATTGATGGTTTCATCGGGCTGGTATTGGTCATCTTTGCCGTTGTAGGAGGTTGCCAGTATGCTTCCGTCTGTTGACAGCGCAACGAGGCTGCTTGGGAAACTGATGGTTTCCTGGGGAGTTGTGCTGGCTGGATCAAAGACGTAGACATTTCCATTTGCCACTGCTACTGCAGCTATGCTGTTGCTACCAGCAATATCAAATGCGGTTCCCTGGCTGAGGTAGCGCGCGGTTGACGACAGGCTTGCGCCGTCGACGATGGCTCCGTGAGAATTTCCCACGAGCCATTGAGTTGCTGAAAGCGCACCATAAGCCTGGTTATAGCGCGTTGGGACGGTGTAGTTGGTCTGTACCGGGCTGGTTCCGGACAAGTCGATGACGCTGACTGCGCCGGAGCCGTAGGTTAGCAGGCCCAGTGTGCTACCAGAAGGAATCACCGTATCTAAAGCACCAAGCGCATATGTGGCCGCGGGGGTGGAGTTGCCCAACGGGTACACATTTACGTTGGAGTTATTCTTTACGGTCCAGAACCAATTGCCTCGTCCGTCAATTGAGTCGAACACAGGCAAAGACACGAAGCTCTGCTCTTTGCTTGTCGTGTCGTATGTCCAAACAGTATCGGAGAGGCTGGTGACGAAGTAAGTTCCGTCTGTAAACCAGGTGTTGAAGTTTCCGGAGAATGCTGGCCCCGCCGTCGAGGTTCCGCTGCTCACCGAGATGGTCTCGATTACGTTTTTGCCGGCAGGTCCGAGGGCGACCAGAATCTGTCCAGGTGCGGCAAAGACGTTCGCCGGCGCATAGTCTCCTGACCGTGTCAGCAAGGCTGTTCCGGATGGCGACCACAGCGTCAATCCGTCGAGCGATCCAGTGCAGATGTAACTTCCGTCCGAGGCGACGCTCCACCAGGAAATGGTACCCAGCCCGGCGGTTGGAAATGAGATGAGGGATATCAGGTGTCCATCCGATGTAGACCGGACCTCAAGGCCGTTTGTGACGCCGACTACAAAGATCGAGCCTGCTGCCTTGATTGGCAGTACCGGCAGCATAGGGTCATTTGTAACAGTACCCTGGCCACTGGCCAGTTCTTTGCCGGAGCTGTAATTGAGCAGCACCCAGTGCCCTGATCCGTCCTGAGTCAGTATGTTGGAGCCAGCGGTAAGAATTGTATAGATCTGATTTACCGAGCCAAGATCGAGCAATGTTACCAGGGCAGGATTCACACTCAGCGAAATACTGGCGGTTGTGCTTCCGCCCGCATTGGAAGCTGTTACCGTATATGTCGTGTTGTTGGCGGAGGCGGTGGGGACTCCGTAGATCGAAGCGGTGTTGGCATCCAGGCTAAGTCCGGCTGGAAGTGCGGGGGAGATGCTGAAAGAGGCGACTGCACCAGAGAAGCTCGGAATATCGCTGGTGAAGGGTTGATTCACCTCGAGGTTGAGCGACGTTTGCGGGTACAAGAGATTTGAGGGCGGAACGACGGGCAAGCCGATGCTGATCTGAATTATCGCTGTCGTTGAGCCTGCGGAGTTGGACGCTGTGACGGTGTAGCTTGCGCTGGCCATCTGGGTCGACGGCGTGCCGGAGATGGCGCCTGTTGAGGCGCTCAGGCTAAGGCCGGCGGGCAGGGATGGGCTTACAGTGTAGGAGGTTACCGTGCCGGTGATGGTTGGCGTATCGGTTGTGATCGCCACGCCGACGGTCGCGTCGATGCTCGTTTGCGGATAGGCGAGGTTGGCTGGCGCAGTTACCGCCGCACTGACAGTAATCTTAACGGTAGCCATCGTTGAACCTGCGGAGTTTGACGCCGTTATCGTGTAGCTTGCGCTGGCTGTCTGTGACGAGGGTGTGCCTGAAATTACCCCTGTTGACACACTCAGGCTGAGGCCTGCTGGCAGAGACGGGCTTACGCCGTAGGAGGTCACCGTCCCGCTTACTGTGGGAGTATCGCTTGTGATCGCAACGCCGACGGTCGCGGTGATGCTCGACTGCGGATAGGTGAGGCCGGATGGCGAGGTCCCGTGATTTCCACTCCCGGATGAGCTACCTCCGCAACCGAGCATGAACCAAGACAGAAAGACCAATGTCCCTAAAACAAAGCAGTTAGTTCCAGCTAGTCCAGCCGTAACGGGAAAACGAGACACTGTGGATCTGCCTCTAAAACTCTTCTCTTCCCGCACTAGCTTTGAGCATACATCCGTGAACATAATCCAACTCTCCTGAGATGCAGTTGTAATTATAGCCATATTACTTGCCCTCATTAGTTAATAACTGCCACGCCGCTTGCCACCTTTCTCTTTGGGGTTGTAGCGTGGTCAAGTTGTTAGGTCGCGAAGCGGGTGATTTGGGTGTCAGACGACGTCGTGCCGTTGAGATTGAATGGAATAAGATCGGGGCGGGATTTTTGGCGAAGAGGTCGGCGGCTATTTCTCCATAGGCTTGGGCGTATTTGAAGCCGTGGCCGGAGCAGGGACTGATGAGGAGGATGTTGGCGTGACTGGGGTGACAGTCGATTAGGAAGTGGTGGTCAGGGTGAGGGTGTAGAGGCAAAAGACCATCTCGACGGGCGTGGGGAGTCTGATGGCAGGACCGAAGCTCTGCCATTCCTCTTCTGCCTGCCTGTTCTGCCGTATCTCTCTCAAATGGAGGCTACGGTTTCGGCCTCGGGGCGAAGGACTCAGGCGACTTTGGCTACGCGTTCGTAGGAGTCCAGGCGGTCTTGGTGGTCCCAGGTGTCGGTGACGGCGATGATTTCGTCGGCTTGGGTGTCGCGGATTAGGCGTTCGAGGCCGGATTTTACGGTGGCTTCGGAGCCTACGATGGCTGCGCCTAGACGGGCTGCTACGGCTTCGCGTTCGGCGGAGTTCCAGAGCTGGTCCAGCTCTTTGAGATCGACGGGCGGAAGCGATTCTACGGGCTGGTTGCGGATTAGGCGCAGGAAGCGCTGCTGCGGCGTGGTGAAGAGGCGTTGGGCTGCAACGTCGGTTTCGGCGGCGATGATAGGTACGCCGATCATGAGATGCGGCTGGCTCAGGGTTGCGCTGGGGCGGAAGTTATGGCGATAAAGCTCCGAAGCCGCGTAGAGATATTGCGGGGCGAAGTGCGATGCGAAGGCGAAAGGCAATCCTTTCGAGGCGGCGAGCATGGCGGAGAAGGTGCTCGATCCCAAAAGCGTGATGGGAACGTTGCTTCCCTGCCCTGGATAGGCGTGGACGCGCTGGTTTTGCCGCGCGGGGCCGAGGTAGGTTTGCAGCTCTTCGAGGAGGGCTGGGAAGTCGTCGCCGTTCTGGCCGAGGTCGCGGCGGAGAGCCTGCATGGTGGCGAAATCTCCGCCGGGTGCGCGGCCGAGGCCCAGGTCGATGCGGCCGGGATAGATGGCTTCGAGCGTGCCGAACTGTTCTGCGACCACCAATGGCGCGTGGTTGGGCAGCATGATGCCTCCGCTGCCGATGCGCATGGTTTTGGTGGCGGCGGCTACGTGGCCGATGAGGACGGCGGTGGCGGAACAGGCGAGGCCGGCGATGGAGTGGTGTTCTGCGAGCCAGTAGCGGGTGTAGCCGAGCTTTTCGGTGTGTTGGGCAAGTTCTATGGAGCGCGCGATGGCTTCGCCAGCGGGCTCGTTGGGCTTCATGCCGACTAGGTCTAGAACGGAGACGGGGAGGCCGGAATTTGGGAGCGTGGGGCTCTTCACGGTGATTGGATGTGCGGATGGGGGTCGCGGATGCGGAGGTTCGGAATACTGGGTCAGGCGAGGCGGAGTTCGAGGGCTACTATCGAGCGCGGCGGAAGGGTGATGGCGCTGCCGTTGCCGTGGATCGAGACGGCGAAGGGTGCGGGCTGGACTTCTGTGGGGTGGTCGAAGGTGTTGCTGGCGGACATGTCGGCATGGGTGAGAATGGTTCCTTTGCCTTCGACGATGTCGCCGGCGGTGAGGCGGAGTTTCGTGGTTAGCGGAGCGTCGAGAGAGGGATTGGTGAGGGTGACGGTGAGTGATTTGCCCTGAATGGAGGCTGAGCCGGAGAGTGCAGGCATGGTGGCTGACACACCGCTGCGCGAGGGGACTTTGAGGTCTTCACAGTGGATTCGGAGCTGGGCCTGCTGCGCACCCATGTGCGGGCGGTACATTTCGAAGACGGAGTAGACGGGAGTGCGGACGTACTGGTCTCCTTTGGCGAGAAAGAGAGAGTGGATGCAGTTGATGGTCTGGGCGACGTTGGCCATGGCGATTCTGTCGGCGTGGCGGTTGAAGATGTCGAGAGTGATGGCGGTGTGCAGGGCGTCGCGCAGGGTGAGGGGTTGACTGAGCAGGTAGTTGGGCGCGATCTCTTCGCCGACGGGATACCAGACGCCCCACTCATCGACGACGAGTTTGGTGTGATGCTGGGGATCGTATTTGGCCATGATCTCCCAGTGCTGCTCGATGACGGATTCGATGCGAGCGCCTTCGCGTAGGACATCGAACCAGCCGCGAGCGTCGAAGGTGGCGACGCGCTCCTGGGATTTGCGGAAGTCGGTGTAGTAGTGGATGGAGAGGCCGTCGACGCGAGAGCGATGGCCGCCGGTGGTCATGGATTCGAAGAAGGATCGTGTCCAGTCGAGGTCTAGGTCTTTGGCGTGTCCGCGCGGGCCTACGGCGACGAGGATAGGTTTGGGTTCATAGGCTGGGAACTGGGTGACGAAGCGGCGGTAGAGGTTGGCGTACTCGGCGGGATTCATATCTCCGCCACAGCCCCAGGACTCGTTGCCGACGCCCCACCATTTCACCGCGAAGGGATCTTTGTCGCCGTTGGCCGCGCGCTCGTCGGCGAGCGAAAGAGTTCCGGCGGGCGCGTTGCAATAGGAGACCCAGTCATGAAATTCGCCGGGCGAGCCGGAGTTCATATTGGCCGCTAGATACGGCTCTGTGCCGGTGAGGCGGCAGAGGTGCATGAACTCGTGAATGCCGAAAGCGTTGGGCTCGGTGTGATCGTAGCCGGCAGGCATGCTGGCCTGCCAGTAGTTGTAAGTGCGGGGGCGATGGGCGCCGATGCCATCGCGCCAGTGATAGCCATCGGCGAAGCATCCACCGGGCCAGCGCAGATTGGGCGCACGGAGGCGTTTCATATCGTCGACAAACTGCTTGCGGATGCCGTTGATGTTGGCGATTTTGGAGTTGGTGCCAACCCAGACGCCGTCGTAGATGACTCCGCCAAGATGTTCGATGAAGTGCCCGTAGAGGTTGGAGCTGATTTCGGGACCGGCGGGCAGCGGGGTGATTTCGATTTCAGCGTCGGCTGCGAAGGCGGTACGGGAGCCAGTCAGAATAGCGGCAGAGGCGCAGGCGGAGATACCGAGAAAGCGGCGACGGTTCATAGGGAAGGTTTATATCGCATGGGAGGGTGGGCTGGAAATCGTTTTCTGGGATACACCCGCCGTCGACCTCTCAAGGCGTTGCTTGGGCTAGCCATTTTCTACACGCGCCTTTATATCCGAGTACGCCGCATCGACGAGCCTGCTTAGTGCTGCGGCGTCCGTGGCCGTTCCGGGTCTCAGCTTCACATGGCGCATTCGCTTGCCGGAGCCTTGCAACAAGCGGGCCGGATCGGGCAGTGCTGCGCCGTGAAAAAACCCCACATTTACGTGCGACGTGAATACATTGACGTAGCCGAAGGGCGCATCGCCCAGACATGCGACCGGACAGCCGTCATGCAAAAGCTCCCGGACTTCGTCCCCGCATTTTCGCATCACCGCAAACCAATCATGTGCGATCGCTCCAAATTCACCACTGTGCTCTTTCATCCAGGCATCGATGGCGGGATCGCGTTCGACAGTTCCATTGAATCGCAGCAATTGCTCTCTCATCGTCGCTCCACATCAAAATCGGAGGCCACAAACTCGCTGAAGCTTTGGAATCGGCCAGCGGGTTCTCTCATGGCACTTTGAGAGCTACTTGCTGGCTCCAGGGTGCCACGCTCTCTTCATACTCCATGGGATCGCCGAAACCTTCGGTTTGAACGCCGAGTTGGCGTAGAGCGTCCAAGGCCATCAATCGGCGATGCGCGTTGAATGTCATGATATGGGCGAAGACGCCGCCGTAGGTGAAAGTCTCCGCCGGTTCGCACAGAGCGTCGACGAACGTATCGTCCCAACTGGAGCGGTTTCGGATGTCAGCGAGAATACGATGCAGTTCGGCATCTGTCTTTTCGAGCCTATGCAACATCGCTTGCGGGGTGCGCTGCGATTGGGGAGGGCCATTCACATCCATATCGGCTCCGGAGAGCGCGGCAGTCCAGACTTCCTTGGTGAAGATGATGTTTTCCAGCAGTTGCCGTAGAGTCTTGTTCGACTCTCGCCAGGGCAGCACCTCTACAACGGTGGGCAGCGGCCGATCCAATTGTTCCTCTGTCAAAGCACCTGCGTATTCCAGCAAACGCCGCGTGTGCCAGGAGTCGTTGCCTGCAAAACGATCGAACAGATCCATGTCCTTCCCTCCTTTTGTTGATGAATCACTTGTTGACGAACCAAGCGCAAAAAAGTGAATTTTGTTGGGCGCAGGCAAATGAAAGTGGGGATCACGCATGCGCCGGTAGATGCTGGGTGAGGTCCGAAAAGCTTTTCGGAAAGCGCGTGTGAACGCCTCCAACGAACCATAGTTGGCGTCCAGGGCAATCTCCGTAACCGACGTTCCGGTAGCCGCAAGTTGATAGGCTGCTCTTTCCAACAAGAGCCGCCGCCGCATGGCTGCCGGAGTTTCTTCGACCACGGTTCGGAACAATCGGTGAAACTGCGTTCGGCTTTGATACGCTCGTCGCGCCAGATCTTGCGTCTTTGCCGGGGTGTCGAGGGAGTTCTCAACAATCGCAGAGAGGCGACCTGCCGTCTCCTGACCATCCGCTTTATTCATGCGCCCGGTTCTCATCTTGAACGAATCATAGACAAACGATGGCCTCTCTCGCCTGATCCTGCGTACCAATCTTCTATCTAAAGAGCCGGAAGTTAACTTGCTTATGCCACCGGCTCGCAGAAAGCAAGGAATTGTGCGGGCGTGCTACTCTTTTGGCCTTGGCTGGCTTTGTGCCTGGCGAGTGAGGTGGAGCGATGCAACTTGAGGGACAGGATCGTTCGAGTGCGAGGGTGGATGTGCCACGGCAGGTGCTGGCGACTGAGGCTGCGGTGGAGTTGATGGCGAAGCTGCATGGCAAGCATGGCGAGTTGATGTTTCACCAGTCGGGCGGGTGCTGCGATGGGAGTTCGCCGATGTGCTATCCGCGCGGCGAGTTTATGACCGGCGATTCGGATGTGCTGCTGGGCGATGTAGCGGGAGTGCCGTTCTACATGAGCAAGAGCCAGTTTGAGTATTGGAAGCATACGCAGCTGATTTTAGATGTGGTGCCGGGACGAGGTGGGATGTTTTCGCTGGAGGGACCGGAGGGTGTGCGGTTTCTGATCCGGTCGCGGATCTTTACGGATGAGGAGATTCGCGCACTGCGGGCGGCGGGGCGGATTTGAGGATCTGGCGTTGCGGGAACCTTGCGACGACGAATTGCGTTGAGGTCGAGATGAGCTCAGGATTTGTGAAGACAGCGTTCGTGGCGAGTGCGGTAGTGCTGATGGTTGCGGCTGGCTCGGCTGGTTGCCAGGAAGCGGCACAGGTGAAGATTTTTCCGGCAACGATGCCGCGGGTTGGTTCGGTGGACGAGCGATTCCAGTCGTACAACATCGAGATGGTTGAGGTGACGGGCGGGCGATTCTGGAAGCCCTATGCTGCGAAGGCGGAGACGTCCAAAGAGCCTGGCGGGAATCAGCCCGGCGGGATGGATCCCGGGCTGTATATGTATCGGCCTCCGATTGACTTATCGAATACACGGCTGCGCAAGCTGGCAGCAGCACTGGGACCGGCATATCTGAGGGTGAGCGGAACGTGGGCCAACACGACGTACTTCGATGCTGCAGCTGGTGGGAAAACGGAGCCGCCTCCGGGATTCAAAGGCGTGCTTACGGGCGCGGAGTGGAAGAGCGTGGTGGAGTTTGCGCAGGCGGCGCATGCGGAGCTGGTTACTTCGTTTGCGATGAGTGCTGGCACGCGGGATGCCGCTGGGGTGTGGACCCCTGCAGAAGCACAGAGGTTCGTGGATTTTACGAAGTCGGCCGGAGGCCATATTGCTGCTGCGGAGTATATGAATGAGCCGACGTTCGCGGAGATTGGCGGCGCTCCTCAGGGATACGATGCGGCAGCCTATGCGCGGGATCTGGCCGTGTTTCGAGCGTTTGCGAAGAAAGCTCTGCCTGACATGCTGCTGCTTGGTCCAGGTGGCGTAGGCGAAGGGTCGCAGTTTGTTCCACCATCGATGAAGCTGGTTTCGACTGCGGATATTTTCACAGCTACAGGGCCGGCCTTCGATGCTGTTTCGTACCACTCATATGGAGGGGTTTCTAGCCGCTGCGGGGGAACGACAACGGCTGATGCTGCGATGAGCGATGCTTGGCTGGCAAAGCCTGACCAGATTGAGCAGTTCTACGGTGGACTGCGGGATCGCTTTGAGCCGGGCAAGCCGCTGTGGAATACGGAGACGGCGCAGACAGCGTGCGGCGGCGACAAGTGGGCTTCGACTTTTCTGGATAGCTTTCGCTATCTGAACCAGTTGGGTGACCTGGCCAAGCGCGGGGTGCAGGTGCATATGCACAACACGCTGGCTGCAAGCGACTATGGGCTGCTGGATGAAAATACGTATGCTCCGCGGCCGAACTATTGGGCTGCTCTGCTGTGGAGGCGGCTGATGGGGACGACTGTGCTGGATGCAGGAACTTCACCAGCGCCGAGCCTGCATCTCTATGCGCATTGTGAGCGGAATCATGCGGGTGGCGTGACTCTGCTGGCGATCAATGCGGAGAAGACTGCGACTAAGTCGATCGCTCTACCAGTAGCGGCGGAACGTTACACCCTGACTGCCGCGGAGCTAATGGGCACCGCGGTGGATCTAAATGGCAACGCGCTGCGGCTGGGCGCAGACGATGCTCTGCCGGAGATCAAGGGAATAGCCGAAAAGCCGGGGACAATTACGCTTGCGCCTGCGAGTATCACGTTCCTTACTTTTCCCGAGGCAAATAACGCAAGCTGCCGGTAGCTGGCGCTGCTTTCACCAATGACGATCCAATAGATACATCGATTCACGTACACTGATGCGGACTCTTAAGCGGGCTGCGCGCCAGTCCCTAAATTTGTTTTTGGAGAAAGCCTCTTGCATACGAACCGGGTGAAGGCTGCTGTGCTTCCTTCGATGAGGAAGTGCGTTTTTGTTTTGATGGTGCTGACGGCTGTTGGCGGCGTGACGCGTGGAGCTGCGCAGATTGATCCTGGTACGAATGAATCTGGCAAGAAAGATCCAGGCACGAAGATGGAAGCGCGTACGAAATGGGTAGCGCAATGGATCAGCCATCCCACCGCGCCGCTGCGTGAGGCGATTACGCTGCACTTCAAGAAGACGGTCGATGTGCCGGCGGTGCCGGCGCATTATCTGGTGCATGTGAGCGCGGACAACCGGTTTGTGCTGTATCTGAATGGCAAGCGTGTTGGAGATGGGCCTGCGCGTGGCGACCTGGCGCACTGGAGATACGAAACGTTCGATCTGGGGCCGATGCTAAAGGCGGGGACAAATACGCTGGCAGCTACGGTATGGAACTTCGGGGTCTATGCTCCGGTGGCGCAATTCAGCGATCGCACTGCGTTACTGGTGGAAGGCGATACGAAGGCTGAAGCGGCGGTGAATACCAACGATAGTTGGATGGTTGAGGTCGAGCCGGGGCAGGTTCCGCTGCCGCGCAAGGCGAATGGATTGTGGGTGTACATGGCTGCCGGGCCGGGTGAAACGCTCAAGGCTGCGGATTACGACTGGGATTGGATGACTGGGGCGGGGACGGGCTGGGTTCATGCTGCTTCCGCGATACGCGAGAATATCTTTCCTAACGCTGGAGTTGCGGCTTCGTTTGGAACGCAGGCGGACCTGCCCTGGGCTCTCGTGCCGGATGCGCTGCCGCATATGGCGTATGAGAGCGAAGATGCTGGGCATATAGTGCGCACCGGGCTGAGTGGCGCGGATAGCTTTCCGGGCCAGGCTGTAACTGTGCCTGCGCATACGAAGGAACATATCCTACTGGACCGTTCGGAGCTTACGACGGCCTATCCGAAGCTGACTTTTTCGGGCGGCAAAGGATCGCATGTGACTTTTACTTATGCCGAGGCGCTTTACGACGCTAAGCTGCACAAGGGTAATCGCAACGAAGTTGGCGACCGCAAGGCGTTGGGAATTATCGATGATATCTATCCGGATGGCGGGCAGCATCGCGTCTTCGAAACGCTTTGGTGGCGGACCTGGCGCTATCTGGATATTGCGGTGGAGACGGGGGATGAGCCGCTAATGCTGGATAAGTTGGAGGCGCATTACACGGCCTTTCCTTTCACGACCAAGGCTGCTTTTACTTCAAGCGATCCCGATCTGGAAAAGATATGGAAGATAGGCTGGCATACGGCGCAGTTGGATGCGCATGAGACTTACATGGATACTCCCTACTATGAGCAGTTGCAGTACTCCGGAGATACGCGGCTTCAGGCGCTGATTACGTATTCGATGACGGGCGACGATCGATTGCCGCGGCAGGCGATTCAGGCGCTGGATGATTCTCGGATTCCGCTGGGGATTACGGCGAGCCGGTATCCATCGGCGCTGCCACAGTATATTCCTACCTTCTCGTTGTTATGGATCGGGATGATCCACGATAACTACATGTATCGTCCGGATACAGCATTTGTGAAGAGCTTTTTGCCGGGTGAGCGAACGGTGCTGGACTGGTTTGCGAGTTATCAGCATCCGGATGGATTGCTGAGCAAGGTGCCGTGGTGGAGCTTTATCGATTGGATTGAGACTCGCCAGGAATTTCCTTCGTATGATGCCAATGGCGAAAGCTGTTTGACTACCTTCCAGTATGTCGGGGCGCTTCAGGATGCGATCGATATGGAGGGGGCGCTGGGGACATCTGTGTATGTCGAGATGGATAAGAGCCGATTGGCTGCTGCGAAGAAGGGCTTGCAGGCTGAATGCTGGGATAAGAGCGTAGCGCTGTATGCAGATTCGCCGAAGAAGGATGTGTTCAGCCAGCATTCGAACATGCTTGCTGTGTTGTTTGACGTGGCCCCCAAGGATACGCAGCGCGAGCTGCTGCGCAAGGTATTCGCAAAGGATATGGGAGAAACAGGCGTCTCTACGGAGCCGCAATTGATTCATGCGAGCTTCTATTTCCGCTACTATCTGGCGCGGGCGCTGGATCATGCGGGAATGGCGGACGATTACTTAAAGACGCTGGGTATCTGGCATGATTTTTTGAAGATGGGCTTTACGACGTGGCCGGAGCAGCCGGGCGATACGCGTTCGGATTCCCATGCGTGGAGTGCGCATCCGACTTACGATCTGTTGACGCTGGTGGCGGGGATTGAGCCTGCCAGTCCGGGGTTCAAGACGGTAAAGATTGAGCCGCATCTTGGAGATCTAACTCATCTTGAGGCGAGTTATCCGCATGACAAGGGACTCATTCATGTGAAGTATGACGCCGGCCATGCTGAAATTGAATTGCCACCTGGCCTGACCGGCGAGTTTGTCTGGAAGGGCAAAACAACTGCGCTCCAGCGCGGCAAGGTCACGCTCGAAATGAAGTAAGGAGATGAAGTGAGAGTGGCAGGCTGCGCTTGGAAGATATCCGATCTACCGATGCTCGCTGTTTTCCCGGTTACTTTCAGTCACGGACTGTAGCGTTAACGGTGAGCCGACGCGCTTTGACATCGCGCATGGGAGGCTGACCGAAGAACCTGCTGTACTCCCGATTGAACTGGCTTGCACTTTCATAGCCGACCTCGAAGGCGGCGCTTGCGGCATCCAGGCCTTCGTTGAGCATGCGTTCCCGGGCGACATGCAGCCGGAGCTGCTTCTGGTACTGAAGAGGGCTCATCGCGGTCAGAGAGCGAAATTGATGGTGCAGTGTCGACACGCCCATGCGCGCCATGGTCGCGAGTTCCTCGATGCGCAACGGTTTAGCATAGTTCCCCCGCAGCCATTCGACTGCCTTGGCCGTCCGATGGCTCTGCTCTCCCAAGGTTGCGATGGCACGAAGATGTTTTCCCTGCGGACTGCGCAGCAATCGATAGATAATCTCTCGCTGGATCAGGCTGTTCAGAAACGGAATGTCCTGGGGTGCATCGAGAAGGTCGACGAGCCGGGAGCACGCATCGAGAAGCTCTAGCGAAGTGATACCGATGGCCATGCCTTGGGCATCTGCAGATTCCCCGCCCAAGTGAAACTCCTGCTGACTGAGAATCTCCCGGGCCAGCGGCATTTCGAGCTTGAGTAATAAACCGAGTAGCGGTTCCTTTTCGGTTGCCGCGATCACCTGACTGACAACGGGCAAATCGACTGACGTGAGAAGAAAGTTCGACCCATCGCACAGGTAGGTTGTTTTACCGAGGTTGATCTGCTTTTGCCCCTGCAGGAAGACGACCAGACTCGGCTCGTATGCAGCCGAAACACAGGCAGAAGGCTCACTTCGGCGATAGAGCCGCAGACCCGGTATCTCGGTGAGCGTATTCCCCTCCGCATGGGTATGCGCACTAACCTTGTGAGCCAGCGCGGCCCGCATCGCTACCGCCCTCTGCTCTGCTCTCGCGTTCGTACCGTTCATGACCTCGTTCATCGCCTGCTCATAGCCGTTTTCATCTACCGGACCCTATCTTTCCTTCCAAATCAGCGTATCGCTGAACCCAGAATACAATACACAAAAATCTGTGCTGCGACAGAAATAGGCAATAGATTGGCAGGATCGGGATACCGCTCCGAGGGTCTGTTTTCGTAGTCTTTGGATCGGGACGTTCACCCGCTACGCGAAAGCCACGCATCCAGCGTGGATGAATTTGGCGGCAAAACATTCGAGGTAAATTCATGTACAACGCAAAAGCCTATTCAGTTTCCAGCTCTACTTCGCCCTTCAGCTCCAGCACAATCGCCCGCCGCGATCCCTCTGAGCACGACGTGCAGATCGAGATTCTCTTCTGCGGCATCTGTCACTCCGATCTCCACCAGGCACGCAACGAGTGGAGCGGCGTGATGCCGACTGTTTACCCCTGCGTTCCGGGCCATGAAATTGTCGGCCGGGTCACAAAGGTTGGCTCCGCGGTTACCAAGTTCAAGCCCGGCGATCTCGCCGCGGTCGGCTGTCTGGTGGATTCAGACGGCACCTGTCCCGAGTGCCAGGCAGGATTCGAGCAGTTCTGCCCGAATTTCACTCTCACCTACAATTTCCCCGACAAACACACTGGAGGCGTCACTTACGGCGGCTACTCCGACAGCATCGTCGTGACAGAGCGCTTCGTGCTCAGCGTTCCATCGAATCTCGACCTCGCTGGAGCCGCGCCCCTGCTGTGCGCCGGCATCACCACCTACTCGCCGATGCGCCACTGGGGCGTGACCAAAGGCAAGAAGGTCGGCATCGTCGGACTCGGCGGACTGGGCCACATGGGCGTCAAATTCGCCCACGCGCTCGGAGCCCACACTGTGGTCTTCACTACCTCACCGAGCAAGAAGGAAGATGCTCTTCGCCTGGGCGCGAATGAAGTTGTCCTCTCCAAGAACGCCGATGAGATGGCCAAACACGCCGGCAGTTTCGATTTCATTCTCGACGCCGTGGCCGCCGATCACGACATCAACGCCTACATCCACCTCCTCCGCCGCGACGGCAATCTTACTCTCGTTGGCGCGCCGGAAAATCCCCTGGCTGTCTCTGCCTTCGGTCTCATCATGGGACGCCGCAGCCTCTCTGGATCGCCCATCGGCAGCCTCGCCGAGACGCAGGAGATGCTGGACTTCTGCGGCCAGCACAACATCACCTCCGACGTCGAAGTTATTCCTATCCAGAAGGTCAACGAAGCCTACGAGCGGCTGCTCAAGTCCGACGTGAAGTATCGCTTCTCCATCGATATGGCTTCGCTCAAATCCGAGTAACGCGAGTCACATTCGGCCGGCGCTGCCTTAATTCGATAAATTGCTCGACAATTTGTTCGATACGAGGCAGCCCGGTCCTAAACACTCTTGAACCGTTCGCAGGAGAAACAAATGCAGAAGCGCAAATTGGGAAACAGCAATCTGGAAGTCTCGGCTCTTGGCCTCGGATGCATGGGCATGAGCTTCTCCTATGGTGTGGTTCACGACGAGCAGGAGATGATCTCTCTTCTACGCACTGCAGTAGATCGAGGAATTACTTTCTTCGACACGGCCGAGGTCTACGGTCCGTTCACGAATGAAGTGCTTGTCGGTAAAGCGCTCTCTCCGATTCGCGAACAGGTAGTGATCGCCACCAAGTTCGGCTTCAACCTCAATCCCGACGGAAGCCCAGGGTGGCAAGGTTTGAATAGCCGTCCTGAGCGCATCAAGCAGGTGGCAGAGGACTCGCTCAAGCGTCTTCAGATTGACGCCATCGACCTGTTCTATCAACACCGCGTCGATCCCGATGTGCCGATCGAAGACGTCGCGGGAGCGGTGAAGGAACTGATCCAGGAAGGAAAGGTGAAGCACTTCGGCCTTTCAGAAGCGGGCGCTCAGACCATTCGCCGCGCGCACGCCGTTCAGCCTGTCACTGCCCTGCAGAGCGAGTACTCGCTGTGGTGGAGAAGGCCGGAGGAGCAAGTGCTGCCAACGCTGGAGGAACTTGGAATCGGCTTCGTTCCCTATAGCCCCCTGGGCAAAGGCTTCCTTACCGGCAAGATGGATGAAAACACCAAGCTTGGCAGCGGCGATTTCCGCAGCACTCTGCCCCGCTTTGCACCGGAAGCGATGAAAGCGAATCAGGCCTTTGTCGATCTGCTCGCGAACATCGCAAAGCAGAAGAGCGCCACGCCTGCGCAGATCGCGCTCGCCTGGCTGCTCGCACAGAAGCCCTGGATCGTTCCGATTCCCGGTACGACGAAGCTGCATCGCCTGGACGAAAATATCGGCGCCGTCGCAGTTAAACTCAGCGCAGACGATTTGCGCGAGATCGACACAGCTGCCTCAAAGATCACAGTTGAAGGCAACCGGTATCCGGAACACCTCGAAAAGATGACCGGCAGGTAGCGATCGAGGCTGCGGGGGCGAAGAGCTGCCTAGGTTGAGGTTCGCGCTTCGCACGCATCGGGCCCAGGTCGGGCAACTGCGGAGACGGTTGGGGCGATCGAGCTGGTTTGGATTGCCGGGGAGGGATTTGCGCCGCGTGCGGGGCATCCTCTGCCGCTGGTGCTGCTAGGGCCGCAGTGCGCGTTTCGGAAGGAAGTGATTCAGAAGCTCGATGATGCTCAGATTGCGTGGCGGATTGCGGCGGTGAGTCCCAGCCTGGCGGGGCTGTGGGCCTCGGCGATGCGCGGGCTGGGCATTACTGCGCGGAGTGCGCTTGGGCTGCCTGCGCGTCTGGTTTGCAATCGGCGAATGTTCGATCTGCCTTTGCTCGATACTTTCCCGGTTACGCTGCACACGCGGCAAGGCGTGCTGGGTGAGGGGGTGGAGCGATTGCGGGTGATTGTGCGCGAGGCTGTCGGAAAGACTGGGCTTGCAGGAGGGGCACGAAAAACACGCAGGCTTATGATGGTGGGGAGTTGAATTGCGAATAAATCCCCTTGGCCTCAGCTACTCGTCTTTGGCTTTCGGAGCCAGCCCCATACGCTGAATCAGATTCCGGAATCGCGGATCGGAACGAAGGGAGTCGAAAGCGGGATCGACATTCACATGCGTGATTAGAGAGGCTCTTTCGTCGAAATCGCGATTCAGTTCCTCCAATGCGTTTTCCTTATCTCCCAGGCGGGCAAACAATTGCGGCGTGCCAAACTCCCCGATTTCAGGATCGTCTTTCGCGCCCTCGCTCTGCATTTCCTGCCAAAACCCTCTCGCTCCCCTTGCCGCAAACGCCTCCTTGAGGGAGACTTCATCCGATGCCGCAATCTTGACGCGATGGTCGCCTGCAAGGAGACGGCCTTTGGTGAGCATGCTGATGGCATCCGGATATTGCCCGAGTTGGGAATACAGCCAGGCAAGGTGGTAGTAAGTGACAAAGAAATCGGGATTTAACTCAATAGCCTTTTGGAATTGCCGGAGCGCCTCCTCATTTCGTCCACCGTAAAAGTAAGCCAGCCCCAGAACCGTATTGTCGATCCTGGAAAAGGATCGAGTTCCAGCGCCTTCTTCATTTCGGCGATGGCTTGTTCTGACTTGCCACGTGGTGTCAAGTAATGAAACGC
>Ga0206981_10110_pt1 | contig 25171 bp, 24 predicted proteins | sample Alteio_BWMinCont_17_FD_153312 | JGI IMG/M metagenome (GOLD analysis project Ga0206981, IMG submission 153312) | Enriched cells from forest soil in Barre Woods Harvard Forest LTER site, Petersham, Massachusetts, United States -... | ecosystem: Environmental > Terrestrial > Soil > Temperate forest >... | reverse complement strand
CGTTGGTGGGGCGTTGTACGTCGAGGATGACGAAATCATTTTGGCGTGAAGCTTGGACATTCCAGGCGGATTTAGGGAGTTTTGCTCGGGCCGAGGCAAAAAGCGTGGTTGTTTGGGGGTCGGGATGTTGGGCTTCGGGTGAAACGGGGAGAGTCAGCGTGAGTGCTTTGTTGCCGGGAAGGCAGGCCGTGTCGGAGCAAACGAGCCATCGCAATTCGGCCTGGATAGAGGCTGTGTCTTTTGCGGAGGCTGGCGCTGTGATGGGAGCTAAGAAGACGACTTCACCTTCATAGCCGTAGCCTTCCATGTCGAATTGGTTGAATTTCTTAGGATAGGGCCATTCTAGCGCGCCGGCTTCATAGCCTTCGGGAAGAGACCATTGAATGCTGGTTGGAAGGCCGACATCGCCGGCGTGTTTCCAATAGGAGTGCCAGTGATCGGGGGCTTTTAAGCGAATGGCAATCCAGGTGGTTTTGCCCGGTTGGAACGCGGTGTTTTCGGCAGAGAGGCTGACCTCTACGTCCTGTGTTTCTTCTTGTCTGGGGGGTTCGCTGTCAAAGTCAAAAGTGTCATTAGCATGCGCATAGAGCGAAATTGCGAGAAATAAACAAACAAAAATTTTACGAAACATCGGATTTTTTTCCTTCGTTGCATTAATAAGGTCTCCTCGTTACACTCGGAAACTCGGGTCTATTATACAGGATTTTATGTTGTTAGTAAACCATTTATTTGCAGCCAACCCCTTTATAGATGCTTATATCCAATCGGATATCTTAGGGAAATTGATATTTATCTCCTTGGTTATATTATCTGTGTGTAGCTGGGTGATATTGGCTCAAAAAATTATTATCATGAGCAGGGCGAAAAGAGAAGCCGCCCAGTTTTATCGCGTTTTTGACTCGCAGCGCGACTTGCCTTTGGCGATAGAGGTGGATTCCCTGGGGGGGAATCCTTTTCGCTATCTTTTTCAGGCGTTAAAAAAACATTCTTTAGAGATTCTTAATAAAAACCGGCAATTTGGCGGAGGGAAAGTCTCTTATTTGACTCCGGCTGATCTGGATTATGTCGAATCCCATCTGCATACGACGATTGCTATGCAGACGCGGCAATTGGAAAAAAATTTGTTTATTTTAGCGACGATCATCAGTTTGGCTCCCTTTTTGGGTTTATTGGGTACGGTTTGGGGAATTTTAACGACGTTTTCTGAGATGCAGGCGCAGGCATCCGGCGGCGGCACCCAAGTGGTGTTGGGCGGACTCTCTTTGGCTTTGACGACGACGGTGCTGGGTTTGGTCGATGCGATTCCCGCTTTGATTGGTTATAATTATTTGAAAAATGCCATTCGGGAAATACAGACTGAGATGGAGTGTTTTTCTATCGAAATTTTGACGGCAGTGGAGAGACAATACCGTAAAGTGGATACCCATGAATCATGAGACGTTTGAATCGGGTGATAAGTGAGGCTGAAGAGCCATCGGTGAATTTGACGCCATTGATTGACGTTGTCTTTGTGATTTTGATCATGTTTATTGTTGTTGCGCCTCTTTTGGAGCTCGATCGAGTGGAGTTAGCGACATCGTCGGAGGAGCCTTCGGATCATGTGTTTGCCGCCCAGGAAAATGGGCCGATTACGCTGCATGTGAAGCGCGATAATACGGTGTGGTTGAATCACAAACTCGTGGATATAAAAAGTCTCCCTTCGCTTTTGAAAGTGGCGCGCGAGCAGAATCCTCAGGCCCGGCCGCAGCTTTTCCATGATAAGATGGCCCATTTTGGCACTTATCAGGCCGTTAAGAATGCGGCGGAAGCGGCGGGTTTTCAGCAAATGGACATCATTTTAAAGCCTTCGTGAGCACTATGGTTGAAGCATTAGCCTATGATGAACGGCCGAGTTTTTTGACAATCCTTGTGATTGTCGTTCTGGTGCATTGTGCAGGCATTGGGTACGTCAGCTTTATGCAAGGGGCGGCAAAGCCTTCGCAGAAATCTCCGATACGTCTTATTGCTAAAACGATTACGTTAAATCCAGTCTTGGACATCAAGCCTGTTGTGCAGCCGAAGCCTGAAAAGGTAGAGAAGCCGCAGGCTCCGCTAGTAGCCCCCCAAAAGCCCCCCATTCAAAAGAAAGAGGCGCCTTCGAAACCTAAGCCGAAACCCCAAGAGAAAAAAACGGCTGTGGTGAGAAAAGTTGACGAGAAGCCGGTGCCGAAAGTGGATACCAAGCAACAAGCTCTTTTGGCAAAGGCGCAAGAAAGCATTAGTAAAATTCAGGCCAAGCAGGCTATGATTCCTGCAGTTGTACCGGTTGTGGCATCTTCAGAAGAGCAGGATGAAGAGGGCAGTTATCGCGACGAGCTTGTCAGCCGTCTGAAGCTGTTTTTGAAGCTGCCTGAGTATGGGGAAGTGAAGATTTTGCTGACCCTAGACCGGACGGGGCGTGTGGTGGCGTTGAAGGTGCTGAATGCTGAAAGTGCGATCAACCGTCAGCACGTTGAAAGCCATCTTTCCACGTTTTCTTTTTCGCGTTTTGGAGATAATTTTCCTGGTGAACAACAACATACTTTTACATTGGTGTTGAGAAATGATTGATCGTATTCGCGTCTTTGCAGTCTTGTTTCTGTTCGTTTTTTCAGGGGTATTATTTGCAAAGGAAGATGACACCCTCATTGTGGTCAATTTAGAGACGGAAGCTGCCCTTTTGCCGATTTATATGGAACCCCTCAGCGATGAAGGGGCCGGTTTTGATGCGGCCTATCTTAAGCAGCTTCAAGGGGTGTTAACCTATGATGTCGATCACAATGGAATGACGAAGATTGTCGCAGGAAAGGCCGCGCAAGGCGGGTCCTTTGATGATTTTGGTTCGGCTTCTTCGTGGAAAGGGCAGAATATTTACTACGTGTTGAAAGCCCGGGTAAAAGAAAAGAAGCTATCGGTTCGTGTCTTGGCTGTGAATGCCAATAGTATTAAAAGTGCGGACGATTTTCAGTTGACTGGCGATCTCAATCAAGACAGAAAAGTCATTCATAAGGTCTCAGACATGCTTGTGAAAGCCTTATTTGATAAAAACGGAATTGCGTCGACAAAGATTTTGTATACGATAAAGAAGCCGGATCCTAAGGACAAAGGGAAATATCTTTCAGAGGTCTGGGAGGCTGATTATGACGGAGCCAATGCGAGAAAGGTGTCGGCAGAGGGAGCAGGCTATTGTATTTCTCCGGTGTATATGCAGCCGAAACCAGGCTATGTGGCATCCAGCTTTTTTTATGTTTCCTATAAAGGCGGGCAGCCGAAAATTTTTCAGGCCTCGTTGAAGGATGGGAAGACCCAGCGCATTACCCTTTTGCAAGGAAACCAGTTGATGCCAAGCATTTCTCGGCAGCGCGATAAAATTGCTTTTATTAGCGATGTCACGGGGAATCCCGATTTATTTTTGTTGGGGTATGATCCGGATGCCGGTGCTGTTGGGAAGCCGCGTCAGATTTATTCGACGTTTCAGGCGACGCAGGCTTCACCTACCTTTAGTCCGGATGGGAAGCAGGTTGCGTTTGTATCGAATAAAGATGGCTCCCCGCGCATCTATGTCATTGATATTCCTGCATCTGGCGCCTTATTGAAAAATGTGAAGGCCCGTTTATTGACTAAATATGGCAAGGAAAGTACGGCACCGGCATGGTCGCCGGATGGAACAAAGATTGCCTATTCTGCCATGTCCACCGGTGTTCGGCAAATTTGGGTGTATGACTTTGTGAAAGGCGAGGAGCGGCAGTTGACGCAAGGTGTTGGCCATAAGGAGAATCCGAGCTGGGCTCCGAATAGTTTACATCTCGTGTTTAATTCAGCGAATGCCAATGCCAGCGAGCTGTATATGATCAATCTCAATCAGCCTGGTGCGACTAAACTGATGGCCGGTCCCGGCGAAAAACGCTTCCCTGCCTGGGAACCCAGAATCTAGCACATTAAAGGAGGTAAGCATGTTAGGTTTAGAACGTTGTTGTCCATTTTTCTTCTCCAACAGCAATGCTAATCAAGCATTTATACAGAAAGCTGTAGAGCCGTCTAGTGAAATCAATGGCGAACAGTTAGTTGTCAAACTAATACATGGAAAGACCAACCAAGTTTTTACGAAGCTCTTTGAAGGAATAAAGTTTTCAAAAGTTACTGGGAATAAATGGGAAGCTGACGTCGCCGAACCCTACCTTATAGAAGAAGACAAACCTGATCGTACGGTATTTGAGATTGGCGGGAAAGTGGTCGTTCGGCTTGAGCATCAGGCTGTTTGTACGCATCTCGTTTTTGAAAGCGGCTTGAAATTTTCTCACAAATTGACCACTGGATCTGTGCGTAAGTTACTTATCTCTGGATTTCACTTCGGTGTGCAATATGATAAGTATACGAAATTTATGGATTTGAGTGAACTTAAGAACTTTAAAAAAATCCAACACCTTAAAAGCAGTTAGTGTAGGATTCAGGTCCATTGTCCATAAAAGGGACACCGTTACTTAAAACTTGCCGCTTGCACGAGCTTGCGAGTGCCTTGGAGTGCGGTGCTTCTGCACCGCTTTCCGTATCCCACACACAGTCTTAAACTTACAGGCTAAACACTCAAAAGATTTAGCTGCTAGATTACACCTCTTAAAGCCTAGAGCGTCTAAAGGATACGGAAAGCGGTGCAGAAGCACCGCACTCCAAGGCACTCGCAAGCTCGTGCAAGCGGCAGGTGTTTGGAAACGGTGTGTGAAATAGGATGCGCGCGGGGGCAAACTAAATACACTCTTGTGGGTTACGCGAAGCTTATGATATCATGCGGAATCCAACCGGTTTTTTGCGAGGATCATTATGAAAAGTGTAAAGTTATTGAATATTTTCGCGTTAGCGGCGTTGTGCGTTGCCTTTTCAGGCTGCTGTCGTAACTCGGATGATGTGTGGGATGACACGAAAACGGCTAGCCGTCATATGGAAAGAGGGTTTCGCTCTTTAGGCGGCAAGCACGGCCATTCGCGCCAAGTGCAATCTCCGGATGAATTTATGTGCTGGGATGAAGATCCCTTCTACGCAGGGTGTGGACAGGATTTTGAAGGGTTTGCTGACGACCCCAACGCCAGTACTGGCGAGATGGGCGATTTCCGCGCCCGGCAGCCGAATCAGTCTCCTGGCGATCCTGGCAGTAGCATTCCTGGCATTTCTGCCTTTAAAGATCCGCAGTCGATTCCTGGTCTCGGTGGTGTTTTCAGAAGCATTTCCTTTGATTATAACAGCAACTTAGTCAAGGGATCAGGTAATCTGGATACTTTGCATCGCGTTGCCGACTACTTGAGGACGCATCCTAATACGTATGTGTTCATTGAGGGGCATTGCGACCAGCGCGGCGCTGAGGCCTATAATTTGGCGCTTGGAGCCAGACGAAGCAATGCTGTGCGCAATTTGCTTGTGAAAGAAGGGGCTGATCCTGATCGTATTTTTACGATCTCCTACGGAAAAGAGCGTCTTCTAGTGCAAGGGGATCATGAAGAAGCGTGGTCGATGAATCGTCGCGCAGAATTCAAAGTCTATGTCCGCTAGCCGAGTCATGAGAAAAATTGTCTTAGTGCTTCTTTGCGTGCACGGTGCGGCATTTGCCGCGCCTGCGCGCGATATTCAGCACATCGTTGATAATCACGACGTTGAAATTAAGATGCTCGAGTCAAAGCTCGAGAACCTCCAATCCGCTGTCGAGGCGACGCGGCAGCAATTCAATGACTCCAAGCAACAGAGCCGTGAGGCCATTAAATCGACATCTCAAGATATTGAGGGGCGGTTAAATGGGTTTGCCGGAGATATTAAGGTAATGCGTAACCGGATGGGTGATCTCGAGAAAGCGATCCAAGCGCAGAACGAAAACATCAGCCATTTGCAAGCGGCATTAAAAGCGTTGATGGAGGCATTGCAGCCTCCGGCGATTGATGATGCCGGGAAAGTTAAGATTTACAAAATCAAATCCGGCGATAGCTTGGAAAAAATTGCGAAAATCAATCAGACCACTGTGAATGAACTGCGAAAACTCAATAATATGGAAAAGGATCGCATCATCAGCGGGCAAAGTTTAAAGGTTCCCGACAAATGAAGAATGCGATAGGGATTTTTGATTCGGGCGTAGGAGGTCTTACCGTTTTGCGGCAGATCCGTCAGAAGCTGCCGGAAGAGAATCTCATTTACTTTGCCGACACGGCCCGTATTCCTTACGGGGGGAAAAGCCGTGAAACAATTCTCCGTTACTCGATTGAAAATGCCATCTTTCTTTTGGAGAAAGACGTCAAATTGCTGGTTGTGGCGTGCAACACGGCGACAGCCCATGCGATCGAACGCTTGCAGCAGATTTTTAGTATCCCTGTCATTGGTGTGATCGAACCCGGTGTCGAATGTGCTTTAAAAACATCTAAAACGGGCCGATTGGCTGTTTTAGGGACAAAGGGGACCATTGATTCTCAGGCTTACCAACGAGAAATTTTAAGGCGCAATCCTCAGGCGCATATCGCTGCGGTCCCTTGCCCTTTGTTTGTTCATTTAGTGGAAGAAGGGTATGCCGAGCATGCCGCTACGCGCTTGATCATTCGCGAGTATTTGGAGCCTTTAAAAGAGCAACATATTGATACGGTTCTGCTTGGGTGTACCCATTATCCGCTGTTGCAAAGGCAGATTCAGGAAGAGATGGGTCCTCACATTACGTTGATCGATTCGGCGACGACGTGTGCGGAACAGGTGGCAAAGCTGTTGACGGCCCAAGGGATGCGAAGCAGTGTAAGGGGCGGCGACCGTTTTTATGTGACGGATGACCCCCATAAATTTTCAAAGCTAGCTGGGGATTTGCTAGGGGAGTCGCTCAGTTCTGTGGAGCGCGTTTCCATCGGATAGTGCTCCGTCAAGCTTAAAATATAGGATCGGACCGCGCTAAAGCCCCGGGGTTGAAGTCATTGCAAATAGGTCAATATTAATAATATGAACCTATTTGCAATGATTCAACCGCGGGAGCTTTCGCGCAGGTCCGATCCTATATTTTAAGCTTGACGGAGCACTAGCCATCCGGCGCAGCCGATTAAAACGAGGGCGAGCGTTCCCCAGGGAACTTGCTTGTCTTGATCGATGCGTTGCGCCTGGGTCAAGCGGTTGCCGACCAGATGCCCTGTGAGAGTCACGGCTTTGTAAGGGGAAGGGGCAAGGGAGCCTTCAACGATGATTTGCTGATCGGACTTATGCTCTGCTCCAATACAGCATGTTTTGAGGTTAGGCTCTTGGGCAAGAATCAGCCGCCCATCCGTCGCTTGATACAGGAATCCCCGCATTTCTACCGAGTGAGTTTCCTCTGCGTACACAGCGCAGGATAAAAGCATAATCAGGATGCAAGCATTGAAAAGACTCAAAAGAAAACCTTAATTGTAATAATATGTGAGTATATCCTAACAAAAGAAAATTGAAAAGGTGCGAGATGTCGAATTTCCTATTTACATCCGAGTCTGTAGCGTGCGGCCATCCAGATAAGATTGCAGACCAAATTTCCGATGCCATTTTAGATGCCTGTTTGCAAGAAGATCCCAACTCGAGAGTCGCTTGTGAAACGCTTGTTGCTACGGGATTGATTGTGTTGGCGGGAGAGATCACAACGAATGCTTATCCTCGCTATGCGGATATTGCGCGGGAAGTTGTGCAATCGATTGGCTATGATGATCCCGCTTTGGGATTCGATTACCGGTCATGTGGAGTCATCAGTGCGCTGACGAGGCAGTCGCCGGATATTGCTTTGGGAGTCGACGAGGATCCAACAATTGAGAAGGAGTTGGGTGCTGGGGATCAAGGGTTGATGTTTGGGTATGCGTGTGATGAGACGCCGGAGTTGATGCCCTTGCCGATCATGTTGTCTCATCGCATTGTCCGTTCGCTGTGGGAGGTGCGTCAAAATGGAACACTGAAGTATTTGCGTCCCGACGCCAAAACCCAAGTCACTATCGAATATAACAGCGACCATATTCCGCAGAGATTGCATACCGTTGTTTTGAGCACGCAGCATGCTGACAATGTGTCGATGGCGACAATCCATGAAGATATGAAAGAGCTCATTCGCCGCCTTGTGCCTTCGCATTTCATTGATGACAAAACCTTGTTCTATATTAATCCCACAGGCCGTTTCGTTGTAGGCGGCCCTGCCGGTGACACGGGGTTGACCGGGCGCAAGATTATTGTGGATACGTATGGGGGAATGGGACGTCATGGCGGCGGCGCATTTTCGGGAAAAGATCCGACAAAAGTCGATCGATCAGCTTCGTATGCCGCCCGCTATGTTGCAAAGAATATCGTTGCAGCAGGATTGGCGCGCAGATGCGAAGTGCAAATTTCTTATGCCATCGGAGTCTCACATCCCATCGCCATCAATGTGGACACTTTTGGAACAGGTGTTGTCAGCGAAGAGGCTTTGGCCGCTGTGATTCCCAAGATTTTTAATTTGTCACCGAAAGGCATTATTGAAATGCTGAACTTGCGCCGGCCGATCTATCGCAAATTAGCTTTTGGCGGCCATTTTGGTCGGCAGGAGCCTGAATGCACATGGGAGCATACGGACAGGGTGAAAAAGCTGCAAGAAAGCATGAAGGGTGCTAGACAGACTCACCATGCAACCTAGCAAGTCGCTGACTTATGGGCATTTGGCTGTCCTATGTGATGAAATTGCCCCTATTCTGATTGGAAGAGCCCTAACAGGGTGTTATGCGATTGGCGGGAAGCGGATAGCCTTTGCTTTTTCGGGAGAAAAATTCCTTTTTTTCTGTTTTGAATTCCCTTTTGTCCGTTTTCATCTCATTGAACAATTACCTGCCCCAATCACATCTACAGATTTCAGTGAAGTGATGGAAGCTGCATTGAAGGGGTTGACATTAGCGAAGATGGAATTGTTGAATGAAGATAGGATTTTGTCGCTCACCTTTTCTTCCGGTTTTCGCTTCATCTTTGAAGGGTTTTCCAAAAAAGCCAATGGCTATTTGTTAGATGCCGCCGATGTCATTTTAGCCGCTTTTCGACCCGCAGCGTCAGTTATGTATGAGCTGCCTTTGCATACACCGCAAAATGCTCCGGTAGATAAACTTACGTCTCGCGCAGTTGAAAAGCTTTTTGCGCAACTCGAAGAAAAAGCCGACCAGCTGAAGCGCCAGCACGAGCTGCAAGCCCTTATACGAAGGAAGCATAAACAAGCCCTTCATGCGCTTGAAAAATGCAAGAGTGACTTAGCCCAGGCGAAGTTGTGGAAGCAGACTCAGCATGAAGCTGTCATGCTTCAGTCCAATCTCTACCGCGTACGCAAGGGGATGGCTAAGGTTGTGATTGCTGATTGGGAGCAAGAAGGGCGCGAAATTGAGTTGGCATTAGATCCTTTACAGGAGCCTGTGAAGCAGATCGAGCAGCGGATGCGCGCTTCGAGAAAAGGAAAAGCGGCGATTCCCCATTTAGAAGAGCAGCTAAAGAAGAGACAGGACGCTATCGCAGGGCTAGAAGCAGATCTTCAGTCATTAGATGACACCACCTTCTCTATCCTTGAGAAAAAGTATGTCAAAGTTCCGGCCGAGAAAGTCGCAGCAGCAGTTCTACGGAGAGCGTTGCCTTATCACGAATTTACGTCGGCCTCGGGACTGAAAATTTGGGTGGGGAGAAGCGCCAAAGCGAATGATTTGCTGACTTTTCAGCACGCAAAAGGAAATGATTGGTGGTTGCATGTGCGAGACTGGCCGGGCTCACACGTCGTCATCAGGGTAAATAAAGGACAAGATCCGGATGAAGCCACTTTGCAAGAAGCGATGAAGCTAGCCGTCGAATATAGCAAGGCTAAGGGGCAGGGCGTTGTTGACGTCGCTATCACACAATGCAAGTTTGTCAAGCGCTTTGGAAAGGGGCATCCGGGAAAAGTGTTGCTGTCAAAATTTAACACAAAACCTGTTGATGCTGCAAGCCGTGGTACTGTCTAACGTGGCTGAGAATAATTTTTAACGCAAAGAGTGCAAAGAACGCTAAGAACGCAAAGATTTGAGTTATACCGAACGCAACTCAAGAATTTTTTTTGGTGAAGATCAATTTTTGTAGTGTGAATGGGTTAGTTGAAATCTTTGCACTCTTTGCGTTAAAAATTAATCTAAGCCACTCTAGATAACGCCAGGCTTGCAGCTCAACGCTTAGTCTTCTTCTTTGAAGCGGTAGCCGACGCCGCGGACGGTTTCGATCCAATTGAAATTGGGTCCGAGTTTTTTTCGGAGAGAAGCGACGTGCACGTCGATATTGCGGTCGACGATAAAAGCATCGCTATTTTGAACATCATCAAGGAGTTGGTTGCGCGTTAGCACTTTGCCGATATTAAGAACCAGCCTGCGCAGGATGCCGAATTCTGACAGCGTTAAATTAATCGCGATGTCTTTCTTTTTTATCACATATTTGTCGACTTCCATCATGAAGGAGCCAAATGTGACATTTTTTGGAGATTTTTCGGGTTCTTTGCCGCGTCTTAAAACCGCACGTACTCGTGAGAAAAGGATTTTCGGAGAAAATGGCTTTGAAACATAGTCGTCGGCACCAAGTTCAAGTCCAAGGACCACATCAAGCTCTTCGCTTTTGGCAGAGAGAATAATAACGGGGATGTCTTTGAGCTCGGGATTTGTTTTGATTTTGCGGCAAACGTCGAGACCGCTTTGTCCGGGTAACATAAGGTCAAGAATCACAAGATCGGGCTTTTCACGTTCAACAGCGCGAAAACCATTGAGGCCATCGACTTCCACGTGCAGTTTGTAGCCCGAAATCTCTGCCTGGAGCTTTATTAAGGCAGCAATGTCGTCCTCATCTTCAATCAATAGAAGCTTCGGTTTCTGCATACTTAATCCTTTTTTGTGATTAAAGCATAAACGCGAATTATTGTGAATCAGTGATTAAAGGATAATTGCGCCAATATTTAAAGTCGAAATGCCACCAATTATTGGGAGAAGGAACAAATCCTTGCCGCATCATCGCCTGTTCCAGCTTATAGCGATTGTGATAAACGTTGCTTGTTAGGCGTTCGTCGGCAGACTCCATTTCCAGCGGGCAGCCGCTTAAGTAGACCATAGTGACATCCACGCCGGTTCCTCGGTAGTTTCCCCAGCGATCGTGGAAGTCTCCTTCATCACAGACCGGATTTCCTGCCGGAATGTCGAATGGGCAAGGGTAGTAGGCAGAGCGAATAACGAGACCGATGCAGTCTTTTTCTAGCTCTTGTTGGACGCGACTGAGCCGCGTGGCTACCTCTTTCACGGCCAAGGCTTTTTGCCCTGGATAAGCGACTTGTATTCTGGAGTTTATGTGACGAATGTCAACTAATTCATGTCCCATTAACGGAACAAAGGCTGTTAGGCAGCAAATGAAAATAAAGAAATGCATGATCTCTCCTTTCGAAATCAAAGTTCCTTATATGCCAAAAACCGATAAAGAGATATACCGAAAAATGGATTTCACATAGATGAATGGACAATGCAAAAAATAAAAATTACAATTGCTACTCTGTGTCTGGTCGTTTTTCTTGGATTTTGCCTGCTGGTATTCAGGAAAAGTTCCGCACAGAACGTCGATGATTTCACCAATACCTATGCTTCGCTGCCCGCAGATGTTCTCGAAAAGAATCTTGAAGCGATCAAAAAGCGCATTTCTCTCGGTCAATATCATCTATATAAGGCATATATAGCACGAAAAAAGAAGGATTACGCGCAATCGAATGCAGAGCTTAAACTTGCAGAGGATAGCTCGCAACATGTTGATAATAAGTTTCTTATAACAGAAATCTATGCAAATGAACTTTTCAATGCCCTATTAATGAAGGATCCTACAGCTTTTGAAGAGGCTCTTAATAAGGCCAAGGTTTCAAGTCCGAAGCAAGGATGGGTGCAATTTTTTTTGGCAGTTCAAGATATTCAAAAAGACGATTGTGCCAAAGCATTAAAGGTTTTACGTAGCAGTGAAGAGCGCGTGTTCTTGTCTCCGTGGATGGGTATCGACTTTTCAGGATATTTTTCTCAAGATTGGGTAAATCTGAAAATTGCCGAATGCATGATTAAAGAAGGAAAGCTGAATGCGGCTAGGGATTTGCTCAAAGGGTTAAGTGAAGCTTATACAGGCGCACAGCAGGAAGAAGTCGAGTTTTTGATAGGGAAGACGTATTTGCTCGAGGCAGAAAAAAACACACCGGAAACGGCTATCCCGTACTTTAAAGAGGCCTTTGTTGAGTTTAATCGTATCCCTTTTGCGAACAAGGAATATGATGCCATCAGACGGCAAGCTCTCTCTTCTTTAGAAGATAAAGCCAAAGATCTCGTCACAAGCAACCAGTTGTCTAATCTCGTTTTTTATCTCTCTCTACTCCAGCAGTACGATGCTAAAAACGAGCTGAATCAAATGGCTGCGCGCATTGGCAATTTTTTTAATCGTCAAATTGTGACGCGGAATTGGCAGGCTTTAGGAGAAAATGCGAACACTTTGAACAAACGGTTTCCGGAAGGGAAAATGCGCGAGGCTTTGGGTCTTGTGCTGGAGAAACAGCTAATTGAAGGAATGAAGGATGAAGATCCTGAGCAAATGGATTGGAACATACGCATTTCGCGCCTGTTCAGTGCATCTTCTTCAGCTTTCTCTGAACATGTTGCGGTGGAGTTGGAGAGAATTATTATCGATAATCAGGAGTCGGATAACGAGACAATGGAGAGATCTAAGCTCTATGCCCGCTTGTTTGACCATTTGGAGATACCAGCAAAAACGATAAATGCAATTTCCGAAGGCATTCTTCATGCAGGGGTTGAAGCGTGGAATGAGGGCACCCAGATGAAAGGGATCGGTTTGATGGAAATTGCGCTATCGATTTCTTCATCCGAACAAAGGCAAGTTATCGAAAATAAGATCAAATTAGCTCTTCTAGATCTTTATCAGCGGGCCTATGACAACAATAAATTGGAGCAGCTTCCCTATTTCATTCGGGCGTTAACATTATTGAAGCTTAAGGATATAAAAATTGAGACGAAGGAAGGCGTGGAGGTGGCTTTGGCAGCTGCGCGAGCCTTGTATAAAGCACGTAAATACCGCAAGGCCGCTGTAAAAGCCGAATGGGCATTAATGCTTGATCCGGATAATCTAGAAGCACGGCAGCTGGCGGCTCAAACGCTCTATAATTGTGCTGAATACACAAGCGCGTTAAGGGTTATGGATAATTTAAAGACCTTAAATCCGAAGGAAATTGAAGCTTTGTCAGTTTCTCTGGCTATGACAGATCATCCGGTAGAGGCTCTTGAGCCGCTGAATTTCTTGCTTGAAGCACCCGCGTTTCAACATCAAACCCTTCTTAATTTAGCGTTCGGCAGTATTATCCTTGGAAAGCCTCAAAGTGCTTTGGCTTGGTTTCAGCAAATGCAAGCGAATGATGACGAAGTTTTAATCGGCAGGCTATATGCAGCCAGTCAGCTGGGTCAGTGGCTGGATGTCGAGAAGCTTTATACACAATTGCCGGAAAAGTGGCGTGCGAATGCAATGATTAAGGGGTTATATGCCGGTGCGGAAGAGAAGTTAGGTCACGCAGAAGAAGCACAGAGCATCTTAAATGAAATCGTTGCATCGCCTCCGCTTGTATTGGAAGATGCATTTTCAATCCCCTTTTCCGAATTTCTTATTGAGAAATTTTTTCCTTACAACCCTTATTCCGTTGTTGGACTTTATTATCAGAATATCGTTGGAGATATGTTAAAGGCATTGGATAGCTATAAGCATGTCGAACATCCAACTATTGAAGAGCAGCTGAACGTTGCCCTCGCGGAATCAGCTTTAGGACGTTATAAGGACGCCCTAACGACCTTGCAGCAGACTTTAAAAAGGGCAGCCGATGCAAGTGTTGATAATGATCTACGCGCTAAAGTCGTTGGCCATGTTGCTGAATTTTATTCACGCTGCCATTATTTCCCAGAGGCAGTCGATTATTATCACATGTACTTTACATTTGATGTTTCGGACGGTATCGATCGAACCAATTTTGCACAGGCATTGATGGGAATGAGGCGCTATGATTTGGCTCAGGAGCAATGGGAAAAACTTCACCAGGAAGATGCGCTTTCTTTGTCCGAGGTGATTTACCTGATCGATTGTTTAGTGCATATGGATCAGTTTTCTGCTGCCAATGACCTGGCAGTAAAACTTCTCAATGATAATCCCCAAATCAGCGCTTATGAACGCATCCGTTTAGCTCGACTAATGTTAATCACCAATAAAGAAAGCCTGGTTAAAACACTCGTGAGCAATATAAAAATCGATGAGAATGACATGCAAGCAATGATTGAATGGATTTATTTTTGCATGGATTCCGGAGATTTTAAGCATGAGCAGGAGATCGTTGATCTGAATGGAAAGGCTTTGGAAAAAAGTGTGAAAGGGTTGATCGCATTGTCGAAAACCTCATATCGTGCTATGCAGCCTGAAAAAGGATTGGAGTATCTTTTGCAAGCACAGAAGATGGAGCCGTGGAATCCGGAGGTCACTGTGGAAATTCTATGGCGAATAGGAGCCAATAAGGAGATGTTGGCAACCTATGAGAAAGAATGGAAGGATTCCGGAGAAAGCGCTACACCCGCTTTGGTGTATGCCTATGCGTTGATTGATCATGGCCTGCAAAAACAAATGGCTAAAGATGAAAATGTTGCTGAAGATAATCATTTAGATATCGCCCATGAGATTTTGACAGCCCTTTTAAAAAGGAATAAGTCAATTCCACGTGCGTACATACTGCTGGGCATGAATCTGTTTTTTAAGGGGGACTTCGAAGCTTCCAATCGCTTTTTTCTGCAGGCTTTGCAACTTGATCGTTCGAATACGGATGCTTACCATTATCTGGCGATGATTGATGCGCAAGACGATCGGCAGAACGAAGCAGTAGCCCTCATTCAAAAGGCGTTAACGTTCTCTCCTTTTGATCCGAACTTGTGGGAGCAGCTTGCCTTTCTTTACCAAAGGGAATCCAATATTTTAGACATTCAAGTCGCCTTGAGAAAAGTTGTTGTTTATGCTCCGAGAAGGATGAATGCCTATTTGGAGCTAGCGAAGGTAGAGAAAGAGTTGCAGGATTTGGAAGACAGCAAAAAAGTCTTAGAGGAAATATTGAAGCTGGATCCAAAGAATATTCAGTCGTTAAAGCTCCTTTTGGAGATCCTTCATGACCCCACCTTTAGCAATGATGAGGATCGCGCGTCAGAGATCCTGAACGAGCGGCAAGCCATATATGAAAGGCTGCATGCCCTTGATCCCAAGGCCGCGGAAGCCATCGAAAGCGAATTTTCTCAGCAATAAGAACATTTAGAAAGCACTTGATTGTCATTGGACGTGGACGACCTGGACGAATTGAGACGATTGCAAAAGTCTTTTGAGATTTATACAGCGATTCTTTTTCCGTCGATCGTACCCGGGATCGAAAAGAATCGACTCTAGAATGCTCAAACCTACCCAAAAACTGGGATGGTTCAATAAATATCGTTCTCGGGTAACACTTTTTATGCCGTCCTTTCAGGACTCTCGCAACGGGGCGATCGACCCAGGCCTCACGGCCTGGGCTATGAGATGGCGACCCTTCGGGCCTTAAATGATTTAATCTGTGTTTGATAAGCAATCCTTTTGCTAGGCCCGAAGGGTCGCCATCTCATAGCCCAGGCCGTGAGGCCTGGGTCGATCGCCCCGTTGCGAGAGTCCTGAAAGGACGGCATAAAAAGCGTTACCTGCAGTTAAACCATGTTTAAAAACCCGTGTTTTGCTACAAGAAGTCACAATAATTTCGACTTAAATAAAATTGTTGTCACTTTTGCAATCGTCTCAATTCGTCCACGTCCAATGACAATCAAGTGCTTTCTGCATGAAACAATAGCCCCATTTGCTCCACTGGTGAAATCCGTGGACAAACGGTTGCTTTTAAATAGAATTTTGTGTACTATCTATCTAAAAATAGAGCGTTTATGTTTCTTGTCTTTCTTCTTTATGCCCTTTTTGCCAGTATTTTTACTTTTTCGAAGACGGCATTAGAGTTTACTGACCCATTATTTTTTGTCGGATCTCGTATGTTTGTGGCAGGCTTTCTCTTGCTGGTCTACCAATTCATTCGGGAGCCTAAAAGTTTTGCTGTTAAACGCGCTCACTTTTTGCCGCTATTTCTTTTGGCATTTTTCAATATTTACTTAACGAATGTATGCGAAGTTTGGGGATTGAAATATTTGACATCTGCAAAGACTTGTTTCATCTACAGCTTATCCCCGTTTTTGTCGACGTTGCTCGCTTATTTTATGTTCTCGGAAAAGCTTTCTAGCCGCAAATGGTTGGGCTTAATTATCGGTTTTTTAGGATTTATTCCGATCTTGGTGCATCATACGGCAAGCGAAGAGGCCGGCGGCCATTTTCTTGTGTTTTCGTGGCCAGAGCTCGCGGTATTTGTTGCTGCGTTTGCTAGTGTTTACGGGTGGATCTTGTTATGTAAGCTTGTGCGAGATCTTCACTATTCTCCGACTATGGCTAATGGAACGAGCATGTTGATGGGAGGGACGATGGCCCTTTTTCACTCGTTTTTAGTTGAAGATTGGAATCCGGTGCCCGTCACGCAATGGGTTCCGTTTTTGGAATGTTCTCTTTGTGTGATCGTTATTTCGAACTTTACTTGTTATAATCTTTACGGAGTTCTGCTCCGTCGTTATTCAGCCCCTTTTATGTCATTTGCGGGTTTTATGACTCCATTGATCGCGGCATTATTTGGTTGGATATTTTTGGATGAGGTCGTGGCGTTGCCTTTTTATCTTTCTGCGATTATCGTCTTCTTTGGATTGGTGATTTTCTACCAAGAAGAGTTAAAATCTGTGGAAGTTGAAGAAAGCTCTTGTGGCCTTTCATAAATAAGTTTATAACAATTTTTTGTTGAGTTCTAAGTGCCAGAGGCTGTTCTATGACCTGTTTTCGCGCCGAGGGAGATGACTTTTCGCATTTTGATAAAGTTATTTATCATCAACAGATAGATAATGTTATTAAACCGATAGTGCTTCAGTTTGACAGTATATTGAAGTCATACTTCCTTTTTAACTTCTTGTTTGTTTTTATTGGATTAGGTGAAGTCCTTTGCCTGATTTTGTTGTTTCATACCCTGATTCAATCGTCTTTATTTGCGATTGGGGTTGCTTTTCCTCTGGTGACGTTATTCACTTATTTTATCTTGCGCGTGTATTACCGAACAAAGAAGCCCGAGCAATATCGAGCGGTTGTGGGTAAGTTTTTGGAGTCTTGTAAAGAGACGATCAACTATCAGGAGGGGGTCTTAGATCATCACCTGATGTTAAGCGATGCGTGCTGTCTTCTTGTAGAATCACTTAAGGGGCGGGAATATAGTTATTTCAAAGCGCCGCGCTGGTTGTCGATGGTGCAGCCTTTAATGGAGAAAGCGAGTTGCTGGTGGTCATTGGCCGACCTGTTTGTCATTAAAGAGCAATTATTACAAGCAGCTGTTCAAGAGCATATTAGGTTAGTGAAAGCAGAGCCGACAAATTTGGATGCGCATGCGGGGTTGGCGACAGCTTATGTCATTCTTTCGGGTTTATATGTAGATCCGCGTAAAGGGGGAAGCGAAGACCGCTGGCTGCCTAAGGATGTGTATCATGTGGAAATAGAAAAAAAATTTCGCCAGACAGCTGAAAAAGCCATTGAAGAATTTAAAATTCTCAGCGACTATGCGCCGAATGAGCCATGGGTTCATGAGCAGCTTGCTCTCAGTTATCACGATCTAAAGATGCCCGATAATGAAATTCGGGAATATGAGATTGTGCTCAAGTTGAATCCAGAAAAGAAGGATATTCTCTACAAATTGGGAGTTCTTTATTTCGAGCAAGGCCGTAATGCGGCGGGGTTAGAAATTTACGAAGAATTGAAGCGCGTCAATTACATGAAGGCGGAAACTCTCATTGCGTTTTACGGTTCATAGAACAAAAAAATCTTTATTGATTTTTTTCATTCAGGGCCTCATTGTAAAAGCCAGATTTACGAATAGGTAGAGGCATGTTCTGTAGGCGTTGTGGATCTCTTTTAGATACGGGTAGTCAATTTTGTCATCAATGTGGAGCCCCTGTGCAGGAAAGCGTTAGAAAAAAACAAGACGAGCAATGGAAAAAATGGCTGGTTGTTTTTTTTCTGCTTGCTTGCGTGTGGATTGCTTATGATCGCTATTATGCACATGGAGAGTCTTCAGGCGTCGTCACGCAAGATGAAGCTGCGGGTAAAATTGAAAACACGATTTTCGAGCCGATAGAAAAGCAGCTCAAGGCGCTCCAAGCACATAATTTTTCCGGTGCTTATGAAGAAGTATCGGCCCTGGATTTTAAAAAGCAAACGACATTGGATAAGTTTCGTGCTTATATTGAGAGCTACCCGATATTTTCTAGCTTTAAAAACTATCACCACAAAACAAATTTAATCGACAAAACCCACGCAGAGGCTGTTGTCGAGCTGAATCCTGACAAAGAAAATATCGCGCTGCATTACAAACTTGTTAAAGAAGATGGTCAATGGAAAGTGTGGAGCATGCAGATCATCCTTCCTCTTAATGATACCACTTCGGCAGTGCCCTTAGAGCATCCTCGTGAATTGATTCCTGTTGTTGAAGGGCAGCTAGAAGCCATCAAAAGCAAACAAGACGACCGGGCTTACGAGCAATATACTTCTGCATCATTTAAGAAAATCAGCTCCTTAGATGTTTTTAAAGAGTTTTTGAAAAAATATCCTATTTTTGCCGATCATCAGGAAGCTCAGATTCAAGAAAGTTTGATTGAAAATGGAAGCGGAAAAGTCGTTGTGACGTTAAAAAACACCAAGGAAGAGCGACAAGCATTATTCATGCTTGAGATAGAAGATGGTAAATGGAAGGTGGAGGGCATTCAGCTATTGAGTGCGAAGGGTCCGAGTGCGGAAGAGCCGGCAAAGGAATTTGATTCGAAGCCTTTAACTCATTTGATTGAATTGCAGCTGGCAGCGCTTAAGAAAAAAGATATAAAAGCGGCTTATGATGAATATAGCTCGCAAGAGTTTAAAGAGACCACGCCGTTTAAAGATTTCGAAGAATTTGTGGCTGCTCATCCTGTGTTCATGAATAACGCATCAGGAAGCTTTCCAAAGCTCACCTTTGATAATAATATCGCGACCTTATTAGGAAGCTTGATTAGTACAGACGGTGTCGTGTATCCTGTCGAGTATGATCTGATTATGAATGATCACCAGTGGAAAATTTTACATATCGAAATTGAAAGTCCACGGCAAGTTGACGAAAAATCTCACTAGAAGGAGCCTGTAATGATACCGCGACTGAGTTCTGCCTTTTCTGTTGTATTTATCCTTTTGATGGGAGTATTAGTCGGTCAAGTTCAACGCTCTTCAGCGGTTCAATCTTCTGTGATGAGTCCGAATGGCATGTCTGAACATCCTGCGATCATTCAGGGGAAGGTGCAGGGGTCGGTGATCCATCCACAGGCGCCGACAACTCCTTCTACAGTGATTCCAACGACGCCGGCAGCCCTTCCAACGGGGGCTAAACAGCCTGTGACTCCGGGTCAGCCAGTGCTTCCAAATGTCCCTACGCCTCCCTCAGATACTCAACAAATCAAAGAGGTGATTGAAGATCAGTTAAAGGCGGTTCGCTCGTTTGATCCTTCAAAAGCCTATTACGCTTACACCTCTAAAGAGTTCCAAAAAACCGTACCTCTTGACGATTTCAAGGTATTTCTCCAGCAGTTTCCTCCTTTTTTTCGCAACAAGTCCGTGTCTTTTCAGGACATTAACTTTAAAGAAGGAATTGCCACTTACAAGGTTAAACTGACTTCTACTGACGGCGAAACGCAAGATGTCGAGTATCTGTTCATCTCAGAAGATGGTTTGTGGAGAGTGCTGACGATTAAAATTGTCAAGCCTGAACCGAAGAAGTTTTAAATCACGTTATGCGAATTACTTCTGGACTCTTCAAAAATAGGCGGTTGGCTGCGCCGAAAGGGGCGGACACGCGTCCGACATCTGAGAGATTGCGCGAGGCCCTTTGCAACATCTGTCAAGGGTGTATGGAGGGGGCGCGCTTTTTGGATTTATTTGCGGGATCTGGCGCGATGGGTTTAGAGGCTTTAAGCCGCGGGGCCCTCTCTTGCACATTTATTGATAGCAGCAGAGATAGCGTGCGCAGCATTCAAACGAATGTGGAAACGCTTCAGGTGCAATCACAGGTAACGATCCATTGCGGGAATGTGTTTACCTGGCTTGAGCGGCTGTCCAGACAAGGTAAGCTTTATGACATTATTTATGCAGACCCTCCCTATGACCAAGAGCTAGTCTTGGAAGGCCAGAAAGTTTCCTATAGCCAGCATCTGCTCGACTTCATCGATACGCACCCTTTGCTGGATAGCTCCGGGAGCCTTTTTATCGAAGACTCTTCTGATTTCAAACCCGACACCTCTTCCTTGAACCGCCTACAGCTCGTTAGCTCGAGGCGCATGGGCAAGTCTTCCCTTCATGAATTTTCAGGGCTCAATTTCATCGAGAAAGAGGATGAGCGGAATATTTAAAGAAAAATATCCTGCTTATCCTGCCGACGAAGTCGATCCTTCTTATCCTGTTTCTCGCTAAATGAAATGTTGACTTGAGTTTGATTCTGCTGATCCTGATTTAGACTGGCTTGAATGTCTTGATCATGAGTTCAATCGAATTTAGCCACTGATAGGTTTGTTTGACCGCTTCTGCGTTATAGAGTTTCCATCCGACACAGATCACCACTAACGCAAGCAGCGATTTGAGAGGCATTCCCAAAAAGGTAATTTGCACTTGCGGTGCTAGACGATTGGCAATTCCGAGGAAGGCATCGGTCATCAGGATTGCCAAAAGGGCGGGGGTTGCCAATTGGATGGAGAGGATCATCACTTTGTTAAGCAGTTGCATTTGCGTTTCCCAAAATGTGGAGCCCGAGGCGAAGAAATTTGCGTTGAAAAATTTATCGGGGGGGATGATGTCGTAGGAGTGGGAAATCGCGTCTAAAAATAGAAAAGGGCCATCCATCAGATAAAACAGATAGATCAAAACCATATTAAAGAGGGTTCCAAGGGGAGACGATTGGTTTTGGATCGTCGGGTCGTTAACCATTAAGCTGGCGCCGCCCCGTTGGTGGTCGATGATGATGCCGGCATTTTGAACGATATTAAAGGGCATACTGACCATAAATCCGATGATGAAGCCGATGAGGAGCTCTTTGCTGGCGAGAAGGACGAGTTGCAAATTGAAGCCGATGGGTGTTGTTGTCACGGTGACTAGTTGAGGAAGCATCACAACAAACATCGATAAGGCAAAGGTCACTTTAACAGGGTGAGGCAGCACGCGAGCGCCGAAAAAAGGGGAAAGAGAGATAATTGGCAAAAACCTGGCGAGAAATAAAAACATCAGGGAGAGGGCCGCCAGAGGGTTCTCCTTGGCGAGGGCACTATTGACAAAGATGCTGACATAGTCTTCAGTCATTGAGTACGCCTTTTAGGGGCCGAAAGACCATTTCGGAAAATTTTCGAAGATGTTGATAGAAAAAGACATGATCTGTGCGCCCAGCCAACTTCCCATAAACATCAGTGTCAGGGTTACTGCGACAAGCTTGATCGTGAACGATAGTGTTTGTTCCTGAATTTGGGTAGCGGCCTGGAAGATTGCCACAAGGATACCAAAAAACATGCTGATTAAAATAGGGGGGGCAGAAAGAATCAGAATCAACAGTAGCCCTTGGTAAGCAAGTTGAACGACATGAGACTGAAACATACGCGATAACCCCTTTAAGAATTAATGAAACGTCGACACTAATCCCTCGACAAGCAAGGTCCACCCGTCCAACATGACAAGTAAGAATAATTTTAATGGCATGGAAATCGTTACGGGCGACAACATCATCATCCCCATCGCCAGAAGAATGTTCGAGGTTACGAGGTCGATGACGAAGAAAGGAATATAAATTAATACACCAATTTCGAACGATTCTTTCAGCTGTGACGTAATGTAAGAGGGCACTAAGACAATAAAGTCATCCGGCTTAAGTCCCGGTCTATAGTCTTCTGGCAGGACTCTAAGTGCCATTCTATAGAACAAAGCTTGGTGTTTTACGGAGGAGTTCCTCTTCAAAAAGTCCCGCAAAGGTTCTCGCGCATAGGACGCGACTTCGATGACATAGGCTGAAGAAGAGGGAGAGAGGACCGAGTCGGGTGCTTTTGTGCGGTTGATCACATCGATGGAGGCGTCGTACATTTTAAGCATTGTTGGATACATGACAAAGATGCTGAGCATAAAAGCTACGCCGTTGATGATTTGGTTCGGCGGTGCTTGCTGGACGCCTAGCGCACTTCTTAAGAGGGAAAGGACGATCACGATCTTCATGAATGACGTTAAGATCATGATGATGAAAGGCGCCATAGACAAAAGGGAGAGGGTGACAGCCTGTGTAATGAGCGAGGGGCGTTTGAAGTTGTCGAATTGGGCGTTTAAGGCTTGATCTGAAGCTGAAGGTGGAGGGGGGGTGACACTCTGAACAGTTCTTGGCGGCGAAGTTGTCTGTGAATAAAGCTGTTCTGGCGAAAACCATAAAACGGCCATAGCGGCAAATAAAGCTAATGCGAATTTCATCGAAAACAATCTGGACCAGAACATGGTTACTCCCTGCTCAGAGCAGCGGGCTCTTTGTGTTTCATCAGCGATTCAAATGCTTTTTCTAGGACGCGCCATTGATTTTCAATTTGAGCATTGATAATGCCGCCTTCGGTTTCGATGACGCAGCCGCCGGGTTCGATATCTCCTCTTTCCCGGATGGAAAGAGATTCTAGGCTTTCGAAAATTTGCTTGATTCGTCCTTTATTGGCCTCGAGAATATCGAGGTCTTTCTTATTTACATAAATGATGATGCGTTTGTGCTGCGCTACGGCTTTGAGGGAATTGGAAACGATATCCACGATTGCATCTTGCGAGAGTTCAATTTCTCTTCCCACGATTTTTCGCGCGGCTTTAAGGGCAATGGGGACGAGCATTTTTTCAATATCTCGCCTGACTTTGGTGATTTCGGCTTCCAGGTTGGCTACGTGTTCGGCCCACGCTTTGAATCCCGCTTGATAGCCTTCCTTTTGCGCTTGCTCTTTGAGCTTTTCGCATTCCCCTGCGACGATGATGCGGTACTGCTCGGCATCTTTTTGCACCGCTAAGAGCGTCTCTTGGGCGTCTAGCAGCTTTTGAATTTGATCTGCCGGGATGACCTTGCTTTTTGGAGCCGCATGAATGCTCCCGTCATTAATCAGAGAGAAATATTTTTTTTTAGTCACGATTCACCCATTCTCTTGAAAAAGCTCGTTAGATTGAGGACTTCTTGAATAAGCACTTGAGTTACGCCTTGAATTTCTTCTGAAGAGTAATATCTCATTAGCAGGTTTCCGCGGCCGGTATCCAGGCGGTGGACGATATGCCAGATAAAATCATTGGATTGGCCTGAGAGAGCCTTTCCAAGACGAATTAATCCTCGGTTGTGAAGCATTTTATCGAGCTGCTTATTATCGCCTTGCCACTTTTCAAGATCGAGTCGTGGCATGGAAAGCTTTCCTTTTTGGTGAAGGCAAATGCGGAGAAAATGTTGTTTTTTTACTGAGAGTCCGCTGTAGATTGCATTCAAAAGCTTTTTGTCGACAATATGCCGAATTTCATCTGCCAGGTCATAAAGCCCCAAAAAATCAATTAATTTGATGAGGTCTTCTTTGCGGAAAGAGAGCAGCACCGATAAAGACGTTTGCGGTAAATAGCCTGCCGGTAGGATGTCGGCGGGTTTTAGCTTGTGATAAAGTTGGTTGATGAGGTAGAGCCGTACGGTTGGCGATAGGGTTGTAGAGTGCTTTGGAATTTGAAAAAAACGGCTAAGTTGTTCTGCACTAGAACTAGGAAGGGCCGACATCATTAGCGGTTGCATCGAAGGGGAGCATGCTTGGATGATCGGGCCAAACCAGGAATAATGGACTTCTTTGACGATTTCTTTTGGCGAATGAATGGCTTGAGCTGCATCCTGCGAGGCAACATCTATGCCGAGCACTTCTTTGGCGTTTTCTTGCGGAAGGGAGCTCAAAAGGATCTCGGGAGACCCTTGGTGGAAACGATTGATTAATACCCGCAGCATGAGTGCGCTTTTAGCTGTCATGATTAGGTCTCATCTACGCCTTTTTCAACATGGCTTTTTTCCCCTTTCTCTTCTGGTTTAGCAGGCGGTTTTTCTCCCTCGGCTTTTTTCTCTATGATCGGAGTCGTATGGCTTACTGTTAGGGGGGATAAGGAGAATAGCGCTTTGGCTCCCCCTTGTTTATGAACAAGCGGAAGAGTCTTCCAGAGAATCCAAAGCAGGCCTAATCCTAAAGCGAGAATGACGAGGCAGAAGGAAAAAAAGATGACTCTGAAGCGTGTGACAGATTCTTTGGCAACGATGATCGACCAGATACTGACGTATTGTTTGTCTTCGTCACGCACTGAAGATAATGTGGGCTCGTTCATGCGGGAGCGTTCTGTCACGACGGTGACGTTGTCGTAGTCGAGTCCTGTCACGCTGGCAGCTACCAGGCGCTTGATTTTTGTAAGGAGGTGCGAGTTAGGGTCATCTAAAATGCCGTTATGCTTGACGAAGACAGAGGCCGTGATTTTCCCTTTGGATTGTCCGGGGTTAAGCGGGTCCTCTTCAGGAAATGAGATCTGTACATCGGCATCTAGGACGCCATCAATGCGCCGGATTGTATTGGCGATTTGCTCGGATAATCCTGCGCGGTATTTGATTTTCTCTTGAAGGTCCGAAGGGACGAGACCACTACTGGAGAATATGCTGAGAAGGTTTTGGCCGCCGCGGCGTGGAAGGCCTTGTTGATTGAGGAGGTACATCGCTTCTGTCGCCTGCGAGGGGTCTACGCTGATATCCCAGAGGACCGGTTTATTTCCTCCGCCGCCGCCGCCTGTGTCTTGTTTGATTTTCGTGGCGTCAATCCCGCGGGAGGCAAGAAACACCAAAATATTATTCGCTTCTTTTTCATCGAGGCCGTTGACAATGGTCCTTTGTCCTCCACAGCTTGTCAAGAGA
>Ga0206981_10006_pt1 | contig 25191 bp, 19 predicted proteins | sample Alteio_BWMinCont_17_FD_153312 | JGI IMG/M metagenome (GOLD analysis project Ga0206981, IMG submission 153312) | Enriched cells from forest soil in Barre Woods Harvard Forest LTER site, Petersham, Massachusetts, United States -... | ecosystem: Environmental > Terrestrial > Soil > Temperate forest >... | reverse complement strand
TCAACTGCCCCGGTTGCAGTTATAGGATACGGACTCCCTGCAACATGTGATGCTGCAGTAGCTGTTGTGCTTACTGTTGGCTGGGTGGTTAAACTACCGCCCGTATCACCATTCACAAAGCCGGTGAAGCTTGCGGTTAATGTTGGTAACGCTGCTCCGTAAGCTTTAGTTTGGTTATTTGCCGTGATGGTTAGCGGCGCCGTACCCACGGTTAGCGAACCGGCTACATAACTGATGGTATAGTTCGGATCAACAGCACCGCTGGCTGTTATAGAATACGGGCTTCCTGCCACATGTGATGCTGCAGTGGCCGTAGTACTTAATGTTGGCTGTGTGGTTAAACTGCCACCTGTATCACCATTTACAAAGCCGGTGATGCTGGCGGTTAATGTTGGCAACGCAGCTCCGTAAGCTTTAGTCTGGTTATTTGCTGTGATGGTTAGCGGCGCTGTACCCACGGTTAGCGAACCGGCTACATAGCTGATGGTATAATCAGCATCAACTGCTCCGCTTGCTGTTATTGAGTACGGGTTCCCAGCTACCGTTGATGCAGCGGTAGCTGTAGTGGCTAATGTAGGCTGTGTGGTTAAGCTGCCGCCTGTATCTCCATTTACAAGACCGGTATAGCTGGCAGTTAAGGTTGGTAAGGCAGCACCATAAACTTTAGTCTGGTTATTTGCTGTTATAGTTAAAGGCGCTGTACCCACAGTTAGTGAACCGGCAGCATAACTAATGGTATAATCAGCATCAACTGCCCCGGTTGCAGTTATAGGATACGGACTCCCTGCAACATGTGATGCTGCAGTAGCTGTTGTGCTTACTGTTGGCTGGGTGGTTAAACTACCGCCCGTATCACCATTCACAAAGCCGGTGAAGCTGGCGGTCAATGTTGGTAACGCTGCTCCGTAAGCTTTGCTTTGGTTATTTGCAGTTACAGTTAAAGGAGCAGTGGTCACAGATAGCGAGCCGGCTGTGTAGCTAATAGTGTAATTAGCTGCTGCTGCCCCGGTTGCTGTTATACTATACGGGCTTCCTGCAACGTGTGAAGCAGCAGTGGCTGCGGTGCTTAACGTTGGCTGTGTAGTTAAAACCGCTGAAGTTTCGTTATTTACAAAACCGCTGTAGCTGGCTGTTAACGTTGGCAGTGCTGCTCCGTAAACTTTAGTCTGGTTATTTGCTGTAATAGTTAAGGCAGCTTTATTTACAGTTAATAACTGAATAACATCCGCCGCTGCAGTATGTGAGGCATCACCTGCCTGCGAGGCTGTGATATGCGCTGTACCCTGACCGACAATATGAATATTGCCGCTTACTATAGTAGCTACCGCTGTATTATCACTGGCATAGGTAATTGCTACAGAACCGTTAGTACTTGTAGCCCCGGGTGAAAAATCAGCGTTTCCATATGTTACCGCAGTTAATGCATTGAAAGTAATTGTTTCACCAGCCAATGCCGTTACGTTATTAGGGTTATTTGTTCCCGCGCCTTGCAGGTAATTTTCGTCGCTGCCTCCCTGTATGCCGTTATACTCCACGGCCATAACTCTATAAGTTTGCCCCGTTGTAAGGCCTGTAATATTTACCGTTGTTCCGGTACCATTATAAATACAATACCAGCCAGTGGCTCCAATCTGGGTACCCGAACTATAGTTTACATTAGCCGTATACGAAGTGCTATTAACCGGTGCCGGGCTACCAGCGTTTGTTTGCTTTATGAATACGGCCCGCGAGGTGCCATTACCATTTGTCCAACTGGCTGTGGCAGTTGTTGAGGCAACATTTGAAAAGGTTACATTAGTAGCCTGGGTAGTTGACGGGCCAAATATTATATCCAGGTTATTGACGTTGCTTGAATTAATAAAGCCATCACCTACAAATAATTCGGAATCAGAAATATAAGCAAGCCCAAACGGATAATTGACGCCGCCGGCGGTTAAACCCGTATAAAGAGTTGTTGGGCTACCTGTGCCGCCAGTGAATTCTACTACAGAATAAGCGGAGTTGAAAGTGAGCGACACGCTTGCATACAGATTAGTACGGGCAGTGTTCATGGCTAAAGCTGTAGCACGTAAATTGGATGCTACCGGTGTGCTTTGAAGCGTGTAACTACTAGTACTATTACCCGGATACAGTAGCTTATAAATATGCGCGCCATTAGAGCTGGTCGCCACTACGTTTTCGTCAAAACCATCGGCCACATAGATATTTAAACTGGCATCAACCTGCATACCTACAATATGGGTGTAATTATCACTAGCACCTCCAGCAAAGAACCCATGATCTAAGTCGGTATATAAAGGAAAGCCGCCATGAGTAGCATCGTTAGTAGTGGCGGCAGTACTTGAATACCTGGCAATTTCAAAATCGCCAAGACCGGTACCGGCGGTATTTCCGTTTGCATTGTATTGAACAGCATATAAATTATCATCCGGGCCAATGGCTATAGCCTCAAAATACCCAATGTTGGCACTACCTGTTACAAGGGTGCTCCTTGCATATGAACTGCTTGCGGTATACTTATAAATAATGGCGGCTGTTCCGGCGTTATTTGTGGATAAATAAATATTGCCGTGACTGTCGGAAGCAAGGCTGGCTATAGTGGCACCGTCAGAAGCGTCACTAATTGGAATCCCCGAATCCTTTTGCACTGGCGAACCTGCGCCGCCTACGTACTCCACTAATAATGATGTCGAAGCGTTGGATGGGTCTACTATCGCCCAAACATTACCAAATTTATCGGTAGTTAGTGCTGTAACACGGTCGTTTGTCCCATTTGTCGCCATGGCTTCCGTAAATGTTTGTGCCTGCGCGGTAAGGCCTAACGCCCAACCTGCTATGGTTAACAAAACCAGGGAAAAAACTTTTGTAAAAACTCTTTTCATAATTTTTTAATTAAAACAATCTATAACTAATTTTAACCTGCAGAATTCCAAACATTTGGAGTATTTGCGATAAAATCACACATTCGACACAATTTGTTAAACTTTATAACGTTATGTAGATAGTTCTCTTTTAATTTTTGATAAACAAGCAACTTAAAGCAGACTTTTAGTTACACTACTAGTAGACTTTTAGTACACTACTGATTATCAATGATTTAAATGAGAATTATTTTTGATTCTGTATCTAAGATTTAAGTTTTCGTTACAATTTAGCCCATACTAAAATGGGTTAAATCATCATTTCGCATTGGCTATTTTAAATAACGGTGTGAATTTAATTATTTTTTATAATTAAATCTAAAATTATTTTACATTTAATTTAATGTGCCCGCGTATCGCCATTTATCCATCACTATGTTAAATTAAAAGACCTTAGTGAACCGGCTTTTATTTTATGCCTGTTGCGCTAAGGTCTTTCATTAATTTTCATTCCGTCTTTATTATTTTTAAAGGCACAAATATGGATTTTGCCACCCACTCACACTGCCTTCGTGTGTTTCGCGGAAAACCTCGGAATCAAATCTTAAACCTTTGCCCTGGGCAACAACAGTTTTAAATATTTTATTGGCAGTGGTTTTTACACTCAAAATATCGGTAGTTGGCAATGAAAAACCCGATGCCGGGTAAAAATTGCGATCGCCGCGCGGTCCTGTGATCGATTCTTTTTGCAATATTTCAGAGACCTTGTTCCATTCCCTTTTTTGGATAAGCGGCTTAACTTCCCGTATGGCAAGGCCAATTTCATATCCCAGCAAACCAAAAATATTGGCCATCTGTCCACCGGTACTTTCAAATCGCTTTACAAATTCTTTATTCCGAGGGTTTTCTTCCGTTCGGCTCCAGGTGCTCGCGGCAAACATTTCCAGGTCTAAACCGGCGGCGTCTTCCAATATGTCATCGTAAGCCATGTTTTCGGCTACAACAAGCGGGATTTGTTTGTGAAAACCCGATTCCTTCCACTTTTGAAGAAATACATTGCCGATTTGGCCTGCAAAAATTGCATGGACATATGGCGGTGGGTTTTTTCTTATGTTGTCAAAAAATTCATCCAGGTCCAGTCTGTTGGGGTCACGCTTTTCATGTGGGACGATATACATCTGGAGCCGGTCGGCCCCGCCGTCAATTGATCCTTTATGAAAAGTATTGCTGATATGATAGCCGGCTTCGTATATCGTCATGATCATCATACCACCCGGGCCATACTCCTTTGCTGCCCAATAGCCCAACGCATATTGCGACTGCCAGATCTGCTGCGAATTGTAGAAAATCCGAGGGCTCAAATAATCAAACCAGGGGATGTACTCGCCCATATCCGCAAAAAAGCCAAGCCGGTTATGGCGTTCTATAAAAGGGACAATATCGGGCATTGATCTGTAGTTGATCAATCCCGATATAATGTCTGCATTATCAAAAAACACCAGTTTGTTTACGGCTTCCAGCGTACTTGTCGGGTCGCCTAATTTAGTATAGGCAGGTATAAATTGAATTTCGTTTTTTTTTACCGCTCCCGGGTATATTCCTAACAGCATTCCTGCCGTCATATGGTGCATATAGTAGGGATATACGCCCGAAAATGGGCTTAACATCCCTACTTTAATTGGTCCTGTCATTTAGTAGGTTAAAATAATAATATTTAGTTTCTTGCCGGGAAAACACCTGATGAGCAAATCATGGCGGTAACTGCTAAATAAGGCTGCTGAATGTTAACCGGGATATTGGAGCCGCCTACATTTACGCCTATAGCCTGCGGGTTAAGGCTTACATTGGTGAGCGGGCTCACATTGTTATAAAACTTATCGACAGGTGAAACAGGGAGATTACCTTGTTTGGGGCCCTCCGATAAAAAATTATTGCTTGGATTTGAAGTGGCGGTTGCAGCAGTATAAGTATTAACCACGTTTATTAAATGGTTGTGGCTCGGTATATTATTCGAGAGCAATGTAGTATTCTCGGTACCGGTAACTTCTCCCAAAGCATAGTCGCCTAAGCCAGGGCCCTGGCCCTGGCCTATAGGGGTGCGGCCGCGAAGGTCGGGTAAAGCGAAGTTTGATGTTCCGTTGCCACCGTAATAAGTGCCCAAAAGCGAAAATAATGCGGCATTTTGGGATATGGCTAGTATCTGACCACTACATAAAAGGAATCCGCGTGGATTGAAGTTTCCGCCGAAAAGCCAGATTGATGCTAAGAATGGGTTCATAAGGTTCCTGGGTTAATATAATGTTTTATATATTAAGTTAATATTTTTAGTTTCTGGATGGGAAAATGCCGGTTAATGCAACGCAATAGTTAATTACACTGTAAGGCTGTATTACGCTAATGGGCTGCGAACCACCAACTTTGGAAATTGATGTAGCGTTCAATGTCGCATTAGCCGACGTTCCATACCAAAGGGTTTGATTGACTCCTAAAAGCGGGCCCTGTGATAAAATATTGGGGCTTGGCGGGCCTAAAGCACTAACGCCAGTGTTTGCGTTTAAAGCATGGCTATGTAACGGTAGCTGATTTGGCAGCACGGTAATGGACTGCTGCCCGGCGGCCTCACCTAATGTATAACCCGAAAGGCCCGGGCCCTGCCCCCAGCTAATGGGTACACGGCCGCGCAGATCGGGTAGGGCAAAAGTTTGAATACCGTTACCGCCGTAGGTAGTTCCTAAAATGGAGAACAAAGCAGCGTTTTGTTGAATGGACATCAACTGGCCTGCGCAATACGCCCAGCCTTTAGGTGCGAAACTAAATCCGAACCCGGTAATTTGTGCTAAGTATGGTGTCATAATATTGATTAAGGTTAAATGGTTCTGTTTTTGTTTCAATTGGCAAGCATCACTAAATTAAATTATCAGTATGCCGTTATCCGTTACTAGTTTTGTGATGGGTAAATACCAAATAACGATATTATATAATTAACAACTAAAACAGGTTGCAAAATCGAAAACGGAATACTTCCGCCGCTTGCGCCTACCGAAGCGGCATTAAGCTGTACCGTAGCGGAAGCGGCCGCTGTTGAATACACGTTCACATTAGCTGCTGCAAATGGCGCGGCAAGATAAGTGCTATTTGCCGGTGTTTGCACCGTTCCGTTTGCCGTACTTACGTTAATCAGGTGATTATGCGAAGGCATGTTGTTGATGGTCATGCTAACCTGCTCGGTACCTGACACCTGCCCCATTACATAAGTGCTTAATCCGGGGCCCGTGCCCTGGTTAATAGCCGCGCGGCCACGAAGGTCGGGAAGGCCAAAAGTTTGCACACCGTCGCCTCCATAGGTCGTTCCTAGTAAAGAAAATAATACATCGTTATTAGCTATTGACAATAGCTGACCCTGGCACAGGTTCCAGCCGGAGGGGGCAAAGTTAGCCCCCGTCATAAAGATTGAGCCTACAAATGATTGATCCATAAGATTTAAGTTAATTGGGGTTAATTATTATCAAGTGTAGAAAGTTTTTCGCACAATCGCAAGTAATCAAAAAATTATTTTTTTCTTAGCAAAAATTATAATATATTTAAATACTATTTTAATACTATTAACTAATTAAAACTATCACAGTGATTAAACCCCGAAGGTTATTTTTAAACCAATTGACTGTTATTGCCGGTATTGCAGCTTTAAACAAGCCATTTAATGCAATGGCATCCATTACCAAAAGTATAGTAACATTACAAGCCTCCCGAAACTCGGTGACGGTTTACCACACCAACGACATGAATGGCCACATGGGCGCCGTTTATAAAGACCTTGGCGGAATGTGCCAAATTAAAACGGCACTTAAAAATCAGCCTACCGGCGGACTGCTGTTAGATGCGGGTAATTTTATGAGCGCATCAACTGATAGGGCCCAGCGACGGGAAGTGATAAGTTTGATGAATTCAATGGGCTACCATTGCGCGGCTTTGGGCGAACATGAACTGGAAGCCGGGCAGGATAAATTAATTAACCTTATCCCCTATATGCAATTTAGCTTGCTGAATTGCAATTTTAAGTTTGAAAACGAACTGGCCAGCCTGGTTAAGCAGTATGCTATTATAAATAGCGGAAAGTTAAAAATTGGCATTACGGCAGTTTGCCGCCAATTAAAAGGCATTGAATATAATGATGCCGTTGAAAGCGCCAACCGCGTAGCGCAGCTATTAAAAGAAAACGAAAAGTGCAACCTGGTGATATGCCTGTCGCACCTTGGCCATAAGCAGGGCAGCGATATATCAGAAAACCAAAAACTTGCCCAGCAATCTGAGCATATTGATATGGTGATTGCGGGTAATGAGCCAAAACTTATGCTAAACGCCCATATATTGCGTAACAAGGTAAAGCACGAAGTAATTTTAGCCCAAACAGCCAGCGATGGTTTGTTATTTGGAAGAACCATTATCAGCTTTGATGATTCGAAAATGAAAAATGGGACTACTACCAACCATTTTGTTGCCGGAGGCAAATCATATGCGGCAGAGTTGCCAGCGATGCAACTTGCAAAAAATGTGAGCGTTTAATATTTGGGGGGAGGTGAACCAAACTGTAGTTGAAACTATCATCAATTTTATTGAGTCAATTGGCCTATCCATTGTAACGCGCACCATAGAAGAGGACACCTTTTTACCTGGCTTGCTGTTGGAAAACGGAAAGATTATTATTGATTTTGCTAAATTACGGTACCCTGGCGACATACTACACGAGGCCGGGCACCTGGCTGCTTACGAACCCGCTGTACGCGAGACGATAGGCGAACCGCTACCCGAATACATGAGCGAAGGGTTTGAAATGGTGGCAATGGCCTGGTCATACGCCGCGTGTTTACACATAAACCTTGACCCCGCTATTGTTTTTCATGATAGTGGCTACAGAGGCCAGGGTTCTTATATTTTACAAACCTATAATGACGGCAGCTACGTTGGCCTGCCTATGCTGCAATACTTAGGCATGGCTTACGACAAAAAAAAGGCTGCCGAATTAAACGCTTTGCCCTACCCCAACATGGTACGCTGGCTTCGCGAAACTTAAACTATATCGTATGGTACGTTATGCAAAACTGTCGCTTCCGTTTGATCTGAAGGGAGTACAAACCGAGATGAACGCTGCGAACAACGCGTGGCAGCCCCATATCAATACTTACCATTATAGCGGATCGTGGACGGTTTTGGCACTGCGCTCGCCCGGTGGTGATCATACCCATACCGTTCCCGAATTGATGGGAAAGCACAGCGAATACCTGGATAATATTTACATGGATAATTTCCCATCGGTAAAAAAACTGCTTTCAACAATTGAATGCCCAGTTATGTCGGCCCGTTTTTTAAACCTACAGGCCGGCGCTGTAATTAAAGAACACAGGGATGCTGAACTGGCTTTTGAAAAAGGCGAGGCCCGCCTTCATTTTCCGGTATTTACCAACCCAGGAGTTGAATTTTATTGCGAAACAGATCGCATATTTTTAAACGAAGGCGACTGCTGGTATCTGAATGCCAACCTACCGCATCGCGTAACCAATAATGGTAATGCCGACAGGGTGCACCTTGTTGTTGATTGCAAGGTGAATGATTGGTTAAAAACCATGATAGGATCTTCGGGTCAAATAGCCTATAAAAAGGAAGAAGTTGATGATAATCTTTTAAAGATAATTAAAGAGCTCAGGTACCAAAACACTGCGGCCTCAAACAAATTAGCCGGAGAGTTGGAAGAAAAGGTAAAGAACATCCTTGCAAACAATCAGAATGCTTAAGGCCCGCGGATAAATATGGACTATTCAAAAATTGAAGGTTGGATCCCTTATAAATTGCAAAGCCTTGGCGAACAGCCATTATGCTGTTGGCTGGACACTTTCGGTAAACCCTTTGTTGAGCCTTTTTTTGACGAGACCATTTTAAAATGCGGGTATGCCAACCCGCTTAGAAAAAATTTCCTGTCGACAAGCAGCCTTCATATGATGATGGAGTGGGCCAATGGCGTTGATGCGGTCCAACCTGATGCATTTATTTTTCATATATCACGTTGTGGCTCAACGCTGATATCGCAATTATTGGCATCATCCCCCAAAAATGTGTCACTTGCCGAGGTGCCTTTTTTCGACGATATACTGCGGTTACCTTTTAAGCATCCCGGTTTTAATGAAGCAGAGATAAACAGCCTGCTCAAAACCGCCGTAAAATATTATTCGTACAAAATTACTACCGGCGGCGAGGGTGGCCAAAAGCCGGAACGTTTATTTATAAAAGCCGATAGCTGGCACATATTTTTTTATGCACAATTAAGGCGGCTTTACCCGGGGGTGCCATTTATTTTAATGTACCGCAGCCCCGATGAGGTTTTTAGGTCGCACCGCAAACAGGCGGGCATGCACGCAGTGCCCGGAATGATTGAACCAGAGTTATTTGGTTTTGAGCCCAGCGTAGTTGAGCAAAACGCAGAAGTTTACCTGGCAAATGTGTTAGCGGGCTATTTAAACAAATATTTGGAAATTGCAGGTAACGATACCCAATGCATGTTGCTTAATTACAGCGAAGGGCCTATGCAAATGATTGAAAAAATTGCTTCTTTTGCAAATATCAGCCTAAACCCGCAGGAATTACTGGGGATGGAAGAACGAAGCCATTATCACTCAAAAAAACCGGGCGAGCGTTTTAGTGAAGATGCTGTCATCGGGTTTCCTGCCTGCCTTGATAACGCGATGGCGTTATATGGGGTTTTGGAAGAAAAAAGAATAGCGATGCAGTAATCCTTATTTAACTTTCTTTTTTTTATTTTGCGGGTAAATTAAATCAAACACATACTAAATCTTATTTAATTGAAAATAATTTTATTAACCGGCGGCGCTTTCAGTATACCCTGCATGCATTACCTGGCGGGGCAAAAAATGCTGCACAGCGTTTATTCGCCCGGTACGCCGAATAAACAGACCATACCCATTGAGCTTAACGCGCAGCATTTAAACATCCCATTCAGGCGATTTCTAAAAAATGAGATACTGTTTGAGTTAAAAAGCTGGCTAACCGAAGCTAAGCCCGATTTGGTTTTGGTGTTCGGCTGCTGTTATAAAATCCCGGCCGAACTGTTTTCTATTCCAAAATTCGGCTTTCATAATGTACACTTTAGCTTATTGCCAGCTTACCGTGGTAAATCGCCGGTTTTCTGGCAAATAAAAAACGGCGAAACTGCAGGCGGGATAACTATTCATCAAATGACGGAAAGCTTTGACAGCGGCGCAATGCTGATGCAACATCAAGTCGTCATTTCGCAAGGAGAAACCCTGGGCTTGCTTACCACCCGGTTGGCAATGGAAAGCGTACAGGTTATCAGCAAAGCAATTGAAAAATTATTAGACACCGGTAACGAGATGCTTTACCCGCAAAATGAAGATAGGGCGAGCTATTTCCCCGGTGTAAGTATCGACGACCTTAAAATTAACTGGGAAACGCAATCTGCAAAAGAAATTGAAAGCCTTGTTAATGCCGCCAACCCCGACTATGGGGGCGCAATAACCGCGTTCAGGGGGCAGCCGCTCCGGATAATTGAGTTAATGCAGATACAGGTTACCAACCCGGCTGAATTTGTCCCGGGTTCTATAATACACGCTGATGCCAATTACGGCATACTGGTAGCTTGTAAAAACACCGAATTTTTAAGAATTAATATAGTGCAAACCGCAGAGGGTATATTTTCAGGAATTAAACTTGCCGGCTTTGGCATAGCGCCGGGCGACCGCTTTGAAAGTGCCGCCAATTTATCAGGTGTGCAAATTACCGCCTGATACCAATGTTTGAAATTCAACTGTTATGATAGATACGCTACTAATCCCATCAGAAGAAACCGGACAATTGCAGGTGATGCATATGAAAAGGTACTGGCATAAATGCATGCTAAAACGTAATGGGGGGCTCAAGCCCGATGCGATTGAAGAGGAATTTCAGCTTGATAAAACCTTGCTCTCTATACTCGGCTTGGGCCTGGAGCAGGCTGTAAAATATCTTTACTTAACCGAGCCTTCGTTCGAAGAATTTGAACAATGGGTAATTGAAACCAATGGCAGGCCTTTGCCCGAACATATTACACGGTTTAATAACAGCATTTTGAACCGGCATGCCACCGGCAATCAATCCATCCCCAAAGTTTTGAACGACGAGCAACTTGAGTTTTGGGATAAAAACGGCTATATAATATTACGCAACGCCATACCCATAGATGACTGTGAAAAAACCATAGAAATTATTTGCAATTTTTTGGAAATTGACCGAAATGATAGGACTACATGGTACAAAGCCCACCCAGCAAGGCAGGGTATAATGGTACAGCTTTTTCAGCACCCTATGCTTGATAAAAACCGCAATTCAGCAATAATCAGGAATGCTTACGAGCAGTTATGGGGCCGTACCGACATTTGGGTTAATGCCGATAGGGTTGGCTTTAATCCCCCTGAAACAGAACGCTGGAAATTCCCCGGCCCCCGCTTGCACTGGGATACGCAACTTAACTTACCCCTTCCTTTTAACCTGCAAGGCATACTTTACCTGGCCGACACGGCCGAAAACCAGGGTGCATTTAGCCTGGTACCCGGATTTCACCATCGCCTTGACAATTGGATTGCCAGTTTGAACGGAAAAAATCCATATAGTGAAGATCTGCATGCCTTAGGGTGCGTCCCTATTGCCGCCAACGCCGGCGATTTTATAATATGGCAACACGCATTACCCCATGGCAGTAGCGTCAACACATCGACCAAGCCAAGGTTCGTGCAATATTTTACCTATGAGCCAACAGATATAGCTACTGATTAATTACTATCTACCTGCCGCATAATAAAACGGAAAAGTGTTTCGCCAGATTGGGCAGTTGTTTGCTCATGCGTGTTAATCACCAGGTCACAAGCTAAAGGGAAATCGTAATCGTCATTTATGCCGGTTAAATTATTCAGCTTATCGGGATGATCTTCCGGGAGCAGAGCACGCCTGTAAAGTCCTTTGGTATCCCTTTTAATTAATACATCAATATCGCAGTTTATCCAAACTGTTTTAATACCATAATTTAATTTCAGCTCATTGCGGATCTGTTCGAAAGGGTTAATAGCGGCAATAATTACAACATCACTGCAGCCTGTAAATGAATATGCAGCCTTCCCTAAACGGCGGATATTCTCGCTCCGGTCCTCTTTTGAAAACCCCAGATCGCTACAAAGTGTTTTCCGGTAAGCGTCACCATCAATTATTTCTACCCGGAGATCCTGTTCTTCAAGTTTCTTTTTTACGTAAGTTGAAAGTGTTGTTTTGCCCGAACCGGATAAGCCGGTAAGCTGGATAATTAGCATCACCAAAAGTAACCGAATTAAGCACAATTAAAAATACCAGCGTAACCGACCGTAATTTTCTACTGCGTAATATTGCTGTCACAATTACATTTAATAACTAATAATCGTAAATTAGCCTTACCAATTACTTATGAAAAAATCAATTTTACTTCTGCTTGGCATATGCTGCTGCGTTATGGCCAAGGCACAATTACCCGATTATAAAACGCGGATAAAATACCTGTACGCAGGCATTAACAACAAGCTTACTGATAAAAAGAACGGGCTTTATTTTGAGACAACGGATAGCGCTAAAAACGAAAACCCTCACTCCTGGCTCTGGCCGCTATGTGCACTGATCCAGGCGACTAATGAGATGGAGGCTTTACAGCCCGGCACTGATTATATGCAGCCGGTAGTTAAGGCAATTGACCAGTATTATAGTGATAAGCCCCCCTACCCCGCCTACCAGGATTATCCTTTAAAAGAAAAATTGAGCTCGCGTTTTTACGATGATAATCAATGGGTTGCCATAGCTTACCTTGATGCTTATAACCGCACACATAAAAAGAAGGATCTTGAAAATTCAGAAATGATCTACCGGTTCATGCTGGGCGGGCTTGATACCACATCAGGCGGCGGCCTGTATTGGAAAGAGGGCGATAAAAACACAAAAAACACCTGCTCAAACGGCCCGGGTATATTGGTAGCTCTGCAATTATACAAGCTAACCAAACAGCAGAAATACCTTAATACCGCACTGGCTTTGTATAATTGGGTTAACAAATATTTACAGGCACCTATTGGGGTTTATTATGATAATATAAGCATCCCGTCATTAAAAATCGGCAAAGCAACTTATACCTATAATACAGGTACTATGCTGCAATCAAACGTGCTGTTATACCAACTTACTCACGATAACAAATATTTAGCCGAAGCGCAGCGGATAGCGAAAGCAGGCAGGGAACACTTTTTTAAAAATGGCCGCTTACCCGGCAATTACTGGTTTAATGCAGTGCTGCTGCGCGGATACATTGAATTGTTTAAGGTTGATAAAAACAAGGATTGGATCAATTTTTTTGAAACAGATGCCGACAACATATGGAATACCGAACGTGACAACAATAATATGTTAGGCCCCAAACCGGCTAAAGCACTTATTGACCAGGCGGCTATGATAGAGATTTACGCCCGGCTGCAAGAAGTGAAAGATATAAAATAATGTGAGTTCGACATAAAAATATTTGTGAAACATTCTGATTATAAGATACTTACACCTATTTAGCCCTTAATAAATAGCTAAACATTTGATAATCAACATATTACATAGCATTCCTGGTGTTCCGCGTGCAAAAATGGAACGCTGGAACGCGTGTTTGGATACACAAACTTGCCCCCTTACCTAACGCTACGGCCGCACGCGGTTGAAGGAGGGTTTGGGTTGAGGCGGTCGTTTGCTTATGTCGAACTTACCTTAAAATAATGAAATGAATAACTTATTTAAAATGAAGAGATATTTTATAACGTTATCGGTAGTTTTTATGAGTATAACTATGTTTGCTCAAAATAAAAACATTGACCCGGGGGCTGTTTGGCCTGACAATAATGGCGACCATATCCAGGCGCATGGCGGCGGCATTATCAAAATAAAGAGTACCTATTACTGGTACGGCGAAGAACGGCGAAAAGGCCTCGATACAAATTATCGTTATGTAAGCTGCTACTCCTCCTCTGACCTGATGAACTGGAAGTTTATGGGCGATGTAGTTAAAATGCAGGATCCGGAAAACCTTGGTTACAGGTGGATATTGGAACGCCCTAAGGTATATTACAACAAGCCCACCAAAAAATATGTGATGTATTTTCACCTGGATACCCGTAATTATAAATATGCAAGGGTAGGAATTGCTACCAGCGACAAACCTAATGGCGATTTTAAATTCTTAAAAAGCTTTCGCCCGCTCGACCATGAAAGCAGGGATATCGGCCAGTTTATTGATGACGATGGCGCCGCTTATCTTGTTTTTGAAGATCGCGCGCTGGGTTTTCATATTGCAAAGCTATCAGACGATTATTTATCTATAGAAAAAGAAATGAGCCTGGTAAAAGCACCGCTTGAGGGTGGCGCCATAGTTCATTACAATGGCTTGTATTATGCTATTGGCTCGGCCTTAACCGGGTGGAACCCTAACCCGAATAAATACGCTACCTCAAAATCATTAGAGGGCCCATGGACTGAATTTAAAGACATTGCCCCACCCGAAACCAATACCTACGGGTCACAATCAACCATGCTGCTAAAAATTGTTGGTTCCAAGTCAACCACTGTTATTTTTATGGGCGATCAATGGCGGCCAAAAACCCAGTGGGACTCACGCTATTTATGGATCCCCGTTGAAATTGGTGAAGGTAAATTATGGTTACCCTCACCAAAACCATTTACAATTGATGTAAAAACAGGGAAATTTAAATATTCAAATAATTGAGTTAACAGTATTTACTTATTCCAAAAATCTCAATGCCTGGATGTTATCAGGCATCGTCATTAAATAAGTTTTAATACCCAGCTTTTTTGCGGTTTCCAAATGTTGCGGGCTATCATCAATAAACAAGGTTTCCGCAGGATTCAGGTTATTTTCATTAAGCACCTGTTCAAAAATTTCGGTCTCGGGTTTGCGTTTGCCGGTAAGGTGCGAATAGTACGTTTTTTCGAAAAGATGGTCGTTACCTTCGAAACCAAAATCAGTTTTAAGATAATCCATTATGTAATCGTAATGGATCGGGTTAATATTACTCAATAAAAAAGTGCGATATTTTGGCTTTAGCTCCGCCAGCAATTCATTATTACCTTTCGGGATTCCTACCAGCATGCTGTTCCAGGCGTTATTAATTTGCTGATCGGTTAAGTTAGGATTGTTTAATTTCTTCCTGATATAGTCCCTGAACTCATCAGCCGCTATTTCTCCCCTTTCAAAGGCATCAAACACTTTGTCCTGCACCCTGTGCCCATAAAACTGACCGGGATCAGCAATACCCAAATCTTTCCATGCCTGTTGTCCTTTTATAAAATCGAGGGAGAAAATTACATTTCCGTAATCAAATATGATGTTCTTAATATTTGGCATAAAGCGAATTAATAATTTAGCAAAGCAAACATACTAATAACTGAAAATTATTACAGCCGATAAAAGTTCATAAACTTTTAAATTTTGTGATATTTCATTTTTAAGTATTCAACTTTTTTTTACCTTTGCTGCTCACAAAAATAACCGCGCCTATAGCTCAGTTGGTTAGAGTAGAAGACTCATAATCTTTTGGTCCCTGGTTCGAGCCCAGGTGGGCGCACAAAGCAAGTAAAAAGCCTCGAGACGGAAGTCTTGAGGCTTTTTACTTGTTAGCCTGCTTAAATGTAGTCGCAGATTACAAGCGTCAGACGTTGAAAACCTCGAACGACTGATAGACCCACAGCCACCCCACGGTAAAAGGATTGCCTGATCCATGCAGAGCTGGCGCAGTGTAGGCATGAAGATCTGGCAATCTGCGGCCACAGCGCTGAGCCGTTTTGGTCAGACCAGGTCATAGAGCTGTTCTCTGGTTAAATTCACTGATTTTTGCATCATCTGAATTTAGAAATATTGATTCATTTGTTAACTGCATATCACCTTTACCTTTTATAATTGATTACTTTTAATAAATTTATTGAGCATGAAAAACATTTGTCTTTTTATAGCCGGCATATTATTTGTACAATTATGCTCTGCCCAAACAGTAAAAAACAGCCTTTATATACAGCATTTAAAAGGCAAGGTAAAAAGGATTGAATCAGTGTCATACAATGGAGACGCTACTAAAGGCACTGTAGACACACTGGCCCCTGCAAATAAGTTCATTGAACTATATGATAAAAATGGTAATGAAGTGGAGGAAAGCTATACTGATAAGGATGATAAAAAGGTCTCTAAATGGATTAAGAAATATAATGAAAAAAGCGAAAAAATAGAGGAAGACTATTTTGCTGAAACAGGGCTGCAGGAAGCAACTACTTTTTTTAAATATGATACAAGAGGAAGACTGGTAGAATCAGATCATGAGTTTGGCCCTGATAAAACAAATTCTAATAAAACATTGTACAAGTATGATGACAGAGATAATAATGTTGAGGAGGATGTATATTCAAACGGTGACAGTTTGAAATACAAAAACACCTATCAATATGACAGTAAGGACAATAAAATAGAAATGGATTACTGGCATGCAAAAGAAGATACTATTAGGGTGAAGTGGACATTTGATTATAATGATGCAGGCCTTCGCGTAAAAGAAGACAGGTACAGTCCGCGGGGGGAACTTCAAATTGAAAATATTTTCACTTATGAAAATATTGATAATGCGGGTAACTGGCTGGTGCACACCAGGAAAAGCCAGGGAAAGACTAAAGAATATGCCAGGGTATCAAGTTACTCCGTTACTAAAATGAAGATTTATTACTACTAAAAATAGCGCTTGTTAGGAAGGAGTGAAATCCTGCTTTTAATATATCAGTCATCTTTAACCGGGGATAATTTCACAAAGGCGCTCCTCCGCGGTTCCGGCATCCGCTGCTGTGATCCTTTTACCGCTTTCCAGATAATTTCGTTTAACAGCCTGTCAGGAACTGCATCCGCTTTGGCAAAGTTAAATGACCCCGATTGTTTGGCCTCCTTATTCCAGGCGGTATTCCGTTGATCGATGTCAACAATAGCATCATGGGCTGTGTAGGCAGTGCTATCAGGGATAGCTTGAAAACAATTCCACATGGGGGTAGCAGCAGCATCGTACTGACTCATAGGGGGCAGCCCCAGGATCAATTCGATGGTACGAAGCATCCCCGAAGTAGAGTACATTGTGTGGTTAACGCTGTGGCGTTTAACAAAAGGGCTTATGACCCAGGCAACTGAACGATGGGCATCTACGTGGTCGGGGCCATCCTGAGCATCATCTTCCAGAACAAAAATGACCGATTCTTTCCAGATAGAGCTGTGGGATATATGATCCACCAGCCTTCCGAGTGCCAGGTCGTTATCCGCTACCTGTGCTATGGGGCTATAAGCTCCCTTTGATAATCCACTGGTATGATCGTTTGGCAAATATATCGTGTTAAAATGCGGAACATTTTGCTTTACCAGCAGAGAATCAAAATCATGTTCAAAAACTTTTTCCCTGTATATATCACGGATAGCCAGATTCCAGCCGGGATATGCCTTGCAGTAATGTTCGTCCTCCCTAAGCAGGCCAAGGGTAGGTTTCCCGGTGTCCATAAACTCCCCGTAGTTTCGAAAAGAAACGCCGGCGCGCTGACAGTAATTCCATATAAATCCAAGGGGCGGGTTTGCAATCGGGCGGCTTCCGTCAAAGTCATAATTACCTCCCCTGCCCGCATAATTGGAAGGCCAGTTCTTCTCCACAAAATCAGTAGCATAAGCAGCCATCGACCAGTTGTGGCCATCGGCGCTTACCTCCGCATCTACATAAAAATTATCAAACAATACAAAGTCCTTTGCTAATTTATGACCATTTGGCGTTATTTTCTTTCCAAAAAGACAAAGACTGCTGTCTCCATTACCCTCCGGCATATCACCCAAAACCTGGTCGTAGGTGCGGTTCTCCTTCAATATGTAGAATACATATTGAATTGGAGAAGTGCCACCGACCTTAACAGGAACCGGATTCCCCGATTCGCCTGAGGGAGCGAGTTCCCGTTCTTTAGAATAGGGTGTATTGTCGTAAACCTGTCGGGTATAGTTGCTTTGGATAGCCGGGGTTGGGACAGGGATTACCGATAAAGTGCCTTTAAACATGCTCCCAATATATTTTATCGGGCTGACCGGCGATTGAACACTATTATTGCTCTTTTTATATTTTGCATCATCAAAAGACGGCTTAGCAACAGGCTTATACGGATTAGACATAGAGGACATACCTTTTCCATTGGTAACCAGGATTTGTTTCCCCCACACACGCACACAAGTAGGATACCATCCCACAGGAATAAATCCCAGGGAATGACTATTGCCAGGATAAGACACATCAAATTCGGCAAGATAGTTATTATCCGCATTGGCAATATAAAGGATTTTTCCATTGGCAGACAAGACAACGCTGTTAGTGGCAGAGCCTATTGGCGCATCAGGCGATAATGCCGTATGAAGCGTTTCAACTACTTCACGGGAGTTCAGGTTAATAACCGATACAGAATTAGAGCTGGCATTGGCAACATATAGCCATTTACCTTTTGCATCAACAGCCAGGTCTGTAGGATGATCTCCTGTATTTACAGAATCTTTTAGCAGCTCTTTTTGGGTATCATAGATCCAGATCTTACGGCCTCCCCATGCAGAAATATACAGCTCCCTTTTTACCGGGTTCAGAATGCAGGTATAGGCCTCGGCAGATAGTGCAACTTTATTCAATACTTTCATTGTTTTAGTATCGCACACATACAAAGAGTTATTTTCTTTAGTCACTACGTACATCCGTGCATGTTTTTCATCAAGGGTAAGCCCTGTAGGGCTTATCTTATCATTAGGCCAGGGGCGGCCAAGTACAAGCGTATCCTTATTAATGAGGCTTTTTCCGGTAAATTGATACCTGATAATAATATCATCATTACCACCTGAGGCGTACAAATAATTTTTACTAAAGGCAAGCCCCAGCCAGGCATCATTTACATTTATAGTAGCTACTAACTTTTGTTCTCTCAAATTGATCAGATCAATTGTTGGGTGTCCATTACCATTGTTGGTTACCGCTGCATGGATACCATCAGGCGCAACAGCCATATTGAGCGGCAGATCGCTGCTTAACGGGATAGAGTTTCCCGCAGGTGAGAGGAACCAGCCATTTGGAAGCTGAACCCTTTGCGCAACAAGCTGATTGCTTAGCAGCAAGAAGCCACTACAGATAACCAAAAAAAAACAATTTCTCATAACTATAATATTAAGTTGCTTTTTACTTCAGTACTTTACTCAAGACAAATTTAATTTGCCTTGAGTATTATACCTTATAAATGAGCATTGCTGATACGGAAGTACAAAGATAAGTTGTAAAAGTAACCAGGATATTCCCTGCTTGTTAATAAGCATGCGGGAAATATTCATTTTCAACAGTTCCATCCTCATACAAATTCAATATTGCATAGCCTGGCGGGGTTTCCAGGTAATAGCCGGGCCCGGCTGATTCAGCATCGCCTTTACCCCACCAGAAACCGCTCATAGCCCCATTGCAGCAATATAAAACATCGTTGTATTGCGAATGATCAGATAAATGATTATGCCCGCTTAGGCATACTTTTACTTTATCGTGATGTTTATAAAACAAATCTTTTAGCTTCTTGCAATCAGAATGACCGCCGCCAACCAGCACTTGCGTAGTACCTAAAATTGGAAAATGCGACATTAGCAGTACAGGAGCAGATGCCGGTATTTTTTCCAGTTCGCCCTTTAACCAGTTGTATTGTTCATCGTCCAGCGATATATTGCCGTTATTTCCATCAAGTACAATAAAATGCCAGTTCTTTTTGGTGAAGCTATAATACCGGTGTGGAATTTTCAATCGTTTAACCACATATTCTTTACCATACATTTCATCCTCTTTTGAAGGCGCCTTCCACCACGAATCGTGATTGCCTATACAGCTATGCACCTCATATTTATCAAGTACTGCTATACATTCATCCCAGATACTCCAAAGCTTGATAACCTGGTCATATTTTACGTTATCATAAGAAGCATCCATAATGGAATCTCCCCCGTTTAAGAAAAAATCAGGCTTGTGCTTGGTTATAATATGCTTTAAGCAGCTTTTAAACCTCTCAGGCGCATTATTCCCATCGGTAATATGCACATCGGTAATATGTGCTACCGTAAGCGCTAATTTTTTACCTTTTTTTTCTTCTCCGCTATTTATGGAAGCTAAGGCAGGTAGTCCACCGGTTACCACCATGCCCGTGGCAAGCCCCGCTGCCTTTAATAAAGACCTTCTATTTAGTTTCATCATTTCATTTTTCATTATCAAACTGAACTGTTTACCGCCTGTTACCAGCCGAATATTTGTTTAAGATTTGGGTTCAGTAACACCTCTGTTTGCGGTATGGGACGATAATAATCTTTAGGTTCCTGAAAAACACGCACGGCAGATTCAGTGACCATATTACTACCGGTAGTAGTATTTTGTAAATATACGGTGGCACTAGAACCAAATGTACCCGTGCGGTAATAAATTAATGGCACTCCTAAAGAGTTCACTTCCTTCGGGGTCGGGATGGTTGCATTTTGATCTATCAAAATAATATCTGGTACACCATCGCCTGTTAAATCATATCTTCCAAGTCCTGCAAAATACATTCCTTCAGGGCTTTTTGCCAATAATTTTCCGGCAGCCCATCTCATTACATCATCATATCTGGTACCTTCCATTGCAAATTCTACCCTGCGCTCTCTTCTGATCTCTATTATCACCCCAACGTTTGACTGGATATTACCAAATTTTTGTTGTATGAGTACATCAGGAGATGCATTTGCCTGTGCCATATTAAGATCGGGTATACCAGCTCTTCTTCTGATCAGGTTTACAGATGCATCAAGTTCTGGTTGAGTTAAAGTGCCCAATTCAGCAAGCGCTTCAGCGTAGGTTAGCAACACTTCCGCATAGCGGTATACCGGAAAATCCACACCATTTTGAATATTTTGATCGGTGCTGTTTACGTATCCCTTTAATTGATGATAGCCTGTAAAATTTTTATTTAAAACCTGGATGTATGGCGTTGTACTCCCAGCCGCGATCCATCCAGGATACGCCATGGTTTGGGAAAGCCGCGGATCACGATTTTGGAATTCCTGTACAAAACCCATTGTAGCGTAACCTGGCTGATCAGTAAAACGGGTGCCGTCCTTCATCAGGTAAGATTGAATCAGGTCTTTAGCAGGAGCCTGCTCGTAATCACCAAAAACATACCCATTAATGGCTTCTCCCCTGCCCTTGCTCAGATCAAAAACATTATTTAATATAACTTCCCTATTTGTACTTAGATCCTGGCTATTGAACAAAGTAAAATAATCCTGGCTAGGGTTTCCGGTATTATAAATACTGAAATTTCCAGAGGCCATAATATCACTGGCTACTTTAACGGCGGTATCCAGAAATGCATTTGCACTGCTTCCTAAATTTAGTTCAGGGTGATATTTACGGTAAGTACCCTCGTAAAGCGCTGTACGTGCATAAAACACCGCTACTGCCCATTTTCCCGGTGTACTTGAAGGAACACTTGTTCTTACATGCTGATAAGCAAAACTCAAATCGGCCATCACACTGTCCATAACCAAGGCCCTTGGGTCACGAGGCTTAAATAAAGCTGCATCACCTGGGTTCAAAGGAGTTGAGTACCAGGGCACATCCGAAAAGCGTTTAACTTTATCCATATAAAATAATGCCCGGTAATATTTGGCCAGTCCTGCATAATGGTTTTTTATATCCGCACTAACTTTTGCCTTATTATAGTTTTGTAAAAAGTAGTTAACATTACGCAATGTGCCCCAATCCCATCCGCTGGTAATATTTTGTGAGGTGGCATTGCCTTCCATCACATTTTTTACTTCTACAGCAGCGGTAGTTGAAACATTATCACTGCTTTGGTCACCAATATAGGTCCACCTGTCGGGCATTGTGAGCAGGCCGTTAACGTATGATGACAGGTCATTTTCATTATTAAAGAAAAGATTTGGTGATATAGACGTTTGCGGGAAACGGTTAAGATCACTTTTTTTGCAGGCAGTAAATGCGACTGCAACAAACAGGATATATATAATATATTTCTTCATGACTATTTTTTTTATAATTATTAAATCGCTTAAAAATTAAAGATCCAGGTTTAAGCCAACTGCATATTTTCTCTGGAATGGATATGCCCAAGCGCTTGAGCCTTGATTTACCGCCTCAGGATCTATATATTTCTTTATTGCCGAGAACTCGTAAAGGTTATCGCCGCTTACAAAAATGCGAAGGCGATTAATACCCGCACGTTTTGTTAAACTAACAGGGAAGGTATAACCTACTGAAACGTTTTTAATTCTTAAATAAGCCGCGTTTAAAAGGTACGCTGTTTGTGGGGTAGCCAATCCTAAACCCGTACGCGAATCGGCCAGCCATGCCTGTAGTACAGGATAATAAGCATTTGGATTTGCATTGGCAAGACCTGCTGCAATGTAAGATTTCGAATCCTGGGCTCTTTGTGCTGCCGTCTCAGCTGTGGGACGGTAAAAATTAAGAAGCCATGGATATATATTGGCATAAGGCTGCTGATATGGCCCCCAGAACAAATAATTTTGTGGATAATAATCCTGTTTCAGTACACCCTGCAAGAAGACTGAAAGATCAATGTTATTCCAATTCATATTCAAATTGGCACCAACACTGTAATGTGCGGCACTGTTGCCAATAATTTTCAAGTCTCCTGGATTCTTTGCACTGTAGCCTTCTGTTATTTTACCATCCCCGTTAAGGTCTTTGTACATAGGCCATCCCTGAGTAATAGCTAAAGCGCCCCAAGGAACAATAGCCGATTCGTCAAGCGCATTTATTTGGTTCTGATTCTGGAAAAATCCATTACTTTGCAATCCCCAGATGTCTCCAATTTTCTGGCCTGTGTAATAATTACCAAAAAGTTGTTGAGGATTTTGGAATTTCGTGATTACAGCATCAGAATTAGAAAGGATTGCTTTGACTGAAAAATTAAAAGGTTTATTGGCTACTGTAAATCTGTCCTGATAGGTTACAGATAGCTCCCAGCCTTTGGTTCTTAAATTCGCCGCATTTTGTTCTGGCGATGCAGTTCCAAGCACACTTGGCCATGTCTGTCCTGCAGTAAGCATTCCCGTGGTATTGCGGATATAATAATCAAATCCTCCCAGGATTTTATTATTAAACAGGCCAATGTCTGTACCCACGTTAAAAGTAGATACCCGCTCCCATGTATATGAATTAGGATCAACGGTTAACGCGGGGGCTCCGTTAATAATCGGACTTTGATTACTTCCTCCTATTAAATAACCCGAAACGCCTGTGTTTAATGTTTGTATATAACCAAAGTTGCTAACATTTTGATTACCCAAAGAGCCGTACGATGTGCGCAATTTAAATGTTGACACCACAGAAGTTAGTGGTTTAAAAAAATCTTCAGAACTTGCTATCCACGCTGCTGACGCTGATGGAAAGAAGCCATAACGACTTTGTGTTGGGAAACGTGATGAACCATCATATCTGCCAGTGCCCTCTAAAATATAACGTCCTTTATAGGTATAGTTTATACGGCTAAACAAACTGTTGGTTGCATAGGCTGAATAGCCTGTACCTATTGATGGGGTAGTACCGTTAGTAAGTGCCAAGTAAGGCAATGCAGATGATATTATCCCTGAATTTGAGGCAGTTAAAGATGAATAGCTGTAATCTTCAGAGTTATATCCAACCATAGCGCTGAAGAAATGGTCTTTTATGGTTTTCTTATATGTTGCATATAAGTTGAAAGCATTATCTTCCATATTGGTGGTATTTTCGGTTACGCCTCCAATACCGCCCTGCTGCCTAACATCACCAGGGCCATATCCAATATTATACGTATTTGCATCAGAGTGATATTTCGTAAACTCTCTTTTAATTGAGGCATCGCCATTGATCATTAAATCTCCATTTAGGAATGTAGCAGTTGCACTGGCAATATTTTGAAAACCAAACATGGTTTGAAGGTTATGGCCGCCGTCAACTAAGTTGGCTGCCATCCTGCCTGCACTTGTATTGGCCCATGTACCATCCGGGTTTTTGGCTACATCGGTTGGTTGCAGGTAATAAATATCTGTAATAGACTCCGACGGCTGGGCACGTTTAGTTTGATAAATATTTAGGTTGTTATCTATTTTAAGCCATTTTAAAGGCGAAAATCCCAACTTTGATCTTAAACCATATCGGTCCCAGTAATCAGGTGAAAGTTTGTTTACGCCATTTTCTTTGGTATCATCTGCAGATAGATAATAAGTTAAAGGTGTTTTATTTAAAGTGGCGCCTCCTGAAAGAGTTAATGTCTGGGTTGTTGATAAGTTGTTTTTACTAAAAAAGTAATTATACCAATTATTGCTCCCCATGTATTCCCATGCGTTTGGATTGGTTGGATTTACCCTTACATCCGGAAGAGATGGATTATCTGATCTTTCTTTGGCCCATTGGAATTGTTCATCACTATAATTCACATAAGTCCATGGGGTGTTATTAGTAGCCGTTTCAAGCACCTTTGTGTAGATATAAGGATCAGTGATCGGCTGCGGCAAAACTGTTGGCTTCCCCCACGCGGACGTCGCATTGTAGCTAATAAGTTGGTGACCTGCGACACCTTGTTTGGTTGTGATCAATATTACACCAAAAGAGGCCCTTGCCCCATAAATAGCTGACGATGCAGCATCACGTAATATGGTAATAGATGAGACATCTGCCGGGGTTAACCGCAACATATCATCGTTACTTGCCGCAGGGATACCATCAATTACAATTAATGGTGAGCCACCATTAATTGAGGTAAATCCCCTGATATTGATTGTTGGAACAGTACCGGGCGCACCACCAGGATAGGTAATGTTCAGGCCCGGACTAAGACCCTGCAAACCCTGCATTATGTTTGCTATCGGGCGTGATTCCAGCTCTTTACCGGAAATCTGATCGATGGCTCCTGTAATATCTATTTTCTTCTTAACCCCAAAGCCTACAACTACAACCTCGTTTAGGTTACTGTTATCAGGAACCAGGGTTACATTTAATTGCGTTTGCCCGTTCAGGCTGACCTCTTGCTGTTTATACCCCATAAAAGAAAAAACAAGAACCGCCTTTGGGTTTACATTTACAAGAGTGTAAATACCTTGCAAGTTTGTCGGGGTACCCTGGGTTGTTCCCTTCACCCTGACATTAAC
>Ga0206981_10109_pt1 | contig 25238 bp, 28 predicted proteins | sample Alteio_BWMinCont_17_FD_153312 | JGI IMG/M metagenome (GOLD analysis project Ga0206981, IMG submission 153312) | Enriched cells from forest soil in Barre Woods Harvard Forest LTER site, Petersham, Massachusetts, United States -... | ecosystem: Environmental > Terrestrial > Soil > Temperate forest >... | reverse complement strand
CTCGATGGGAAGCTGCCCTCGACAGCCGCGGAGCTGCGGGCGCTGCCCGGCATTGGAGAGTACACGTCCGCAGCGATTGCCAGCATTGGCTTTGGCGAGGCGGTTGCGTGCGTGGATGGCAATGTGGAGCGAGTGTTGACGCGGATGCGAGGCTGGGCCGAGCGCAGCGCTGTGGCAGCAAGGATTCGCAGAGCGGCAGGAGAGCTGCTGGATGCGAGTAGGCCGGGAGATTTTAACCAGGCGATGATGGAGCTGGGCGCGATGGTTTGCCTACCGCGCGGGCCGCTGTGTCTGCAGTGTCCGGTGGTGGAGTTGTGCGCAACACGTGGGGAGCATCCTGTAGCGGCGCGAAAGAAGATGCGCAGCCAAAAAGCGGCTTATGCCTTTTTGCTCCGGGTTACCCAGCCAAGTGCAGTGAAACAGGGCGGACGGTCAAAAAGCGGTCGCGGCCGGCAGCGTCCGGAGTTAGCGGTGTTGCTGGAACAGCGTCCGGCCGTGGCTTCGCTGATGCCGGGCATGTGGGAGCTGCCGGAGATCGACGGCACGAATGTAGATGCCGCACGCCGGTTGCTGGATGTGCGGCACTCGATTACGGTGACCAACTACTATGTGACGGTGTACGGCTACGATGCAGACGCAGAAGCCGAGCTGACCGAGTCCAGGGGAACGCGCCGCTGGGTGCTGGCGCGCGAACTTGTAGAGCTTCCACTGACCGGGCTGACGCGCAAAGTGCTAAAACGGCTGAAGACGCTGCCGGGATATACGGGTCCGGGTCCATCGGTAACCTTTGAAGAGATGACACCGGAGATTTGGATATAGAAAATAGTAGTTGTGCGGTTTTTGTCACGTCAGGAGTTCGATGAAGATTTTTGCGTCTGCTATTTCGTTTCTTGCCTTTAGTTTTCTTTCCTGTTCTCTGGTCGTTGCGCAGCAGTCCTCCGTTCCTGCGGTGGCCGGAGTTCCCGGGGCGGCTCGCCAGGCAGCTGCGTCGATTGATCCAGAAAAGATTCGAGCGCACGTGCGGTTTCTGGCAGACGATCTGCTAGAGGGTCGCGGACCCGGCACACGCGGCGGCGATATTGCCGCGCAGTACATCGGCACGCAGTTTGCACTGTACGGCTTGCAACCGGCCGGCGACAATGGCACTTTTTTCCAGAAGGTACCGCTCTATGCGGTTCACACCATCGAGGACCAGACGAAGTTCAGCCTCGTGCCTCAGAATGGCGCTTCCATTGTGTTGACCTACGGCTCCGATTACGTGACCAAAGACCAGACAGGAGCGGCATCAGCAGATATAGACGCGCCGATCGTGTTTGTGGGCTATGGGATTGATGCGCCTGAGTATCACTGGAACGATTATGCAGACGTGGATGTTAAGGGCAAGGTGCTGCTGGTGATCGTCAACCAGCCACCTTCGGATGATCCGGCTTTTTTCAAAGGCAAGACGATGACCTACTACGGCCGCTGGACCTACAAGTACGAAGAGGCGGCGAGGCGCGGCGCAGTGGGCGTGCTGATCATTCATCGGACGGACCTAGCGAGCTATCCATGGGATGTGGTACGGAACTCGCAGTCGGTTGAGAAGTCGTATCTGAAGGGTGATCCCACGGCGACTCTAAAGGCGGCAAGCTGGATTCAGCTGGATGTGGCGAAGAAGCTCTTTGAGGTGGCCGGGAAGAATGCGGACGAAATGATCGTGGCAGCCGGCAAGCCGGGGTTTCATTCATTTGAATTGCCAGTGCGGCTGAAGGCTCACGTGGCCAGCCGGGTGCGGCCGTATGAATCGGATAACGTGGTCGCGAAGCTGCCAGGAGCGGATGCCGGAGGTACGGACCAGGCCGTAATCTACTCGGCGCATTATGACCATCTAGGGATCGATCCTGATCTGAAGGGCGACAACATCTATAACGGCGCGGCTGACAATGGCACCGGTTGCGGGATTCTACTGGAGATGGCGCGGGCATTCGCGGAGGCTCCGGCGAGACCGCCGCACAGTATCTTCTTTGCAGCCGTAACGGCGGAGGAGCAGGGGCTGCTGGGTTCGCAATATCTTGGCATGCATCCTCCGATTCCGGCGTCGCAGTTCGCTCTGGACCTGAATTACGACATGCTGATGCCGATGGGGGTGCCACTGGCGGCAGAAGTGAGCGGCGCGGAGCGAACAACGCTGTATCCAGTGGTTGAGAAGACGGCCAAGGCCTTCGATCTGACGCTTGAGCCGGATCAGTTTCCAGGCGCGGGACACTACTATCGCTCAGACCACTTCAGCTTTGCTCGAGTCGGCGTTCCAGCGTTTTCGATCGGTCAGGGAACGCTGTTTGAGGGTCATGATGCAGCTTGGGGAAAGGCGCAGGCAGAGGATTTTGTCGCGCACCATTATCACCAGCCATCGGACGAGTACCATCCTGGCATGGATTTCCGAGGAGACGCAAAGATGGCGCGCTTTGGGTTGATTCTGGGCTGGGAGGCGTCGTCGCTGCCGGAAACGGTAGGCTGGCAAAAGGGCGACGAGTTTGAGACGGCTCGCACGAAGAGCCAGGGCTCGAAAGAATAGATCGTCTGAGGGGAGTTGCTCGTGCGGGTTGTGCTTGCGGCATTGCTTTTGTCCGTGGTTCCGACGGTCCTTGCGCAGGCAACACCTGATCCGTCGCTGCATCATCGCAGCGACGCCTCCCAAAACCCGACGGCAGCAACCGGCGGTAAGCAGCGTGGGACATCTACCCTGCCTGCGGACGCATCGGGCGAGTATATGATCGACGAGTCGGGGTCGGTTGTACAGATCACGATCGAGAATGGCCGGTTGGACGGGTACATCTCGAAGCTGGTGGATGGGCAGACTTCCTCTCTAACTTTTTTCTTCGATCGGACCACCCTCGGCGGTGACCGGCTGACCTTCGCGACAAAACAGGTCCACGGGATTTGGTATTCGTTTGACGGTACGATCGTTCGCGGCAATGCGCAGAGCAAACAGCAAGACGGGTATTATCGGCTCAAAGGCGCGTGGGTGACGCATGATGAGGTTCAGAAGAGCCAATCGGACTCGATGATAAGTTTGAAGTCGACGCCCCGCCGCGATTGAGAGAACACCCGGGTCAGCTTTTGCTGCCTAACAGGCATGCGCGATGCTGATTGGAAGCGTTGTGCCGCGCCCTCTTACTTAAGAGGCTTCCCGGCGCAGGTGTAATCCTTGGGTATGCTCGCGAAGGGTCTGGTCTGGCTCGACAGCCGACGATTCGGTCGGGGAAGCCGAGCGAAATAAACGTTCGAAATCCGCCTTGGAATAGATGGCGAAGGCCATACCGACGAGAGTGCCGGTAACCAGTCCCTTCCAGAAATCAGCGTGTTCAGCCATGCGATTCTCCCTTAAGCAACGATCTACTAAGTTAAGAACGCGATTGAGCGATGGCGGTTGCTCCAAGGCATTCTGCGAAAACTAAAGGCAAAACTTGTTGCATCAAAACTGATCTTAGATATATCGTATAATGTATCTTACGATATATCGTAAGAATAACAGGAGAATCCATATGTTTGAAGGACATCAAAGAAGGCAAGTTGAAGAGGGAGCAGGCCATTGTGGGCCCTGGAAGCATTTTCGCGGCAAGGGCGGCTTCTGGGGAGAAATGGGCGAGGGCTGGGGACGGCATGGCCGGTACCAGTTCGGAGGAGATTTGGGAGGGCGGCTGTTCGACAATGGCGAACTGCGCTTAGTAATTCTGAGCTACATTGCCGAGAAACCGAGTCACGGGTACGAAATCATGAAGGGCATCGGCGAGCAGATGGGAGGCGTATACACGCCAAGCGCCGGCGTGATTTATCCCACGCTGAATCAGCTTGAAGATGAGGGCTTCGCGACGGTCAGCTCCGAGGGCGGCAAGAAGCAATACACGATTACCGAGGCAGGCAAGGCGGAACTGGCGTCTCAAAAAGCACGTATCGACGAGTTGCTGGGTCGAATCCGGCAGACGGGTGAGACCTACGGCCGCGGGCGAGCTCCGCAGATTATGCGAGCAATGCACAACTGCAAGCTGGCACTGAAGCTGAAGTTCGGGCAGGGCAACCTGACGGGCGACAAGATCAGGAAGATCGCGGAGATCATCGACGCCGCGGCAAAGGAAATCGAACGAGTGTGATGGAAGGGCAGGATATGGAGCTTATGGCGCATGGTGCAGAAGACATGGTGCCGGCACCGGAGGTTGAGCTTCCGGAGCCGGTGCTCTTTCGCTTGGGTGCACGCGTAGAAGAGCTGGAGGTGGAGAATGCCCGTCTGAAAAGACTGGTGGGTGAGTTGCTGGTTGCGAACCAGTTGCTCAGGGAAAAGACGGGCGTCCAAGGACAGAGTTTAGGAGATAGCCGCGCGGCCGCGTAAGTATCTCTGCCTTTTCTCCAGAGGAAAGCGTTCGATGGCGTAGCGGAGAGCTGTTCGCGGCATGGATGCATGATGCCGACGCAGGAAGCACTCAAGGGCGCGAAGATCTTTCTTGCCGCCTTCTCGCAACATCCAGCCCAGTGGCTTTTGAATGAGGTCTTCGGGATCATATAGTTGGATTTCGGCGAGGGCGAATGTGTCTTCCACATGGCCCTTACGGATAAACCACCAGGTCGAGACAATTGCGATGCGACGATCCCCAGAGACACAAGGATGGCCAAGCTCATATAAAAGAGTTTTGTCGCGTTCGAGGAGCCACGGGCCGACGATGTAGGGCGCGCTGCCGTCGACTGCGTCCCAGTCGCGAATGTACCTGCGGTTGCGCATGTAGAAATCGAAGATCTTCTTTTGGTCGGCTTCCGGAGCTTTTCGAAATTGGCGGCAGAGGACCTCGTTGGCCAGCGACCGCTCTTCGTGAACAGTGGATTGCATGAGCCTGCGGATGTCTGCCAGCGGTAGATGCGCGAATTCTCTGGCGATCTTGCGCAGCGCCGGAATAGGCACTCCGAGGAAGACGTCCTCGCTGGAGTTTTTGAAAAATCCGCGCAGGACTTGTGCGCGGATAGGGTCGGAGAGCTTGTGGAGCGCCTGACGCGCAGCTCGAGGTTGGTCAGGGGGACTAAGCTCAGTAGTAATCCGCGCAGCTCAGGTAGTAGCCGCAGTGCTGGCAGATGAGCTTGCAGCGGTGTCCGTGCAGGCGGTGTGAGCAGTTGGGACAGTAGACGGAGTGATGCTCGGGCGTGGCTTCTCTTTGCTGGGCTGGAGCTGACTCGGGATGAACGCTGGATGAATTCGCCGCATGCACCGGAACAGATTACTCCATAAAATGCATGCCGGAGCCAGGAGTCTGGGGCCATGTTCCCTCTTTGCAAAGTCGTCCGTCTTCTTTGGCAATTCGACGACGACGACAGCTTTATTTATGCTCAATTACGGCACCTGTTTTTTTGCCGCGGGGCCGCATCCAAATTCTTGAGCGATCGGCTCAGTTAATTTTCCCCCAAAAGAGAAAAAAGGAGCTTTTATGGAACGCAAGGCGAGCGCCGTGTGGCTTGGCGGTTTGAAAGGTGGCAAGGGTTCGATTTCGACACAGAGTGGGGTTCTCAAGGAAACGCAATACTCCTTCAGTACGCGATTTGCGGACGGTATCGGCACCAACCCTGAGGAACTGATTGCAGCGGCGCACGCGGGCTGCTTCACGATGGCGCTGAGCGCGCAACTGGGTGAGGCGAATCTGACTCCCGAGTCGCTGGAGACGACTGCGGCGGTGAAGTTTGAGAAAACAGATGCTGGCTTTACGATCACCGCGATCCATTTGACTACGCGGGCCAGGGTTCCGGGCGCGAGCGAGTCCGCATTTGAGACAGCGGCCGGAAATGCAAAGGCCGGCTGCCCGATTTCACGGCTGTTTAATGGGAATACAGAGATTACACTGGACGCGAAGCTGGTCTAAACCTGGGCCCCTCTTGCCCAAACGCCGCGGATCAAAGCCGCGGCGTTTTCATATTGGCGGTACCGTTAGCTATTCGCGCGGACGAAGTCGCGGAGTTCGCGATTGATCTCGGTTGCCTTCTGGACTCCGCCATCGAGCATGGAACGCCACTTGCGGCCATTCTCGTCCAACTCGAGCATACCCAGGAGGTAGCTTGTCTGGAGAATGATTTCAAGCGCATTACTGAGGTCGTGAGAGAAGCGCCGTATTTCCTGGGCGTGCTCAAGCGGGATTGGCGGTGTGCTGGCAGGGTCAATCATTCAGGGGCGGGGTCCTTTGCGATGTGGACAAACTTCGACTTCGATGTGATGCGGAAAGGGGGGTTGTGAATGCTATTGTAGCGCTGAGCGAAGATTCACGCGGTTGGGTTTGACACGGATGGGACCCTTTGTAACACTAGAAATTGCTGCCAGTCCAGCCGTTCGCGCTGGACACAACGTGCGTGCCGAAGTGGCGGAATTGGCAGACGCGCATGGTTCAGGTCCATGTACTCGCAAGGGTGTGGGGGTTCGAGTCCCTTCTTCGGCACCAAAAACCAGTCAAGTAATTGTAAACAAACGGACTATTTGATATAGCCGGGATACGATTAGCAGGGTCAAACAGGATCAAGGTCGTTTTTGCGGAAATGCGGCTGAGTAAGTTCTGTTGGTACCCGGTACTGGCTCTGGCTAAACGTGGCGTTCCTGACCCGCCCCTGCCGTCTGCCGACTCCAGTACGTCGGTAACGTTGTCTCCCTAAATGGGAACGCGTAAGCTGACCGCGATCTCTTGCCACGAGGTGAGAACCACGGGGTGGAACCATGAAAGGCTTATGCTCAGCTGTCTCAGGCTTCGCCTTCGAAACTTCGCCGGTGGAATCACCGGGTGCTGGCACGGGGTGGGACTGAGGTGGTTGTATGCTCGGTTTTTGCTGGCGCAAAACCTCGCCCGTGGGAGCAGGAAAGCAACCAAGCATAAAGCATGTTTGCTTCCTTGCTTCCTTAGTGTGCGCCACTTTCTGCTTTCTTCCTGAAAACAAAGGGGAAGCACGATGGTATACGATGCTTTCCCCATTGAATTTCACGTAAGTGATGATTCCGCTCTAGCTGTTCGCTGTTTCGGTCAGGTTTGGACCCCGATTCTCGATTTGTGCCGTGCCGTGTGCCCACTGTACATTACCGGGGATGTAACCGAGATCATTTACCATCTTGTCGAAGCTGTACCTGCCGTATGTCGGATGTGGCTCCGGCTTCGGCCCCAGGTTGTCGAGTACGTAGCAATAGAACTCGTTCGGGTCCGCAACCCATAGCGGATGAATTGGGATGATCTTGCCTTCCTCGGCTGCCTCTCTGACCCGTTGCTTTGCGTTTGTAAGAGCATTCCGCAGATACTTCGGTACGGACTTCTCACCGTGCTTCTCAAGAGCCAGTTGCAACGGAGTTTTGGGCTTCGGTTTCGCTGCTGGCTTGTTCTTCTCTGACTTGCCCGTCTTCTCCGCCTCTAGAGTCGCCTGACGTTTTTGGAGCCATTCGACAGTTTCTTCGCGAGTGAGTTCGCGCATGTGCTTCGCCTTGCCGTTGTAGATGAGCGGAAATTCCCCATCGGGCGCGCCATGGCGGTTAGCTGTGACTCGCAGGATCATTTCTATGGGCCTGCGTTCCGTGTGCTCGCCATCCAAATACTTCAGCCGCGCAGCTAATGCGTCGACCAAGACGTCATCCTGGTCGCGGGATGCTGGTTTGAGTGCTGTGTTAGTCAGTCCGAAGAGAAAGTCTACATTCGCCTTGATACGAGACGAGCCTTCGATAGCGTCTGCGTCTCTGACAATGTGATGGAACCTCGGGTCGGGCCTGTTCTCCTGCAACAGAATCCATACCAACACGTTCCGCAAGCGAGCGAATTCAACGAAGACATCAGAGAACTTCCCCAGACTGGTTGCGCGGTCACGGGTTGCCTCTGTGAACTCGTCGTGTGCGAGTTGTAGGTTGTCCAAGAAAAAGATGCTGACGCCACTGTCTGCAGCTGCAGCCCATGCCTCTATGAGGCGCTTGATGCGATCAGTACCTCCAAGCCTGCGACCATCTTCAAATGTGATGTCTGCATGATGAGCATCTTTCACAGGCTCACCAGATAGTCGGGCGTCTTCCCCGACCTTGCGCCTAAGCATTTCCCTGTACGCTGTCTCGTTCATCTCGAAGTAGCTGTAGTAGACGCCATGGCCGTAGGCTGCGTAGCTGTCGACGAGATTCATCGATAGGACCGATTTACCTGCCTTCGACTGTGCGTGAATCCCTGCCGCGTGGGTGTACTGCAAGGCGTCTTCCCCGATGACAAAGTTGACTTGTCCGAATGGTAGAGGAGCAGGCTTGTCTGGCCGTGGCTTTTGTTCATTTGATTCGTTTGGCTCGTCGGGAATGTGCTCGTAGATGTCCCATTTGACAGGTCGCTGCTCTGCAACAACAGGCTCTGTAACAAGCCCTGCAACAGGCTGCTGTGGTTCAGGCTCTGCAACAGGCTGTGGTTCAGGCTGCTCTGGTCCAGGCTGGGACCAGCGGACGGTGCGCTTGATTCGCGGTAGGCCCGTCGAGGGATTGATGGGCTGGACTTCTTGGATGCCGTACTTTGCTTCGAGGCAAACTGCAAAGGCTTCATCCGCGGCGACACGCTCGGCTTTATCCGCGGCGACACGCTCAGCTTGAGCTTCAGCAGTCACTGCCACCACTTCGATCACTTCACCGCTGGCGATGCTACGATACACGCCGTCCTTCTCATCGTGGTATGTCTTTATGCCCTTCAGCGTGCGGGTGGGCGGCATGAAACATGGGTATTCGGCGCGAAGACTTTTGATCAGGGCATCGATTTGCGCAGATGTCTCTTTTCCCGTTAGCTTAGCCTCCTCCTCAGCGCGGCGGAAAGCGCGAATTCCTTCAGCACGCCAGTTGAAGAGTATGCGCGAGTCAAACCCTTCGGCCTTCAAAGCCCCTTTGATGACAGCGAGCGTGTCATTCGGATGCGGGCCCGTGAACGTGCGGCTGCGTCGGTTGCTCTTGATGGTAGGTGTGCTCAACGGGACACCTCGGCGGTGATTCTGTCGAGGAAGGCTTGACGGCTGGCGTATGTTGCGTTGGTCTCGGCGTGGCATTGAGCTGCGCGATAGGCAAGAACACGGCGCGAAGCTCGGCTCGGTATGTCTGCGATGTTGTAACGGTCGCAGCTATCGGTGATGACGTTTGAAACATGGTAGCGGTCGGTCAGTTCGCCCATCACTTCGTCGGTGAGTCTTGCCACTTCCTGTATCCCCCTAGCCCTGTGGGCTGTTGCGCAGCGGTTGTACTGCGTTGATGTTGTCGAGTGGGGTCCAAAAGAAAAGAGTCCGACTCAGTTGAGTGGACCGTGGACGCTGAGGGTGCGTCCCGTCTTCCCTTTGAATGAGACCTCGATTGTCTCACATCCTCTTTGCGGATTAAAACGGAGGCGTATGGCGGTAGTGGGTCAGTCTGAAATTCTCTTCTGCAAATCGAGAATATAAATTGAATAATTACTGCATCAAATGCGCGATTGTGGGATAATTTATTTGTTGATAAGGAGATGCGGATGGCGATTTTTGACTCTCAGGACTGGGCGATTTCAAAAATTCGAAATGTCAGACATCTGCTCTGGGAAATCCCGGAAGCCGCTCTCGCGACTTACAACTCTATTCCGCCTGCGTTACGATTACCCTTTAATGCTCGCACGACAGCAAACGCCGTGAACAGCTATGTCATCGACTGGGCGCAAAAGAAATTCGACGGTGTCCGAGGCTCAGAGTTTTTCCCTGCGAACGGCACGACCTATCACTTATTCAACGGGTGCGTCATTTGGTACAAGCAGCTCGGGGAACACGGGTTGCCATCGAACTACCCGACCGAAAACGCCGTGGAGATGATGCAAGGGCATTTTTCATTTGCGCCGCAAAGACCGATTTTGGTACTCGGGTTCCAAGTGGATGAGGCCATGCAGAGCCTCACACGAGTGGTGATTCAGCGATTCCGGTCAACTGGCCGATTGAAGTTTTATGTTGAATTGGAGAAGATCACACCAAGATCACACGTCGTCGAGATGCCAGCCCAAACTCACGATGCTCTTGCCACCAGAACTCGTATTAGAATCAAACGCGGCCCGGAAGACAGAGAGCTTTTCGCTCAAGAAAACGAGTAGCCTTTATGCCGCACTTCAATCCTGGATTACTCACGCTTGCTCGGGAGTCGCGCGAGATATCGCAGTCAGACCTTTCGCAGGAAACATCTATTCCACAAACCCTCATCTCTCGGTTTGAGGCTGGCATCGCCCAGCCTACCGATGAACAAATTGCAGCCATAGCAAGTGCGCTGAAATATCCGGCAACACTGCTATTTCAGGAGGACAGGATATTTGGCTTTAACGCCTCCGTGTTTTTTCACCGGAAGCGAGCGGATATGCCAGCGAAAACTCTTCGGCGGATTCATGCAGTCTTGAATCTGACGCGGATGCGGGTAGATCGCCTGTTGTTAGCGGTGGCAATTTCTCCAGAAGTAGAACTGATGCGGATGTCTACCGAGGAGTATGGAAGCCCTGAAAGCATAGCGCATCAGGTACGCGCACTCTTGCATCTTCCTTTGGGGCCAGTCGCTAACCTCACTGCGGCTGTCGAAGACGTTGGCGTAATCATTGCGCCAGTCAAGTTCGGAAGCACCCGCACCGATGCCGTGAGCGAATGGATTCCCGGCCATCAGCCCATTATCCTGATGAACGTTGACGACGCTGTTGGCGGGGATCGCTACAGGTTGACTTTGGCCCACGAGTTAGGCCACCTGATTATGCACACGCATCCTACGCCGTCGGAAAAAATGGAGGAGGAGGCCAATCGGTTCGCGTCTGAATTCTTGATGCCTGCGAGCGAAATCAAGCATCAACTGCGTAACGTTCGCTTGCCAAATCTGGCGCTGTTGAAGAGCATCTGGAAGGTGTCAATGGGGGCGTTGCTGGAGCGAGCCAAGCAGCTCGGAACGATAAATTCCAACCAGCATCGGTACATGCGAGTTAACTTCGGCAGATTGGGTTACAACACTCGGGAGCCCGCCGAACTGGATTTCCCGGTAGAGAGGCCTACTCTGCTCGCAGGACTGGTCAATGCGCACATCAAAGAACTACGCTTCGATGCCGAAGATTTGGCACGCCTATTGAATCTTTTTCCAGAGGAATGCACAAGGTTGTACGCGCCAGAACTGGTTAACACGGGCCTACGCCTGATGAAACCCAATTTGATGAGGGCGTAGGCCCGTTATTCTTTCCAACGAGCGGCGGCAGCTTTCTTGGCGATAACCTTGCGCTTGGCGGGTGACAGTTTGGCCGCTCTCGCGTTGCCGCCTTTCGCTCCGCCTAACTTGCCGAGTGCGACTGCTGCTGGATTCTTCCCGGCGTTGGGGTCTTCAAGCGGGAGCCGTCCATTTTCTCGCCGATAGCCTGCTCTACGACGCGGAGGGCCGTCACCGCGAAATCCCTGTCCATGCTTGAGCGTGTAGGCATGGTACGATATGCCACTTAAGTCTCGTTGAAGAAAGGAAAGATCACGTGGCTACCGAAATAACCATCAAGGGGACAAAACCAAATCGGGGGGAGCGGATGACGAAAGGGGCTGGTTGGAGGCTCGTTATGACCAAAGGAAAGAAACGTGTATTCATTGGCACCCTTCTGGAAACCATCAATATGGGCTCCAAGCGTCTTGCGATCTTCAGCGTCCCGAAATAATTCAGACTGACCCAATACCCATATGGCGGTAGTGCCTCCGTTTGGGATTTACAGCCCTTGCGCCGGATACTCGGCTAGAGAGGGTCGGCCCGGAACCCAAGCACCTGTTCGTCTGAGTTGAGCATCGTTCGTGCGACGCTCATCGAACTAATGCTCTTCGCGCCCATTCTCCTCAATTCTCTTGCGCCTGCGCGAGCGTGAGCGCCAGTCGTGCATACGTCATCGAGTAAGATAATGTGCCCTTTGGGAAAGTCTGCAATCGTGACCAGCGCATTGTACAAAGCTTCTTCATCGCGCATGTTGGATGTGCTGCTCTTTGGCATCTCGCAGTCGAATCGCAGCCCATCCCAAATCGCCAGCTTCGGGAGACCCGCAATGAGAGCTTCCGCCAAACGCATGGTCTTCGATGAACGACCACATGAAACTGTGCACGTGCTGTCAGGGATTGGGCAGAGATTCGAGCCACGAGGGAACTTTGTCGTTGTTGCCACTTGCTCAACAAACCACTCGAACGCAACTTCAGGATGGTCTTTGTCGAGGGTACGGGTTGTGCCAGCTACCGAAAGTTGAACACTGCCCCCAAAGGTTTCGCCCTTGACCGCTCGTACAATGTCCCGCGCTCTCCACTGATCCTGTGTCCATTGTTTGTCGATTTTGGTAAGAAAGCGGCAGTAGCTGATGTTCTCAAGGCTTATCGTGCTCAACATCCAAGGCCCCTATCACGTCCCCAGTATGCCGCAGGACGCGAAACTTCTCGTATCCCTCAAACTTGCGAGGCCACGAAAGGGTGGCGTCGTCCATGACTGCCTGCGTGATAAAAAGCCATCTCCCCAGCCGAACGCATTCAGCCGCTTGATGAAGCGTGCCGGAGGTTTCACCTGCTTCGATGATTGCGGTGCCATCGCTCAGCGCGGCCATGAGTTTGTTACGCTCCGGGAAGTGGCTCGGGAATACGCGCTGGCCTGGGCGGAATTGAGAGATCAGTAGATGCTCTCGATAAATTTCTTCTTGGAGCCGCTTGTTTTCTGCGGGATATGCCTTGTCGAGAGGGGTTCCAATGACCGCAGCAACGCGACCGCCGACATGTATCGCACTCCGAAGTGCTTCTGTATCGATGCCCTTTGCCAACCCCGAAAAGACGACCACAGCTTGTTCGGACAGTTCCTTCGCCAATCGCCGCGCCCGAGCCGAACCCTCTGGACTGGCGTTGCGCGTTCCTACAATTGATACAGCAGATTCTCGAATCAGACTGACGTCGCCAGCGCACCAAACCCGGAGTTCTAAACCCTCTGCGTCATATCCAAGACGAGCCTGCTGACGCGGAATGATCTGGCGCTTGCCCGCTAACAACTCGCCGACCGTCATGATCCGAATATCATCTGGATGTGGGGGCTGATAGGCTCGGTCGTTCGGCTTTGAACGTTCATTCATTGTGCGGTCGCCACCGGTCGCCGAAACGTGTGCGTGGGTCGCCATAGGAAAAGATTAGCATCCAAATTCTTGTTAAAAATTGACTAGTTATGTGCATAAGGCGGCGATTTCCTCCAACGAACCAACATCATCGGAGATGCCAGCGGCTACCGACGTTGAGATTAACCCCGCCTAATCTTTCTCGTGGTCAAATCGCCCTGGCGAGAGTGATTCAATAGGGTACCGTTTTACTTTACACGTTTTGGGCGTCTGAGGTGGGAACGAAGAATCAATACTTTGCAGTGTAACGATGACACATAATTTGGGTTTATTTACACTTGACAAGCAGACATCTTTAGTGTCATATTTACACAATGGAGGACAGGATGACAAAGCGCGGCGGGAAGACGGTAGGCTACAAACGGGTCAGCACAGTCGATCAGAACACTGTGCGGCAGTTGGACGGCGTGCTGGTGGACAAGTGCTTTGAGGATAAGGTCAGCGGGAAAAATACAGGGCGTGAAGGATTGCAGGCCTGCCTGGACTATCTGCGGGATGGCGATGAGCTGGTTGTTCACAGCATGGATAGGCTCTCGCGGTCACTGCCTGATCTGCTCAGGGTGGTAGACGAACTGACGAAGCGCGGCGTGAATGTGCGATTCGTGAAAGAGTCGCTGACGTTCACTGGTGACGATAACGCGATGTCGAGGATGCTTATGGGCGTCATGGGTTCCATTGCTCAATTTGAACGTGAGTTGATGTTGGAGCGGACGCGGGAGGGTATCGCGAAGGCAAAGGCGGCTGGCAAGTATGCGGGGAATGGACGGCGCGCGAAGTTGAATGCTACCACGGTGGAAGCAATCAGGGCACGTGTCGCGGCGCGTGAGAACGTTTCGGCTATCGCTCGTGAGTTCGGCGTCTCGCGTCCGACGTTGTATCGGGCGCTGGGCGGTTAAGGCTGACTTAGAGTTGGACGCGGCAAAGCATCTACAGCATCCTGGCCGCGTAGTTGGCAGCTCTTCAGTCTCGGCTCCGTCCACCTTCGGCGGAGCTTGTTGGGATGTACCAATGGGCTTTCTTCGAACTACACTTGCCGAATAGCGAGGAGTAAATCAGATGGGTTCTTTTGAAGGAGGTCCACCGACAGCCGAGCAAGTGCAACGAATGGAGGCCGAACGGCAGGCCCAAATAACCGGACGCCAGAGGTTAGCGGAGTTTTTGGCAACGGGTCCCTTGTATTCCCATTTCGCCTTTGATGAGCTGGCGAGCGGACTGTACACATTGCCAAATACCATCAAGTTGTACTGTGTGAATGCCGAGTGTTCTAAAGTGCAGACCTTCGAGCGAGTTGAAGAAGGCAGGGGCATCACGACACACCACAGAGGTTGGGGGGGAACGACGACCTACACATGCCGCAATTGTAAGAAGCAAACCCAGAAATATATGTATGTATGGAACGATAACGGATTTTGGAAAGTCGGACAGGTTCCTGAACTGACAGAACGGATCGATCATAAGCTCAAGAGGGTTCTCGGCGATTCTCTGAACTTGTACACAAAGGCGCTGCGTTCCCGAAGTTTCGGCTTCGGAATCGGGGCGGTCTGCTACCTTCGTCGGATTGTTGAGGACACCACAGAAACCCTGATGGACCTTCTGCGCGAGGAGAAATCGGATGGCTGGACCGGGGAGGAACGCGAACACTTTGAAGCCGCACGGAAGACATTTCAATTCTCCCAGAAGATCGAGTATGCGGCTGAGAAAGTGCTGCCCACTGCTGCATTTGTTAACGGGCGAGACAGCTTCGCCGCACTTCATGACGTGACGAGTCATGGTCTTCATGGACTTTCAGAGGAGGAGTGCTTGCATCTTTTTGATCGTTGCAACTTGATTTTCACGCATACTTTTCGCATTCTCTCGGAGCACAAGCGGGAGCGGGAAGAGTACGCCAAAGAGCTACTCAATTTGAAACGATCATGACCGCATCTCCGGACTGCCCTGAAGGGGATTGGCGCGTCGATGGAAGACCAATCAAGCCGCATTGGGGTGTTGCATAACCGACCCAGCAGACAAGGATGATTTCCGAAGCGAGTTGGATGGCGCTTTGGCCAAAGGTATGGGGCCTATGGCCGCAAGATACGCACTCGCGTGTCTCGGAGCAGTTCCATTCATCGGTGGTGCAATCGCGGGAGCAGCCGGAGCATGGTCCGAGGGCGAGCAGAACCACTTCAATAAGGTGTTCGCCGCTTGGCTCAAGATGCAAGAGGACGAAATCAGAGAAATTGGCATCACAATCGTGGAAGTCATGTCACGTCTCGACCTAAACGATGAGGAGATTCGGAGGAGACTCGAAAGCCCGGAGTACCTAAAGATCGTCAAGAAATGCTTCCGAGACTGGTCGGCGGCTGAAAGCGAAGAGAAGCGCATATTGGTTCGCAACCTGCTTGTTAACGCTGCTGCGTCGACAATATGCACGGACGACATTATCCGTATGTTTGTCAGGTGGATTGAAACGTACTCCGAACCACACTTCAAAGTTTTGCGTTGCATTTACAAGAGTCCCGGCTGCACACGTTTGGAAATTTGGCGCACGGTCGGTGGCGAGAAGGCAAGGGAGGACTCCTCAGAGGCTGATCTGTTTAAGCTGCTTATATTTGATCTGACTACAGGCCATGTGATCAGACAGCACCGGCCAAAAGATTACTATGGCAATTTTGTAAAACAGCCTCCGAGGAAGCAAAGCGGGACTTCGTCGAACGCCTTGACTTCCGCATTTGACGATGAGAAGGCTTACGAGTTAACAGAATTAGGTACTCAGTTTGTCCGTTACACAATGGAAGGCGTCATGCCGAGAATTGGGGCAACTTCTGCACCGTGATTCTCGGAAGGGTAACAATATACTTGACGCACATTGATGCGTTGGGGTTACTCTTGCCTCCATCGATGCAAAGAGCGGGTTTTATCTTTCCAGTCAGACTTTTACCTTCATTGCCGCGAAAAGGACGATGATTTATGCCCCAGCAGAGACGGGGCAATCGGCCACCTAAACCTCCTAACCGAAACCAAAAGCGGCGTTCAGTGCAGAGGCCTGAGCCAAGGAAGTCAGTTGCACCGCTTCCGATGCCACCGTCTTGGAGGAGGCGCGGATTCTTGGTGGCACTTCGGTGGAGGATTAAGATCCGCTATCTCGGCAAGCATACATCCTCATCCTCATCTTATGGGGGCGTATTCGATAACAAGGCTGTCGTTAATCGGATTCGAAGGACGGCAGGCGCTTTGGCGTTTCTCATTGGAGGTTTCTCTCTAATGGAAACCTTCTATTGGCTTGGGGTGATTTGTGTCTACCTAGGGCTCCTATTGTTTATTTTGGAGTTCGTGGTCGACCCGTGGTTGCGTGGCAAGCCACTTTGGCGCTTGACAGCCGTCATGGCCGTATCCATCGGCGCAGTGGTTTTTTCGGTAATTGTCGTGTTTGTATCCGCTCCATTAACTCTGGATTCTTATGTGCATAACAGCGATTATCTGCCTGGCACATCCATTGCCGGGATTCCTTGGAATTCTCACCTTACAGATCTTCGAGTATGGGTAACGAATCCAACCGAAAAAGATTACGGTGAAGCTTTTATAACAATCCGTCCAGATCAATGGACCCATAAGGCTGCAATAGTGACTGAAAATTCTGGGTGTCGGCTTAACGAGCTCGGAGGAGACGTTATTTCGCAGTCGTCCCGGCATCGAGGAGCGGGAGGGGAGGCTAAGTTGACGGTACATCCTGAAGGCGGAACTTATGAAACGGAAGACAGCATTGGCGATACTTTTGATCACTTTCTAACTCACGGAGGCTATCGTCTGACCTGTGAGAGATTCCCGGCACATTTTGTTATTGAGATAATCTTTGCTCTTGCCGCCGTCAAGCCAGAGCTTCTCCCTCCTAATCCGCCAGATCCAGGGAACTATATGGTCGGTAGCAAAGAGTTTGGCCCAACGGATAATGTATTCGATTCCATTCTATCGCTCAAGCCTTTCTCTTCGTTAGTTGCAGTTGATGGTCACTACAAGCTAGGAATGAGAACATATTCGATTTCGCGTAGTGTAAAGGTTAAGGGGGAGAATTGAAGCTCGAATATCATGAGGGCCCAAAGGCCCGCGAGAACCGGTTTCTAGGCCAGTGAGTCAATCCCAGATGGCCGATGCCTTAGCACGCGTCTCTTTCGCTGCCATTGGCTTCAGGTATCGGAGGGTGGTTGTCAGTTCAGAGTGGCCTGCCATCTTCTGCACAGTGCGGGCGTCGAAGTCACCACGTAGCGACATCGTCAAGAATGTGCGGCGGAAACAATGGAGCGTATAGATGGTGGGATCCAGATGGGCGCGAGTGGCCAGACGCTTCAGAGCGCGGAGTAGATGATTGTTCGGCTTGTCGGCTGCCGTTCCGAGTATCAGACGACGACAGTTTGTTGAGTCACGCAGTTTTGGGCTCTGGACCCCTTGATTCTCCCGAAAGGCAATTAGTCGGTTCAAAAGTCCGCTAGGGACGGGCACTTCACGCTGCTCATTATCCTTCACAACAAAGCCTAGGTCTGGCTTTCCCCTCACAGTGAATACTCCATCGTGGATGTCCAAGTCATCCCAGCAAGCAAATTTGAGTTCCTGCATGCGGAGACCGAGCATCAAGGCCATTTCGATCAAAGTGGTCATGTAGGGATCATTGGCGGCGGCGCGGCGGATGGCTGCCAACTGGACGGGATCATATATCTCGGGTTCTTTCTTCTCATACTTCGGCGGCGGCGGCATGAAGGTGGTTGGTGTGCCTGTCCAGCGGAGGAAGGCTTTCAGGCGAACATGCTTGTCAGCGATGGTACGGGGAGATTTCTTGCGGCTGCGAAGGTATTGGTGATAGGCAATCACATGGGTGCGCGTGATCAGCTTGACCATCTGGACGGGAGACAGCGGTTGGAACTCTCGGGACACGACTGCGGCCTTGCCTGCTGCTTCCATGTGGTGTTGTGCCTTGAGATCGGCTATGTAAGCCTTCCAGGCGGTCTCAGGAGCTGCCGTTGGATGTTTGGAGGGTTGCCTATGCCCTTGGGCGGGAAGCGCCTGTGAGGCCTTCAGGGCGTCTGCGTGTGCTTTGTTGAGTGCTCCTGATATCTCCAGCGGATGGCGGTAACGGACTACCTGATAAACCTTCTGCCCTTTGACATACGAACGAACGTAATATGTGCCGTTTGGGAAGTCAGTTTCTCTGCCGTTGAACATGGCGAAGCGCGAGGTACCAGTCGGGAACTCAGTCTCGGTGCCCTTGCTCATCGCATAGCGAATCTTCGGGACGGTTCGGCCATGGGACTCCTCAAAGACGGCGGGAAGGTAGCGGTAGCCTTTGGGAAGCTTCACGCGAAGGAAGAGTTTTACTGATGGATCGGCCCTGCTCATGGTCGGAATCGTACCAGAAACGCGCAGTTACTGCGCGGAGCATAAACAGGAGCATGATCGGAGCATGTTGATTTTACAGAGGATATATCAGCTGCGGAGACTCCCTTCTTCGGCACCAATCGCTTTCTTCTCAATCAGATCCCGCCATGGTGTCCACTAAATCACAGTTTTGGTGTCCATCGCGGTGTCCACCGTGCGCGCTTTTTTTCGCGAGTTCTGAGAAGGACGGACAATCCTGCTCATCCCGCGACCGGTGGACAACGCTCGCCCGGGAGCATGCGTCAAGGTGCTCAAGAAGGTCAGAACCAATGGGGCTGGAAGCTCTGCCCGGTAGTGCGCGAGGCCAATGGCCGGCTCCGCGACCGGGTGCGCGTCGACGGACGCACTGAGGTCCACGGCGAAGGCGGTCTATTATCTCGAATGGCGCGAGGACGGCCGCCGTCGCTGCGAGGCCCGCGAGAACAAACTGCGCAAGTACACCTCGCTCAGGGCGTCGGATGTGATGTCGGCCCCTGAGTTGTGGGAGATGTTCGCCTCTCGGCAAATCTCAATCCGATATCCGTGAAGCGTATGGAGCCACGAACGGATTCTGGTTTGATGGACATTTGGAGCTTCCAGGGCCTTGATATTATGGTCGCCGAGTCCAGTTAGCCCAAAAGGAGCAAAGGGCATGCAAATTACGACGGAGCAAGCAGAGCGCGTCTTGAGGGCTTCCATACTGAAGGCGCGCGAACTCGGAATTTCAGTTTGCATCGCGATCCTTGATTCGGGAGGCCATCTGAAGGCATTTCATCGCATGGATGGAGCATGGCTTGGGGTGATCGATGTGGCCATTAAGAAAGCGAAAACATCCGCCCTGTTCGAAATGGAAACGCAGACCCTGGACAACTACAGCAAAGCAGGGGCAGATGCGCATGGAATTGAGCTCACCAATGGCCACCTCGTAACGTTTGCCGGTGGAATCCCCCTTAGGGACGTCGATGGACAAATCATCGGCAGCATCGGCGTGTCCGGGGGGCAGGTGGCTCAAGATTATGCAGTTGCTCAAAGCGGTGAATCAGCATTGAAAGCCTAGCTAAAAGAGAGGAGAGATCACTCACATGCAGGAAATATTGATTACGGGAGCAGGCTCCGGATTTGGTGAAGGAACCGCTCTCGGATTGGCGCAAAAAGGGCACAACGTAATAGCAGCTGTTCAGACTTGGCCGCAAGTGACAGCTCTGCGGGAAAAAAGCAGCTCGCTCGGTCTCAAAACATTGCGAGTCCAGAAGTTGGACCTACTCGACAAGTATGATGTGGCACACGCGCTCCAATTCAAGTTCGACATTCTGGTGAATAACGCCGGTATCGGCGAGGGAGGGCCCATTTCTGAAATCCCGGTTGAGCTGGTGCGGGAGAATTTCGAAACGAATGTCTTCGCGGCTTTGGATTTTACCCAGCGCGTGGTGAGGAACTGGGTGGCCACGGGCGTTAAGGGAAAGGTGGTCTTCACATCCTCAGTTGTTGGACTTCTCACGGTCCCGCCAATTCCCGCGTATGCCGCGAGCAAGCATGCTGTGCAATCTATAGCTGAAGCGATGTACGAGGAGTTGAAACCCTTCGGAATTCAAGTCCAAACCATCAATCCCGGACCCTACCTTACCGGTTTCAACGAAACTGTGGTTGAAGCCGGTCTACGCTGGCTCAACGATGACGTGAACTTTATCAAGCGCGAAGCCTTCCGGAAAGTGGTCGACGGGTTGCTCGGTAAACCAGAGGGGAGACTCGATCCAAAGGACATGATCGCAAAAATGGTTGAAGTGATCCCTTCTCGCGAGGGGAAGTTTCTCAATATCTTTCCTCCGTCGTCGGAAGACTGGGTCAAGAGTTACCAGCAGCAACTCTTCGATCGCACCATCTAACGGGCAATCACCGGTCAATACAGATGAGGGCGTTCGATCGGCAAGCTCGTGAGAAAGCAAGTCGCGCCTGGATCGCAACGTTGGATGCGAATATACCCGCCGTGTTTCTTTACGATTCTTTGCGCAGCGTCCAGTCCGAGACCAAGACACTTGCCAGGTGGTCGGGTGGTGAAGAATGGTTCAAAAATCCTGTCGTGCAGGGATGCTGGAATTCCATGCCCATTGTCCCAGACTTCAACCAGAATCGATTCGCCGGACTTGTTGACATGTACATCAATGCGACCTTTGGAGGGCGCGTATTCGTCGATCGAATCAATGGCATTTTCAAGCAGGGCCATCCACACCTGGTTCAACTCGGATCCATAAGCCGATACAAGAGGCAGGTCTCGGGCCACATCAACATTCACATGTATGCCCGATAGACGTGGGCGTAACATGGTCAGGGTATTTTCCAACGCTAAACTGAGGTCTACATCCTGGATGGGTGCCTGGTCCATGTAGGCATAGTCTTTGACAGCGCGGCTGATCTCAAAGATGCGATCCGCTGCGGACGAGATGTTGCGGCCCATCTTCTTTACGCACAGCGATGACGAAAATAATCGCAGGACAGCCATGAGGTGTGCCGCTCCCAGTTGCTTCTGGATGCGTTCCAGGTCTTCGACTAACACTCCGCCCTCGAACAGATCGGGTATAACTTCCCACGAATTTCCACCCAACCCTGCCTTCTCAAACCAGGCCGTCAAGGCATCTTCGCGGTCAATGTCGTCCAGTGCTGATGGCAAAACGGTTCTCGCGGAGAGTTCTTCTTGCGACTGATGCATGAACTCGAGTTCGATCGGCGAGAAACCGCCCCGGTCGAGTGCACGCCGTAATAGTTTCTGACGCTCCAATTCACGCATCAGATTTGTCGCCGAACTTTTTACCGCAGAAGCAGGATTGTTCAACTCATGGGCCAGATTTCCAGCGAGTTTCCCCAGAGCGGTGAGTTTTTCTTCCTGCTGCTCAATACGTGTCACCTCGCGGGCTCGGTCCAGAAGGACCGCAACGCAACGACGGTTCATGGTTGGGATTGCGTTCAGCATGTCATCGAAGGAGGAATGAACGATCTCGAGCACGCATACCGTGTCGACCGCGAGGGCAGTACCGGTGTAAAACCTCATGCGTGAGAACGGCAGTAAGCCAGTGACTTGTGCCGATCGCCCAATGACAAGAGATTGCCTGGCGGCGCGATCATGTCGCATATGCACTTCTCCGGAAAGCACGAAGAACATGACCGTCGCAGGATCGCCCTCGCGAAATATGGTTTCACCGGGATTAGCATGTTTGTGCACTCCGTTTTCTGCAATCCAGGCGTATTCATGGTCGGCAAGACCGTCTAAAGCGCGTACGGATTTCAGGCTTGAGATGAGATCGCAAGATTGCATGGTCGCATTCCAACTGAGTTAGATGATTGCGGGCGCGCCCAGTCTGATCAAAAGTATTTGCCTTTGAACGATGCCGTCGGTTCAACGAAAAGAGTAATCGTCATATTCGGTAACCCCGGCGGGCGATCATCGCTCATAATATCAGCCTAATGACACTTTGATGTGAAGGAGAGCCCTCGGCCGAATGGACCATGTGAACTACATTTTGGTGCTGCTGATTGGATTACTGTGCGCGGTGGCTGCCGTGGCAGGTCTGGCCCGCCGGTTAGCAGTGTCCTACCCCATTGTTCTGGTGGTCTTCGGATTACTGTGTTCGCTGCTGCCCCACGTCCCGCACGTTCAGCTGTCCCCTTCGTTGGTGTTCCTGGTGATTCTGCCGCCTCTTCTTTATGCGGCCGCGTGGCAGACATCGTGGCGTGAGTTTAAATACAACTTGGTGTCGATTTCGAGCCTGGCCATACTCCTGGTGTTCTTCACCGCTTTTGGTGTCGCATATGCGGCAAAGTGGTGGCTGCCAGGATTCAACTGGCAGCTTGGATTTCTGCTGGGAGCAGTAGTTTCGCCGACAGACGCGGTGGCGGCGACGTCGATCGCACGCAAAGTAGGCATGCCGCAACGCATTGTGGACTTGCTGGAAGGCGAGAGCTTGTTGAACGATGCGACCGGGCTGCTGGCTATGCAATTTGGAGTCCAGATGGTCGTTCAGGGTACGACCCCCACCGTGAGCCATGGTGTAGCCGTATTCGCATGGCTGATGATTGGAGGTGGGCTCGTCGGTCTGGCCATCGGATTGGTCGTAACGTGGCTGGAACGTTGGGTAGACGACGGGCCGGTCGAGATCGCCCTGTCGCTGATCGTGCCATATGCTGCGTATCTCATGGGTGACGCAGTGAAGGGGTCCGGCGTGATTGCGGTCGTCGTATGCGGATTGTTTATAAGCCGCCGCAGTTCGACCTTCTTTTCACCTGGAGTGCGACTGCAAGCGTGGGCGGTCTGGGACGCGCTGGAGTTTTTGTTGAACGGGCTGGTGTTTGTGCTAATCGGCTTGCAACTTCCGTATGTGCTGGACGGCATTCATGGACATGGCCCTCTGAGCCTGCTCAAACATGCGCTGGTGTTTTCCTCCACACTGGTACTGCTGCGCCTGGCTTGGATGTATCCGGGAACGGGGGCAACATGGTGGGTGCGGACTCATGTTATGAAGCAGATATACGAAAGGCCGAAACCAAATCAGGCTTTTGTCATGGGGTGGACCGGAATGCGTGGGGTCGTCGCTCTGGCGGCGGCAAACTCACTGCCTCTCACGCTCAACGATGGAAGTCCGTTCCCTCAGCGAAGCTTCATCATCTTTCTAACGTTTTCTCTAATCCTGGTGACCCTTGTTGTGCAGGGTCTTTCACTGCCGTGGCTGGTGCGCATGCTTGAACTATCTGCAGGCAACGCACAATTCTGCGAAGAAGGAGAGGCGAGGCATCTGCTATTGCAGGCGGGTATCGACTTCCTTGGAGAACGCAGGAAGTCAGCGAAGGGTGAACATGAGGTGCACCTCTATGAAGATCTGCTGCACCAGTATCAACATAGCCTGGAAGACATCGAGGAGTGTGGGCCGGGCGGAAGCAGTTTGGAGAAAAACTCGCACGGCCTGACGGCGAATCATCTGCTGCTGGAGACGATCAGGAGGCAACGTCAGGAACTCAACCTCCTGCAGTCAAATGGAAGAATCGGAGACACTGTGCACCGCGATCTCGAGCGCGAGCTCGATTTAAAAGAAAGCCTGCTGACATAGTCATCACTTGATGGCAAATCGACAAGGCACTCAGCGAACACCCGGGCGAGTCTCACGGCCGGAATGCTTATGGATATACGAGAATCGGCAACCATTGTGAAAGCAAAAGGGCCAGAGTCCAGCGGACCCGACCCAGTGCGACTTCTGTCCCATGGTTATCAAACGGCACCAGAGCGCTACAATTGGATCGAAGTTGGACTTGGAGGCGGCTGCCAACCGGCGTCATCGTCCTCGTGCTTGCATGGTCGCACCCGGCCGGGCCGCGACAAATCGCTGATCGACGGCGCCTACGGTTGAGTCGAGCCTGCCGCCACATCGTTGCGGCTTCCTCGAACCGGCCCCGAGGGATTCGCATTCCTGTGCTCCGAGCCTCGGTCGTCTCCAGAGGTCCTTGTTGACGCTAGAATTGTCCAATCTCACTCAGGAGCCTGCTCGGTGCCCGTCAAACTTCGCCCCATCGCTCTCTTTGTTTTTCTGCCGATCTCCGCCGTGCTCGTTGCCTAATCCGTTCCGCAGGCCACGTCAGCCTCCACAGCGGCCACGCGGGACACGAGTTATATCGACGCCCAGGGTATTGCCTACGTCACGCGCGTCGTACCAGCTCCACCCGACCTTAGCCCCGAAGCGCGCAAATCTCTCGTCCGAACCACTCCCGATCAAGGACCTCCGGAGTCGCTCGAACATCGCCGGGCACAGATGGAGCTGTCGGGCGCGCGCCAGAACGCCGCGTGGAGCAAGCTCTGCCCCAACACGATTGCCGACTCAACCATCGCAGGCCCGATCGTGGCCCCCGCGTCATCAACTGCATTGTGTCAGGTTTGTCGCCCATACGTGCCGCCCATACGTCACTTCCGCAACGGCGGTGATCCAGGAGAAATCAAACTTAGGCTTCGCTGCCCGCACGTCCAAAGCGGACCTTCAGGGTGAAGCAACGACGAAGGTTGTGCTTTCTTGCCAGGCATCGGGGACTGGCGTGATGTGTGGTTGATGCGGGACCTGTGGCATTTCCATTTCTACGGCAAAACGCCACTCGCGCTGGTGCGTGGCCGAGAGCGGATCTATTTCGAGCATTTCTGGAATGATTTTGCCGCTGACGCCAAACACTCAGTGTCAGAACGCGATCGTCGGATTTACGCCAAAGCCTATGCCCGGCCCGGAGGCATGCGTAGCGGCTTCTAGTATTTTCGCGCGTTCGAGCACAGGACGCGACGGACTTCGCCAGACTTGCGAAAAAGCCTCTGCCGATGCCGATGCTTGTTCTGACCGGAGAAAAAGCCTCCGCCGAGTTCCTGAGTGAACAGGGCCGGCCGGTCGCGAAGAATATTGAAGGGGTGGTGGTTCGCAAATCAGGCCACTGGCTCATGGAAGAAGCGCCCGATCAAGTCCTCCCGAAACTCGTGGAATTTCTCAACACCTAGTCCACCAACATCGGACGACATCGTTTTGTGGATTTCGAAAGAGACATAGTTCCAACCGTGTCGTCGCCCAACTGTACAGAACCCCGAATTTCGCGTTTTGTCCGATTGGCAAGGTTAATCGGCCACTTGAATTGGAACACATCAGCAAACATAGGCCGACTCGCAGTTACCAATTTGCCGCAATGCGCCAAATCGGTCCGCTCCCTCGGCGC
>Ga0206981_10107_pt1 | contig 25622 bp, 18 predicted proteins | sample Alteio_BWMinCont_17_FD_153312 | JGI IMG/M metagenome (GOLD analysis project Ga0206981, IMG submission 153312) | Enriched cells from forest soil in Barre Woods Harvard Forest LTER site, Petersham, Massachusetts, United States -... | ecosystem: Environmental > Terrestrial > Soil > Temperate forest >... | reverse complement strand
GTCACGCGCGAGCGGATGTAAGGGAAGAGCCAGCCCTGCATGGTGTGATAAATCTGGCCCGGCTTCCATCGCCGCTTCTCCGGCGGCTTCCAGTCGTCGTTCTCGACGATGGGCCCGAGCAGTTCTGGGCGCTGCGGAAAAACCGGATCGGGAAAACATTGCGGTATCCCGACAGGCTGGAACTCGACCGGGCCACTGGAAGGTTTGGTCAGCAGTTGATGGAGCGGGACATCGAGGCGAAAGGTCGATCGCTGTTCTTCTTGCTGCTGCAACATAGGCTGGATCTCCGTAACGAGTGAAGGTTGTCCGTGACGCAAACGTTCCCGCACGCGTGGTACGGCAGAGGCCGTCGACGCACGATTTGGGCTCTCAATTGTGAGGGCGCCCCTTACGAAAGAACGTCCTCGAGATCATCACAAGTGGTCGATCATTCGTCGATGTATACAAGCGACGGCATTCCGCGCCGCACAAGCCATCAGATTTGTCGTTCGCACGAAAGAGAAGCTTGGCATTCGTGTACTCCGTCATAAAGGCAAAGACTGCCCGGATATTTCCCAGTATGCACAAGTAGGTCCAGAGGCGCAGAGTTCGATGCACGGCACACAACTGAGAAGTTCTTACGAAACCGGATCATAGGTCGATCGTGCGGGGCCTACCGGCATTCGAAGGATTGATGCAGAGTTCTCCCCCAGGTTTCACGGTTTTCGAAAAGAAAGTTCAAGTCGCTGGGAGACACGTTGGAATACCGGCAGATAGATTCTCATCGAATGAATGGAGTCTCAAGAGACCCGGGAACCCACAGAACACGCACTTCTAGTCCCTCGCAACCCCCGACCTCGTACCAGCCTTCGGCGGCGTGAGCATTTTATGGAGTGCGCGCGGGAGCGCGCGAACGACACATTATCCGTGGGAGGCGAACATTGCAGATCGAAGTCCTAATCTTGGTGGCGACGACATCTTGGTGGCGACGACGTGACAGCATAACTGGAACCAATCTCGCTGGAAATCATCGAAGAAAACGCAGCTTCCCCATTTCAGTCTGCGTCTTGCGGGGAGACACAATTGGTCGGTTTGATTCTAGACATGTAGGTTCAGGACACCACCCGATGACATTGCTGACACATATCTTGTTAACGTATGGGTACCTCTTGCTCTTCGTCTGGGTTTTGACGGACAGCCCGGGATTCCGTTGCCCGCCTCGCCGATTTTGGTAGCTGCGGGAGCGCTCTCCGCCGAAGACCAGGGTCAGCTTTTCCCTCGCGCTGCTGCTCGGCTGGTCGCATCGCTTGCGGCAGACGGCACGTGGTTCCTCATCGGTCGCCGCTACGGCCACCACCGAGCGCTTCGCTTTTTGTGCAAGTTATCACTCGAACCCGCCCCATGCGTCCGCCGCACACAGGACTCGCTTGGCCGCCACCGTTCCGTCACGCTGATGATCGCCAAATTTGTGCCCGGCTTAGCCACGCTGGCTCCGCCTGTGGCCGGGGAAAGCGGCATGAGCTCAGGCGAATTCCTATTCTTCGACGGTATTGGCGCTACGTTCTGGCTCGGTGCATGGCTTTTGGTCGGCAGGTTCTTTGGCGATGTGCTCAAGCGCGATCCCAGTCTACTGGACTGGATCGGCCGGTTCTTCGGAGCGTTGCTGGGCGTTGCTATTCTCGTCATTTCGCGTATCGCGTCCGCCGCTACGAGTTGGCTCTCAAGGAACGGGTTGCCGCGCGCATAAAGCTGGAGGATCTTAAGAAACAGATCGATGTCGGGGAGAATGTCTCCATCGTAGACCTGCGCCACCCGCTGGAACTGCTGTCCGATCCCTTCACGCTGCCGGGAGCGCACCGCATATCGCCCGACGCGCTCACCGCGGGTCACCTCGAAATCCCCCCGGGACCGCGACATCGTTCTCTACTGCACCTGCCCAAACGAGACTACTGCCGTTAAGACCGGCATGATCCTGCACAAACTGGGCGTCGAACGCGTGCGCCCTTTGCGCGGCGGCTTAAACTAGTGGAAGAGGTTGGGATTTCCACTAGACCCGGTGAAGATTCCCGAACTGCCTCTTGAATCCGCCCAAGCTGTTTAAGTCGGGATCTTCTTTGTCATGTCTTGTCTCCGAACTCTTCCGCTCTTGGACCATTGTTGAAGAGATTTGATCTGTATGTCTAGGTCTCGCACAGATATCAGGCGGATAGATTCCTTCAGTGTCACAGCGCGGTGCAACTTCAACATCGCCTCCGCGATCAAAGTCAGGGTTAGTTCGTTTCGCATCAACCAGCGCGACTAATCCCCCAGCAGGTTCAGCCAGCGAACGCCGCCGTCCCCGTTGGCGCTGCTGCACACTAGATGCGGTGAAAACGCCCAATGACCCTCTGGAAGTACAGCGTTTGCCAGTCGCGGTGATGCGAGGCTAGCGAATTAAACAATCCGTCGCTCGGTATGCCAGAAAGTAGAACCCTGAGTTTTCCCGAGCCATGTCTTACCGCCGTAGAGACTCGGAATACCGATGCCTGTTTTAGACAACTCAGTCTAGACAGGATTTATCTTCGAACCGAAGTATCTCTCGCCAGCTTTCTTTTTTGCGGCATCAGTGAGTCGACCGCCTCTGCGGTAGAGGCGCCAGAGCACCGGCGCGAGAAGCTTGGTGCAGACTTAATCAAACTGAATGAAGGGTCGCGCAACCGGACCGCGCAGGACACCATCACGGAGCGAAGCGTGGAAAAGTGCAACGCGAATGTCGCTTCCGCTATGCCACTTCGAGACCCCAAAAGCATCAAACCCCAAGTTGGTGAAGGAAGAATCAAGTGCTAAAGTCAACTTTCGATTCTATTGGGCGCGTCACCTTATTTGGTGCTAAGGCTCTGCGGGATGCATGGTCCCCCCCATTCGAAGTGGGGTACCTGGTGACGCAGCTCTATGAAATCGGGGTCGGTTCGTTCTCACTTGTCGTAGCGTCAGGTTTTGCCCTTGGCGTCGTCTTGACGCTGCACACACGCAGTATGCTGGTTCAATTTGGCGCGACCGCAGACATTCCTGTCTTCCAGTCGCTCGCGTTTTTCAATGAGATTGGCCCGCTGGTTACCGGCTTGCTTATGGCCGGTAGGGTGGGTGGAGGGATCGGAGCGCAACTCTCAAACATGCGGGCCACGGAGCAGATCGACGCGATCGAGACGCTGTCGATCAATTCATTCAAGTTGCTGGTGGTGACCAGAGTGATCGCGTGCACCGCCATGCTGCCGCTGTTAGCTATTTTTATGGATGCAGCTGGTATCCTCGGAGGCTTTGTCTCGGAGCATTTATCCTCGCACCTAAGCTGGACGCTTTATCTGCAGCGCGCGTTTGACGGTGTGGCGCTTGCCGATTTTATTCCACCGACTCTGAAGACAGCAGTGTATGGCTATTTCATCGCTACGATCTCCTGCTTTTATGGCTACACGACTAACGAGGGCTCCGAGGGTGTGCGCAAAGCGGCTACGTACAGCGTCGTCATTTCATCGCTGGTGATCATCTTGGCAGACGTAATCCTGGTGAAATGCATTTTTTTCATCTTTCCGGAGCAGGCCATATGAGTAACAACCGCGGTCGGAGGGACTTGGATGATACAGCTATTGAGTTTGAACAGGTCGAAAAAGCATTCAATGGAAGGAAAGTGCTCGACAAAGTGTCATTTTCGGTCTCCCGCGGCGAGACGCTATGCATCCTGGGGCGCAGCGGAACCGGTAAGAGCGTAACCCTGAAGCTAATGATCGGCTTGCTTAAACCCGATGCCGGCCAAGTCCTGGTGGAAGATGCAAACATGGCGACTCTGAATGAAAACGGGCTGGTTCAGGTTCGCCGAAAAATGGGTTTCCTTTTTCAGAGCGCGGCCCTCTTTGACTCCTTTTCTCTAAATCAGAACCTTGCCTTGCCACTCCAACGGCTTCACCGCACAAAGTCTCGAGATGAAATCAAGCGCGCGGTGGACGAGACTTTGCGACAGGTTGGTCTGGAGAAGGATGGCGAGAAGATGCCGGCGGCTCTGTCTGGAGGCATGCAGAAGCGAGCCGGTTTGGCGCGAGCACTGATACTCAAGCCCGAGATCCTTCTCGTGGATGAGCCCAGTAGTGGACTGGACAGAATTACAGCTGGCGAGATCGACGATCTGTTCATGAAGGTCAAGACCGAGCGTCACACCACCATAGTGATGGTCACCCACGACATTCACGGAGCACGAAAGATTGCCGACAAGTTTGCCGTTTTGGATGAAGGCCGGCTGTTGGCATTTGGCACCCCCGAGGAACTGGAAGGGAAGCAAGACAACCGACTGCAGCAATTCATATCGGAGTGTTAGTCGTATGAAGAATCAAAATCTGCTAGTGGGAATTTTCATCACAGCTGCTGTCGCGCTCTTCGGTGCTGGACTGTTTCTTATCGGCAATCAGCACAAGGCCTTCAGTCATCATGCTATCTTCTACACCAACTTCCAGAATGTGGATGGTCTGACGAAGGGCGCGAAGGTAAGGGTGGATGGCATGGATGCTGGCGAAGTCGAGAGTATCCAGATCCCTTCGAGCCCGGCGAAGAAGTTCCAGCTAAAGATGAATTTAGATGATCGACTCCATGGCTTGATCCGCGAAGATTCGCTAGTGACCGTCGAGACCGAGGGAATTGTGGGAGAAAAGTTCCTGCTTATCAGTGATGGAAGCGAGCACGCATCCGAAGCGTCGGCCGGGAGCACGCTCCAAGGCAAGGAGCCATTCGAAATGTCCAAGCTGCTGGAGCAGGCGCAAGGCATTATGAAGCAGACAGGCACCACGATCAGCCAAGTTCAAGGCACTATGAACGATGTCCGCGGTCACCTGGATGCCACTCTTGATACAGCGACGAGGACGATAAAGAATGTAAATGGCGTTGTGCGGGATGTGCGGAGTGGAAAAGGTTCCGTTGGGATGTTGCTTGAAGATGGAGCGGCCGCTGCGGACGTAAGACAGTCAGTAACAAACATCAGGCAGACGACTGAGAAACTGAATGGGTCCTCCGCTCGAATTGACAGCATCCTGACTGAGGTTCAATCCCGTCAGCTCGTGGGCAAGATGGATGACACACTCACCAGCGCAGAGTCCGCTACGCACAATCTCGATCAGACAAGTCAGCAGATCAATACCACGCTCAAGAGCGCGTTTGCAGAGAACCAATATGGTGAAGACGCGGGCACTAACCTCCAGCAGTCTCTCACTAATATCGACCAGGCCACAGGCAACCTGGCCGACGATACAGCAGCGTTGAAGCACAATTTGTTCTTCAGGGGTTTCTTCAAGCATCGGGGATACGATGATCTTGATGATCTGCCGGTCGAGCAATATCGTGCCGGACGGATCTTCAAGGGTTTAGCTGAGAGTCGCCAATGGATGCCTGCTCCCTCTCTGTTCACCACCAACGGAGACGGAGAAGAGGTGCTATCTTCGCAGGGCAGACACAATATCGATGTGGCAATAGGCCAGTTCAATGAGATCTACGGTCAACCGCTCATCATCGAAGGCTACTCGTCCATAGGCTCGGCTTCGGATCAACTACTACAGTCACGCAGAAGGGCAACACTGGTCCGAACCTATCTTCAATTACATTTCCATGTTCTGCCCAAGAATACCGGCATCGTCGCGCTCAAGAGCACGCCTCCGGGAAACACCGGCAAAAGCAGCTTTGATGGAGTCAGTTTGGTAAGTGTAGGCAAGAGGGGGAATGAACGCCAAAAATGAGATAAAGAAAAGAAGTATCCACGAAATAACACACCAGAGTGGGTATAGCAGGGCGAGGCCCGCAATGACGGCGGCCCTACGGGAACGCACCTGGTGCAGCGCGGCATTTGAGAAAAAGTCGTCGAACACGCCAACGTGGACATGCTGTTCAGCGAAACCGTGCTGGCTCTCAACGAGGCGTGCGAGGACATCGGATCTCCTATAACTGGTTTCATTGGTTTGACAACAATAATCTATACATGGAAGTCATAAACTGGGCATCTAAACACCCGGAACAACAGCCCAGAGTTGATTGAGCCGGATTAGAATTGTTGTGTCATTAGAGCTGAATATCCTTTGTGAACTGGGCAAAGTCTGACTTTTCAAACGTCAACGAATGGCGGTTGGTAAAGCCAATCTGTGCCGCGTTGCACTTATCTCAATTCAACGGCCATTTATGGGCGGCGTAGATGGCGGTGGTTTGCGTGCGCGCGTCGCCTGCTCGAAGCCGTAGGCAATCTGCAACAACTGTGGCTCGCTAAACGGCAGACCGAGGAATTCGATCCCGACCGGCACCCCGATCGGCGCGCTCACCGTCGGCGTGGAAAACCCTGCCGGAACGGTAATTGCCGGAAATCCGGCCAGTGAGGCCAGGATGCCATTGCGCTGCGCCTGATTCATCTCGCCGATCATCACTGGCAGGCGCTTCTGGTGTGGATAGACTAGCGCGACCACGTTGTTCTTCGCCATCAGGTTTGCCAGCTTAACCCTCAGGTCATCGATCTTGACGCGCCTGGCCTTGTAGTCTGGCTCGTTCAGGCCATTCTCGTAGCTTTCCGCCAAAGCAAGGAACTTCTCAAGCGAAGCTTTGTGGTATTTATTCGACGCGATAAGCTCGGCAAGCGAGTGCACGGGGGGGCTAGGCTGGGCTCTCAGGAAATTGTCGAGCTGAAACTTGTATTCGTACTTTTGCACATCGAGATCGGAGTTCAGTGTGCCGGTATCAAATGCCGCGTCGTCGATCTCCACCAGAATTGTGCCCTTCCTTTTGAGTACTTCGAGGGCATTGGCCATCACGCGGTTGACCTCCTCGTGGTCCGGGCCGCTTCCGAACAGAGTACGCAGCACCCCAATGCGCGCACTCTTCAGGCCATTGCAATCGAGCGAGGCGGAATATGTCGCGGGAATTCTGCCGATGCCCAGCGCCGTCACGGGATCATCGGGGTCATAGCCGGCCATCACGTCGAGCATGACTGCGGCGTCGGCTACAGTTCGCGCCAGAGGCCCGGCCGCGTCCTGCGTAAACGAGACGGGGAGGACACCAGCGCGGCTAATCAGGCCCCGTGTGGGACGAATGCCGACCAAGCTATTGGCGGAGGCCGGAGAGCGAATCGAGTTCACCGTGTCCGAGCTTGCGCCCACGGTCGCGAAGTTGGCCGCCAAGGCCGCCCCTGTGCCGCCGGAAGAACCGCCGGGGGTCCGCGACAGCTCATAGGGATTTTTAGTTTGGCCTCCCAGCGAACTCAATGTTAGCCCGGCCAGCGCTAACTCATGCATGTTCGTTTTCCCGAGAATTAGGGCCCCATTTTGACGGAGCCGCGCCACTGCGAACGCATCCTTCGTAAGCTGCATGCCCTTGAGGGCCAGCGAGGCGCCGGCGGTCGGCATATCGGCGGTGCCGAAGTTGTCCTTCAGCACCACCGGAATGCACTGTAACGGCTTGAACTGAGTGCCGCGTTTGAGCTGCTTGTCCATGGCATCGGCCTGCTGCAGCACCTTGGGGTTCACGTACAGCATGGCATTGAGGGTCGGCCCCAGCTGGTCGTACGCTTTGATGCGATCTAAGTACTGCCGCACCAGGTCGTGGCAAGTCAGCTTGCCGCTCCGCAAACTGCAATGAATTTCATTGATGGAAGCTTCCATGAGCTGAAATTGATGTCCGGCGGTGCTAGCGACCATAACCGTCACTCTCATGAGTTCATTGAACATTGAATTTATGTCCTGTTCCTCATTTACATGGTGTAAGGAAGTCAGGCACCTAGAACCAATTTACTCGCGGGAACAGCGGAGCATGTCAAGCAAACCGAAGGATCATCTGACTCAACTCCGTTCAAATAGCGCACCTAACCCGAGACATGGTGGACTCGAACACGGTGAACCCGGTGCTTTAGCTTACTGCCCGGCCGGCAATTCTACGTACGCAATGCCGGTCAGGTTCCCTTCGAAAACCAACAGCGTCTTCTGATTTAAGCCGTCGAGATTGGCGCAGTAGACCGAGCCGCCGAAGTCGGTGATAAACATGCGGTCGCCTTTCAGGTCTAACGCCAGCCCAATGCCTTCCATCAAATGGGTGAAAAGGATCTCAGGCTCTTTGCGATTTCCAGGCTTCGGGTCCATGGTCGCCCGGTTCACTGTGTTGCCCCGCGGCGGATCCCCGCGGTCCGTCCAATAGAGGATCCGATTCGCAAGATCTAGGTCCAGGTCGATTGGTTCAGGCAGGTTTTCATAAAGAAGTTCAATGTCTTTGCGGTTCGCGGGTGACTGTTCTGGCGGGGCCTCGATGCTAGCCCGGAAGATTCGACCCTGACCGGCGTTGCTATCGCCTTTCTGGGTCCAATAAATCTTGCCGCCCTTAGCGTCCACGGCAATGCCCACACACCATTTCCTGGCGTCTAGCCCCGGGCGCGCATCGCCCTGGCTCGTGTCCACAAGAGTTTCGACTTTGGACCCGTCCAGGTTTGCCCGCATCACTCGCATGCCCTCGCGGTCTGACCAATAGAGCTTGCCGTTCTTTTTCTCCAACTGGAGCTGCTTGGGCGTGAAGGTGCCACCCGGAGGTACGATGGTGATCATGTTCTTGCCATCCAGATCCGAACGGACGATAGAGCCATCATTCCGTTTCGGATTGCCCATGTTGGTCCAGTAGATGTGCCTGGCTGCGACATCGACCACCAGCCCGTCCGGCAACTTTCGGCCTTCGTTGATGATAGTTTTCAAATCGGAACCGTCCGGGTTTGCGGACAACACGCGGCCAGCTCCAATATCCAGAAAATACAGCTGACCCGATGGAGTTGGTTTTCCCACCTCAGGCTGGATCGACTGGGAACTTATCGTTCTCATACAACAAGCCTCCTCTTTGTGGTTGCAATATAACTTCAGAAGGTAATGGTCAGAGACCTCCTTCACGCGACCGCTGAAAATTTAGGCGTCGAGGACCAAGTTACTCGTGGGAACAGCGGAGCATGTCAAGCAAACCGAAGGATCATCTGACTCAACTCCGTTCAAATAGCGCACGCTACCCGAGACAATATGGATCGCGCAACTTTCGCACTGACCGACACGGCACCCGCTTGGCAGGGAGAGCCCCTCGTTCTCCGCGAAGTTGAGAATCGACCCCTTAGTCGATGTCCAAACAATAGGTTGTCCGTGGGACCGAGAGAAAGTGACGGTATATGTCTTGCCATCGTCAGCCAAAGAGCCAGTTGGCGCAGTAAACAGCTCTTGGAAGATGTCAAAGTTGGGGACACCCCTGGCAATCAGCCCCTCGCCGAATGCCTTCATCATCCCTGTTGGCCCACACATATAGACACGAGCTCGCCGTGCGATCAGATCGTCCGGCACGATGGCGGCTGTGATTCGATCTGGACTATCAAAGTCACGTCCGAGGATGTCGGAAGGAAGCGGCGAAGTGTAGTGATTGGAAACTTTCAGTCCCGGCAGACGCGCAGCATGGAAGGCTATGCGGGACCGGAAAGCATGCGCTTGGCTGTTTCGATTGCTGTAGAGCAACCAGATCTCCATTGGACTGTCATCGGGTAGAGATTCAAGCAGGCTTATGAACGGCGTGATACCTATCCCGCCTGCCATCAGAATGACCGGTTGCTGAGAAGCCTCAGGCAAGACATACTTCCCAGACGGCGCGGTGAGTTCAATCAAATCGCCCACTCTAAGCTGACGACTAATGTAGCTAGACATCTTTCCCTCAAATGTCTTGCCGTCAGGTCCTCGTCTTTCCTCGCGACGAACAGCGATGCTGTAGTGCTTCCGCTTGCTCACACGTGCCGCGCCGGTTAATGAGTAGTCCCGGACTAAATCAAGGCTGATTGCGGCCTCAATCTCGATGTGCTGACCGGGAAGGTAGTCTGGAAGCTCACACTCGTCTTGAGGCTCGAAAGTCACTGCTCGAACACCATCCGCCTCTGTCGTGATCTCACTTACTCGGAATTGACGGTACCCCTTCCATGATCGCTGGCGACTCTCGGTCATCGGATCAAGTTCGATGTCACATCTAAAGGATCGAAGTGGAACTGAACCGCTGATCGGGTCACATTCTTCTGCCGTAAACAAAATATTGGCATTGCTGCTCGAGGAGCCTCTCAGTGGAAGAGAGCCGCGATCAAGTTCCGGACACGCCTGCCACCAGCCATACTCGGCTATGACAACGTCATCAGCAAGACTCGGATCGACCTTTGCAACAAAGCGCGCTGCTCCCCGTCGTGTCGAAACGCGTGTCCAATCACCATCACGGATGCCACGGGATAGTGCAAGGCCTTGACCGATCTCTACCAATGGATCGGGGGAGCGTCTTCGTAACGATACCAATTCGCGGTGTTGGCTGTGACAGTAGTGTCCATTCTTGGCAGTGCCGAGTACCAGAGGATATCTATCCGCCGTCCCGTCGCGCTGCTGACGTAAATTCTCGGCGGGGGGAGCATAGGTCGGAATGGCGGGTTGACTGTGGCGATGCAGCAGTTCGGAATAGAGTTCGACTCGGCGTGATTCGGTATCGAACCCTCGAATCCGCCCCGAGCCATCATGATGTGGCAACTGATGTTTTTGCTCTCGCGCATCGATCTCGCATTTGACGCCTTCCGGATGAGCACGTAGTGCAGCGGCTGTAAGACCCAGCGGCTTGAGCATATAATTCCACCCTTCTTCGATGTCGCCACCGAAAAAGTCATCCGCCATCCCAAGACGGCATGCGAGGTCGAACACGACCTCATAGTCTGAGCGTGCTTCCCCCCGAGGCGACACCATGCGCGGGCGCAATTGGACGAGAGCCGTCGCTTCGTCGGAAATTTCGAAGCCGAAACGAATTCCCTCATGCTCCCATGGCGTGCTCACGGGAAGGAAAATGTCGGCATATTGCGCCGCAGGCGTCTCGAACAGATCGCAGTGAACATGGAATTCGACTTTGGTCAATGCGTCCTGCGCCCGTTCGATGTCCGCCTGGGAAACCGGAAGATTTGTGCCAAACGCCACAAGACCGCGAACCTTGTAGGGCACTTCCTCCGTAATCGCACGATACATATCCCGAGCAGTGATCCAACCCATCGAAGGCGGCCCGATCGGCCGTTCCTGAACGCCGAGCGCCTTCGCCATCTGCTCCTTCGAAAGCTTGCCCCACGCATTAACAACCTGATAAAACGGACCGCGACGAACCCGATTTCCGCCAATGCGGTCGAAACTGCCTGTCAGAGCGTAAAGACTTGAAATGGCGCGCTGCATTTGGGCAGCGTTCGTATGCTGGCCGGTTCCAGTCCATGTGTAGTAGGCTACACGCCGGCCGCCTTGTATTAACTCTGCTGTTGCCGCTAGTTTGTCTGGATCGACACTGGTGATCTCCTTTACGCGAGCTGCGTCGTACCGTGCGGCTTCACGCGCGAGTAGCTCGAAGGAAGGAGTGCATTCGATCTGATTTGTATTTCCTTGATCGTCGACAAGGTTGACCGTGACATTGCCACGAAGGCGCATGCGATTGGCCAGTTCTGGCGGCGTCAGCTGGTCTCCATCAATCGGCACGGGGATGTTACGCTCGTTGTCCCAAACGAGATACCGATTTGTTTCGGCATTTGGCCAAACCATCCGCTCGCGCACAAATAGTCCAGTGTCCTGGCGGACAAGGAATGCAGCGTTCGTCCAGTTCCTAAGGAATGATTCGTCATAGAGCTGCCGTTCGATCATCTCCCGGATGAGGCCGAGCGCAAGTGCAGTATCCGTTCCAGGCCGCACGGCCAGCCAGGCATTCGCTTGCTTGGCCAAAGCAATGGGGCGAGGATCTACCACTACGAGTTTCGCTCCTTTGGCAAGCCCATTGGCGATAGCACTAGCCTGCGCCAGCCAAGTATTCGCCGGATTGTGCCCCCAGAGCATGATCGTGTCAGCGTTTTCGAAGTCGGCAGTCGGCAGCCCGCAACCAAAGGTGAAAGCATGAGCAAAATCCTTATGCCAGTTGCATATCTCTGTGGCGTAGCAGATATTGGGGCTGCCGAAGTGCCGCACAAAGCGTTCTATCCAATCAATACTGTCAGAGATAGGCGTGCCGCTAGGGGACGTAACCGCGAAAGCTACTGCTTCTGCGCCGTTCTCCTCGCGGATCGCTCCGAGCTTCCGTGCCGTTTCGGTAAGAGCTTCCTCCCAACTGATACGCTTCCATCCCGGGCTTTCTGCTCCTTTAGGGGTTGTCCTGCGCATAGGATAGAAGACCCGGTGCGGGCTGTGAACAATTTCGGGAGCCGCTCGCCCCTTCATGCACATGGCTTTGCCAGTCGGATGCGAGGGATCTGGTTCAACCAAAAGCAGCTGGTCGCTGTCAACCGTATTCAATGTCCCGCAGCGGGAGCGGCAGAGTGTGCAATAGCCATGGATCACGGATGTCATAAGGCCTGAACTCCTGATAATTCGCTACACGGACTCGCTGAGAGGGCAAGCATGCGAATTGAAAAGCCTCTGCACATCCGGTTGATCGTGCCAAGAGACCAGCAGATTTCAATAAGAGCTGCAACGGAACCCGAAATAAGTCATCGTCGTAATCGACCGCGGCCATCTTTGCCCTTTTTTCCGTAGCCTTACATATGTAAGGCTAAGACGCTCTGGAAACAAAAACAATTGTGGTTTTCGATACGACCTCTAATGTCTTTGCATAAGAAACCTTCGCGAGATGTGCGCAGCTACGTGTGAGTTGCCTCAGAGATTGTGTGCTAACTCGAAAGGTCGTGGACAAGCTTGTGCTGCCGACCACGGGCTAGTCGTCGTAAAAATGTGTGCCCCGCACTAGCATCTCTACCTCATCGCAAATAAAAGGGAAAAGTGCTGTCGCCGCCTGGTTCAGTATCAACCGAGTGCTTTCCGAGCAAGAATATTCTCGGATTGTCTCAACCTGTCAGTTGAATGCGTCGTGGTAATGCGCTCGCGCACCGCGCCAATCTTCCTTCTGCCTTGACGTCACAGATTCGACGCGAAACGAATTCTGGCAAGATTCGCCATTTCACAACCCGTTTAAATTCAGCGGTCCCTCGACGCAACTTTCTGGAACTTGGCATGCTCAGGTAAAGAGCATGGATGTACTTGGATACGCGGCGAACTGCTCACTCATCCTCACCTGGCAAAGGAGAATCAAATCATGAAGGGTCCAATGAAGATTATCGTGTTCGAGGAACACGACGGGCTTCCGTTTGTAAACGACGCCGCTAGAGAGGCGAACGAACTGGACTTTGGTGGCTTATGAGGCACCAGGAAATGGATATTAGGTTCCGAAGCGTTTGTGCAAGCGAGTCACCGGAAAGACAGACTCAATTTCGACCGAACAAAATAAGTTCGAGAGAGGCTGTCGAGAGCGATGGGCATGTGGAGTCATGGAGGCGGACAACTCCATTTGCAAGCGAGCGATACCCGGAATGCCATCAGTTGTGAGCCGATTGGCACCAACCCGTCTGCCAGTGGATCGCGTTATCGCGTTCAAGGCGTTGCTTCTCTGAAAGATCGCTATTCGCCCCTTCTGGCTCATCATTGCAACTCCTCATTGATAGGTGGGCATTAAATAGTCTGCGCACGTATTCACGACATGCACTGAAAATTGGGAGAGAAGCCCAGTGAAAACTCGTTCGCTCTTGTTTCTACTTGCATGCAACCTGTTGGCCTTCGGCCAGAGCGGCAATGTAAACGCTGGGCGCGCCGCTCAACTGAGTCAACCATCTCAAAGCCAGCCATCGGCTGCTAAGAAAAGCTCCCCTGACGAACTCAAACAGGAACTCGATGCGGACTCAATAGCATTGTCGAAGATACCCGCAGACCCGCTCATTCGCCCGGACCCCGTAGCTCCGATCTTGCGGCCAGTCGACGCGCTCGTAGATCACAGTATTCACTCTCTACAATTGAAGTTTGGCGCGACGTATACGTTCCTCAACCAGTATGCGACCTCAACGCCGGACGGAGTCCGGCATGACCAACCCAGCGGACGCCTTGATTTCACCGGAGCATGGGCTGTCTACGATCATGAAAGTACTGCGGGATCCATCAGCCTACTCATTCGCTCCGGAACCAACATTGGCATGAGTCAGCAATTCAACCTGAGCGACCAACTCGGCTCGGGGCTTTATCTCAACTGTCTACAGGGTGGAGGCCCGCAGGAGCCAATCACCGTGAACGTCCTATATTGGCGGCAGGATTTCCTCAACAAGAGGCTTTCGTTTTATGCGGGCAAGATACACCCTAACGAATACGTGACCCTCAGCATGTTCAACAACGATGAGCGTACACAGTTCTTAAATGGAACAAACGACGGCAACGATGCAGTTGCTTCGGACGGGACATACGCCGGCGGCGGCGCGGTCGAGTTCCAAGCTAGACAGCATGTCTTCGTTCACGCTGTCGCAGTGGATACGGAGGGCTCACAGCAGGGAAATATCGAAACTCTGGTCGATCGAAAATATGCGGAAGTGATCGAAGCGGGATGGACCTCAGGTTCCCTTGGTGGAAAGTATCGGCTTTATCGCGCGGGCGTGTGGCGAGACGATACCAAGGATCGCGGGAGTGGACATGGCGGCGGCTTTGAGTTTGATCATGAATTGTTTGATGGTTGGACGCCGTTTGGAAGATTTGCCTTCGGGACAAGGACGGGAACGGCCATCAAAGATGAATACGAACTCGGGCTTGCTCAGGTTCATCCATTCGGGCGCCGGGGAGACATGTTCGGCGCCTCATTCGCTTACAGTGAACCGAACGCCCCTGCTAAGCACCATGAGGGTGTGTTTGAGTCGTTTTACCGACTTCGCCTTACGCAAAGTGTCGAACTTGGGCCGGATCTCGAAGTTTCAATTCATCCCACTTACGCAACCAGGGCTTACACAACGACTCTGCTCGGCGCGAGAATGCGAATTATCTTCTGACGGATAAGATCCTCTGATCCGAGGTCGTTTTTTCGAGGAAGAGCACACTTATGCTGAACCCAATGTGGGAGATACATCGTGACGCTACTTGGCAGCTTCGCTCGTAGTCGTGGTCACTGCGGCGGTAGAGCCTGAGAGATGATGGTAGCTCCTGGTTTCCACCGGGCTACGTCTTCAACAACGCCACTATTGGCACAAACAGCCACATGCCGGAATTTAAGGAGAAGAAAATGAGTACTCCACCAATTACGACTAGCTCTGATTCTGTCCGGAGCAGTCCGGCCGCTTCGGTGGCGCCTAATTACTCACGGCCTCTGGCCATCGTCACCACTCTGTTCTTCATGTGGGGATTTCTTACCTGCCTGAACGACATTCTGATTCCCCACTTGAAATCCGTCTTTGACCTCAGCTACGCGCGAGCGATGCTGATCCAATTTGCATTCTTCTCCGCCTACTTCCTATTCTCGGTGCCATGGTCAAGGGTCGTGAACGCCATCGGCTACAAGACGACCATGGTCGTCGGCCTGCTGACGATGGCTCTCGGAGCCTTTCTGTTCGTACCCGCCGCATCCGCTCTCTCCTACCCATTGTTCTTAACCGCACTGCTTGTTCTTGCGGCAGGGATCACTGGCCTGCAGGTGTCGGCGAATCCCTATGTGGATCTCTTAGGTAAACCGGAAACAGCATCAAGCAGGCTGGACCTGACCCAGGCTTTCAACTCGCTGGGTACGACAATTGCTCCAAAGATCGGGGGACTGCTGATTCTGAGTGTGGCGCCAATGGGTATCGCCCAGCTCCGACATCTGACCCCGGAAGCCCTTCGCTTGTATCGCGCGCAGCAAGCTAGTTCCGTCAAGTTGCCATATGCCATGATCGGTGTTTCTCTCGTGCTGTTGACTGCCTTGATCGCCTTTTCCAAGCTGCCTAAGATCGAAGCCGCACCGCGTCTGCCTGGAGAACGGAGGAATGACTCGATCTGGAAACATCGCAGTCTCCTCCTAGGCGCCGTTGGGATCTTCGCTTATGTGGGGGCGGAAGTCTCGATTGGAAGCTTCCTCGTAAACTATTTAGGACTGCCTGAGATTGCGGACTTCTCTGAGAAGACCGCGTCGGGCTATGTCTCGTTTTATTGGGGCGGTGCGATGATTGGACGCTTCATAGGCGCACCGCTTCTGCAGCGATTCAAACCGAGATATCTGCTTGCCCTTTGCGCGGTCCCGGCGGCGACTTTGGTCGTCACTTCCATGTTGACCGACCGACACACCGCCATGTGGACGATTCTCGCTGTCGGCTTCTTCAACTCGATTATGTTCCCCACCATTTTCAGTTTAGGAGAGGTGGGACTCGGCGCTCTGAGTGGAAGTGGCTCAGGCCTTTTGAATATGGCTATTGTTGGCGGCGCGATCCTGCCGGTCTTCCAGGGCGTCATAGCCGACCGTGTGGGTATTCATCACGCTTTCGTTCTACCGGTGATTTGCTACCTCTACATCCTGTTCTACGCACTAAGCGGCTCGGAGCCCAATAGCCTTCGATTCTCCAACGACTAGATTCCCGGAATCGTAGATACATGGGGACATAGGAGGGATTCGCCCTACAGGACCAATCACCTCGATAATGAGAGCCGCCAAAAGTGGTCAATTGGTCAATATGTTACCTATTCAGGTACTTCGGGGGGCGTCCGGAGCAAGGTACAAGACACTCCTCTCCGCTTTAACTTATGAGGTTTCCCGCATTAACATCTCTACCTCATCGTGCACAGAAGAGAAAATGCTGTCTTCGCCAAATTCCGCATCATCTGGGTGCCTTCCGAGCCAAAGTCTTCCCGGTTTGTTTCAACCTCTCAGTTGAATGCGTGATGGAATGGCGCTCGCGCTGCGACAATCAGCTTTCCGCCTTGGCGTCATAGATTCGACACGCAACGAATATCGGCGAGATTCACCATTGCGCAACCCTTTTGAATTCAGGCGATACTGCGACGCTGCTTCCTGGCACTCGGCATGCTTCGTAAAAAGCGCGGACGTTCACGTGCGAAACGCAGTTCGGCTGCAGCTTGCATCCACGGATGCCATCGCTACTGTCCGCGTCATTTGTTTTGCAGATCAGTGAATTCACACAAAGGAGTATTAGCAATGAAGGGAAAAATCGCGCTCGAAGAACACATTGAGTCTCCGGATTTTCCGGCGACTGGCACTCACAATTTCACCGATCCAACATATTTCGACGATGTCGAGAATCGACTGCAGGAGTACAAACTGCGGCTGGAGGATATGGACGCAACGGGAATCGAGACTACGATTCTCTCTCTGACCCAACCGGGAGTCGAAGGCATTCCTCAGGCGAAGCTGGCGATCGATACGGCCAAGAGAATGAACGATCACATGGCCAATTTCTTCGTGAAAAACAATCCTGACCGTTTCCTCGGTTTCGCGACTGTTCCCCTGCAGGATCCAGCCGCGGCTGCCAAAGAACTCGAGCGCGCTGTGAAGGAACTTGGGTTCGTAGGCGCCAACATCAATGGATATACCAATATCGGCGACGAAAACACGGCTCGCTATCTCGATGAGCAACCCGTATGGGAATTCTGGGCACACGTCCAAGAACTGGATGTGCCAGTTTACTTGCACCCCAGAGTTCCGTTGCCCAACCAGCAACGTATCTACCAAGGTTATGAGGGATTATTGGGTTCCGCGTGGGGTTTTGGGTTTGAGACGTCGACTCACGCGCTGCGCATGATTCTAAGTGGTCTGTTTGACAAATATCCCAAACTGAACATCGTTCTGGGCCATTTGGGCGAAGCATTGCCCTTCACACTGCCGCGAGTTGAGCACCGCCTGCGCCACCAGAAGCGCGAGACGCATGGCATTCATAAGCGACCGCCCATGGACTACTTGCGCAACAACTTCTACCTGACCACTAGTGGCACGTTCAGGTCACAAGCATTACTAAACACAATTCTTGAAGTAGGTACCGACCGCGTACTTTTCTCGGTTGACTACCCTTACGAGAACATGCGCGAACTCGCTCCTTGGTTCGATACCTGCCCGATCAGCGAGAACGATCGCATCAAAATCGGTCGCACCAACGCGGCAAAACTATTCAAGCTCGATAAGAAGCTCTCGAAAGCGGCTCGGGCAGCATAGCTGCTAGGTCCGGCCGAGCTGGGCGGCCATGGTTTCTCTATGGCTGCCTAGATTGTCCCTTTTCAGCCAATCCAATACGGACGAATTTACTATCAACGGACTTCAGAGACTCTTGGTTTCTTCAAATGAACCCACTGGGGCGAAGCGTATCTGAGACGCAACCTATGTATAAGGCGTGCTCTCGATCACATGACTATCGCTTATGTCTGCAAGGAGGCAACGAGATGAGCACTGTGCGTGAAGCAACCTACGAGGTACTCCGTTCGTTGAGAATGACAACCATCTTTGGCAATCCCGGGTCAAACGAACTCCCATTTCTCGATCGACTGCCCTCCGACTTTCGATACATCCTGGCTCTCCATGAGGGCGCCGGCTTGGCAATAGCGGATGGTTACTCTCAAGCAACTGGGCAGCCGGTTTTAGTCAATTTGCATGCCGCCGCCGGAGTGGGTATGGCCATGGGATCGCTGGTTAACGCACAAGTTCTTGGGACTCCCTTGGTAATCATGAGTGGGCAGCAATCTCGGGCGATATTGACTCTGGAGGCGCAGCTCACGATTCGCGATGCCATCGTATTGCCTCGACCCTTGGTCAAATGGAGCTTCGAAGCTCCGGAACCAGCTTCCGTACCTGCTGTGATCGTGAGAGCCGCGCATATGGCCATGGCGGCTCCCACCGGCCCCGTCTTCGTTTCGGTTCCGCTGGATGATTGGCACCGTGATGCAAACTCAGATCATACTGCATTGCTCACCGCGAGGCATGTCTCTGCAAAGCCAGTGCCTTCTTTCGAACTATTGAAGACGCTCGCCGATCGATTGGACTCCGCTCGCAGCCCACTTCTTGTCATGGGTAATGAATTAGATACCGACGGAGGGTGGAGAGCTGGAGTCGATCTCGCGGAGAAATGCGGTGCTGGAGTCTATCTGGCCATCGAAGCGGCGCGAATATCTTTCCCAACAAAACACCCGAATTTCCTAGGAACTCTCGGGACTCCTATCGCAGCGGTACGAGAGCAACTGACCGGCCATGATCTTGTAATTGTCCTCGGTGCGCCTGCCTTCCGCTATCACGCCTGGTCGCCAGGTTCTTATCTGTCAGAAGGAACGCAACTGGTTTTGATTACCTCCGATGCCGATATGGCGGCGCGCGCGCCCATGGGTGATGCAATCGTTGGCGATCCGATCGTGGCAATGGAACAATTGCATCGTCTCGTTCACTCAAAGCCTGCAAGATCGGCAACCAGGAAAGCTCAGCCTTCCACATCCTCCAATGCAAGCGGGAAGATCACAGTGAAACAATTTAAAGATGTGTTGGCGCAAGCATCTCCGCCGGATGCAGTATTCACGACCGAGGCTTTTTCTCTAGGATCGTGGTGGGAACAAATCCCACTCACCAGACCCAAAAGTTTCTTTAGCGGCGCGGCTGGTGCACTCGGCTTTGCGTTGCCGGCTGCAGTGGGGGTGGGTCTGGCATTTGGCAAGCGCCCAGTGATTGCGCTTGTTGGCGACGGCTCGGCTAATTACAGCATCACGGGCCTATGGACTGCGGCACAACAGAAGGTGCCATGCACATTTGTAATCGTACGTAACGGTGTCTACGAGGCACTCAAGGATTACGGTGCTTATCTCGGTGCTCAAGATGTTCCCGGTATGGATTTACCCGGCATCGATTTTGTATCAATTGCAGCCGGTTATGGACTTCCAGGTCGTCGAGTTAGTGATGCCGGCGAGATGGCCGATGCATTGAAGGCCGCAATTGACACCGGGAAGCCTTCATTGCTTGAAGTTGAAGTAGAGCCCGCTGATAGCGGCATGTTTGAAAAGTGACCGGACCAGTCAGGCCTAAGTTACATTCCACGCGGGAGCTCAAGGTAGTCCTCGATGAGTTGGATGAGGCACTGATTCACTCGTGATCGATGCTTCGGTGGCGTGATCACAAATGTCCAAGTCTGCGCCAACCTAATTCGCGCTCTGATCGCCAATCTGTCGCACGGAAATCAGCGCTTGTCCCTGGAATGCCCACAGAAGAGGCCGAGTCTTTCCCGTCTGTCAACCTCTCGGTTGAAACGCGTGGTGGATCGTGTTCGCGCGCCACGTCAATCTTTTTTCCCGCCTTGACGTCAGAGATTCGGCACGCAACGGATAGTGAGAAGATTCGCCATTTCACAACCCTTTTGAATTGAGAGGATCCGGTGACGCTGCTTCCTGGCACTGGACATGCTTCAGTAAAGAGCGTGGATGTTCTCTGAAACATAGCGAACGGTTCACCCACCCTCACCTCACCAAGGAGAATCAAGTTATGAAGGTCATCGCCTTTGAAGAGCATTACAAGATACCTGCGATTGCTCAGGCCAACAAAGATAATCCGATTGAGCAAATCTATGAAAAATGGCAGAAACTGGGTCGATTCCCCGGTGACCCATCGCAAGGCGTGCCCCCTGGCATCTACGATCTCGACGAGAAACGGATTGCTGCGATGGACGCGGCTGGAATCGATGTTCAGATCCTTTCTCACACTGTACCGGGTCCGGAGGAATTGGAGCCGTCAATCGCAATTGAGCTCGCCAAACAATCGAATAATGCCGCGCATGCGACAGTTACCCGATATCCGGACAGATTTCGAGGTTTTGCGACGTTACCTATGCGCGATCCCAAAGCGGCGGTTCAGGAACTGGAGCGCACTGTCCACAAAATGGGCTTTGTCGGCGCATTGATAAACGGACATGTTAACGGCCGGTATTTAGATGATAAATTTTTCTGGCCGGTATTTGAGTGTGCCGAAAACCTAAACGTTCCGATTTATCTCCATCCAAACCGACCACCCCAACCGGTTGTAAGTGCTTGTTACGATGGGTTCAATCCTATTGTATCCGGCTTTTTGGCATTAGCAGGTCTTGTTGGCATATCGACGTGGGGATTCACGCCATGCGGCTAATTCTGGGAGGCGTATTTGACGCGTTTCCGCGTTTGCAGATCATTGTCGGACACAATTTCGAGATACTCAGCTGGAGCGGATGGCGCGCGACATATGCGTTCCCCCCGAAAGATACCGGACTCAAGGGCCATGTAATTGATTACCTTCGCGAGAATTTTTATGGTGGAATACTGGCAGGAGAGTTCTCGGACCAGGTGCCCGGCGTCATCGATAAGAGCTGGAACGCGGCATACCAGGCCTATCTGGGCATGGCGAACACGATCGGCAGCGACCGCGTCCTCTTCACCACAGATACACCTTATGGCAGCATGAAAGCTGCCCGGCAATGCTTTGATCAGATGCCCATCGACGAGAATGACAAAAAGAAGATCGGATACCTCAACGCGGAGCGCCTGCTCGGACTTTCATTCGAATCCGAGAAAGAACTCGCACGAACAGCCTAAACCTCCCTGGCCATCCAAATTGCCGTTCTGCCGATGAATGAGGAGCGTAATGAGCACCGGTGCACCAGACTCTTACGGTTCGCGGTCTCGATTGCTGGGACTAAGCGGAAGCGAAAACGGCTTCCGCTTAGTCCGGTTTCAAGTGGGTTGCGCGAACCCGCGTGAGTCGCTGCCATCTATCCACAGTCTGGCCGCAGCCATGGTCAAAAGGGCTCGACGCCGGCGAAGGAGCGATGGGGTGCGCAACCACTCGCAGCCGCTACCGAAAATGGGCTGCTCACTATCAGCGTAATTGTAGCTTGGGGCGGATCAGCGGCCGATTGCCACCAAACAAAATAGAAGCAACATTAGGATGCTTGGCGAGCCTAACTCGGTTTGGTAACGATCACTTTACCAGCACACAGTTTGTGAGCGCAGAAGGGTATCGTGAATCTGAAGAATGCACTGCTCAGGCTAACCTAACGAATCTCGATCGAGAGGTCATATGTTCCGATACATCATGGTGGCGTTTGATGATTCACCGCAGGCAAATCGTGCTCTTGACGTTGCAATTGAGCTAGCCAAACAGTGCAAAACAGGATTACATCTTATTACAGTCAGCGAACGATTGCCCTTATACACTGGTTTTATTGAGGCTGAAATACCCGGTGGGCGACAAATGCTTCTCGATGAGCGGAGCGCCTATTACCAAGAGTTGCAGAAAGGCGCGATGGCGCAAGCATCTGAGGCCGGGATCGACGTTCAAGGGCTAGTGATTGAGGGAGAAGAGATACAAACGATCGTCGATCGGATCGCCGAATATAACCCTGACCTTCTGGTACTCGGCCGTCATCATCACACCGCAATGATCGGCCTATGGGGCGGAACCGTTCACAACATCGCCGAAAAAGTCCGCTGCAACATTTTGGCGGTTTACTGACCCATCAAGAACTGAAGATAACGGATCTCGTTACAACCATAGGGTTACCAAAAGTAGAAAACCTACGGTCAAGATGGCTGGTCCTGCTTAATTCTTGCTTTGGAATGATTCAAGATGAGCCCTGCTCCGTTCTCATGTCATCCGCGAACGCTGGGCTAATCACGTCAGGTACAGATTGCAGAATAACCTGACACTGGCCAGATTAATGCTGGGCCCAGGACGAATCCGCCTCTTCAATTCATGTGACAGCCTCGCTCATCCCGCGGTAACTCATCGTACGATGTGCTCCGCGAAACTCGTGCGCTGGCTTCAGCCCTCATGTTAATGCTTCGGCCGAGCGGAATCTGCGCCGCGTCAATCCTTGGTTCGTCCTGACGTCACAGTATCGACACGAGGTCATGCATCTGAACATGCGCGATGTCATAACTCACTTGAACTCAAGTGTCTTCTCCGAAACGCGTCCTGGCAACCAACTTGCTTCCAGAAATATCGAGTGCGAAACGATGCGGATACCACGCCCCGGAGGTACTGCCATGAACTGCGTAGGCCATGACTTGCTAATCGAAAACGTTAACGAATTAGCGACAAATCGCGAGGATCCACTCGTAAAGGCGGTCCAGGCAGGGGTGCCCGGGGCCTTTTCAAAGCTTTATACGATATATTCCCCTCGTCTTTACAGAACGATTTTTGCAATTACCAGGAACGCAGAAGATGCCCAAGACGCTCTGCAGGAGACATTTCTACGAGCGCATATGAAGTTCCATGCATTCGAGGGCAGATCAAGCATCTATTCCTGGTTGACCAGGATCGCGATCAACTCTGCGCTTATGATCCTTCGCAAACGGCGCGCTCGCCAAAAGGTTTTATGTGACCCCCAACCGGATGATCGATTTCAAACGATCTTCTTCGAACCCAAGGACCCTGCTCCGAATCCTGAGGAGGCCTACGACCTTCGTCAGTGTCAAATCAGGGCCTTGCGCGCGATCAGTCGCCTTGACCCCAAACTGCTGGCGCCATTTCGGATGCAGGCGAAACACGGATGGTCAGTGAGGAAAATCAGCCAAGCGCTGGACATCTCCGAAGCGGCCGTCAAGTCTCGGCTTTATCGCGCACGTCGCCGGCTTTCTACGATTCACGTTGACCAGAGGCGTTTCGCAACACACCAGTCGCAACCACTCAGCGAGTGCCGAGAGAGACTCTGTTCTAGCGGCTTTCAACTGGGGCAAGTGTCGAAGACCTGATCACAATAAGAGAGCAGCAACAGGATGACGCTCAAATTTGAGATCGACGCATTTCGTTCTGGATTAGTTACGACTCTATTTTCTGGACAAAATCTCTGGGGAACGAATGGGCTCACCCGATTTGGCAAGGTTCACTTGGGAGAAGAGAATGGCGCAGGAAAACGTCAAACCGAGATTGCATTCATCGAATGCTTTGATAGATAGCAATCGGGTCAGTCCTAACAAAACGCCTCTCGATGTGTCGCCAGGGCGAGTTCACAAACATCGCATTCTATGCGTAGATGACGACGTATTGGGCACGACTATGCGCGCAGAGATCCTGGAAGAACACGGTTACTCAGTCCTTGTCTTTTATTCTCCCCTCGAGGCTACGCGCTGCGATCTCTGTACGTTTAATCTCGCGATTCTGGATTTTGAGATGCCGGGACTCAATGGCCGAGAACTCCTTCTGCGTATCCGAGGGATGGGGGCCAGATTCCCGATCGTATTGCTCAGTGGATGTCTGGAGGCTCTTTCACATGAAGATTGTGTCCTCTTTGCGCGGTGTATCGACAAGAGCATGCCGATGCATTACGTACTTGACACCATCGCGGAAGTTCTGGAATCAAGACCAAGTCCCTGATTGTGGCTCAGGGCAGAGACACATTCCGTTGCACTGAATTCTTTGACGAAGGGACGATACCTCATGAATTAGCTTATCAATCGACTTACTCAATCTGCTTAAACAGGATCTCGTGAAGGCAACGCTGGCGGAGACATTGGAGAAAAGGACAGACACTGGCGTAACCGCACACTGAGAAAAAGGCGCGCAGCGTAGTTAGTCGACGGTGGTTTAACGCTTATGCGCATTCAATGCGATCCGTACAGGAATTGCGTCTTGAAGGACAAAGCGGAATTCTGATACGCCTTACGAGGGAAAACACAATGTGGATCGTCAAACTAGCGCTCAACCGGCCTTATACATTCATCGTACTGGCGGTGGTCATTCTAATCTTTTGTCCCATAGTGATTCTGCGAACTCCCACAGACATCTTTCCCAGCATCGATATCCCGGTCGTTGCCGTGGCGTGGACTTATACGGGCCTCGATCCCGAGGAGATTGAAGGCAGGCTGACCGAGCCTTATGAGAAGGTGCTTGCAGCACTGGTGGACAACATTGAGCACATTGAGTCGACGAATTACAACGGCGCATCGGTGGTCAAGATCTTTCTGCAACCCGGCGCGAGTCTTGACACCGCGAATGCCCAGGTAACCGCGACTTCGCAGTACGAATTGCGCCAGTTGCCGCCGGGCACGCTGCCGCCACAAGTCATCAACTTCAGCGCGTCGAGTGTGTCGAGTTTGCAACTCGGCCTTTCCGGACATGGGCTATCCGAGCAACAGCTGCAAGATTACGGGACGAACTTCATTCGTCCTCAGCTGATTACCGTGCCAGGCGCGGTGATTCCCTATCCCTATGGCGGGAAGCAGGCTCAGGTGATGATCAACATGGATCAGAACCTGATGCAGGCCAAGGGCGTCTCACCCACGGATGTACTGAACGCCGTCAATGCACAAAATGTCGTCTTGCCTATCGGAACGGCGAAAATCGGCCAAAGTGAATATGACGTGCGCATGAATACTGCGCCCCGCACAATTGCTGAACTCAACGAGCTTCCCATTAAGCAGGTGGGCAGCACCACCATCTACATGCGCGATGTCGCGACCGTCAGCGATGGGTTTGCCGTTCAGGGCAACATCGTTCGCCAGGACGGCCGTCGCGGCGTGCTGATGACCATTATTAAATCTGGCACCGCATCGACCCTGAATGTCGTGAAGGGCGTCCGCGCGATGTTGCCGCGGATCGGAACCTTGGTGCCGCCGGATCTGAAGATAACGCCACTCGGCGATCAGTCGATCTTTGTGCGGGGCGCTGTGAATGGCGTCGTCCGCGAGGCTGTTATCGCCGCGGCGCTCACGGGCTTGATGATTTTGCTCTTCCTGGGTAGCTGGCGCAGCACGCTCATCATTGCCATTTCGATTCCACTCTCAATACTCACCTCGGCGATCTGCCCCGACCCTTCGAGGATA
>Ga0206981_10100_pt1 | contig 25869 bp, 24 predicted proteins | sample Alteio_BWMinCont_17_FD_153312 | JGI IMG/M metagenome (GOLD analysis project Ga0206981, IMG submission 153312) | Enriched cells from forest soil in Barre Woods Harvard Forest LTER site, Petersham, Massachusetts, United States -... | ecosystem: Environmental > Terrestrial > Soil > Temperate forest >... | reverse complement strand
AGGGTACGTCCGCTCCAAGTTTTCCCACCGTCGATGGTGCGATGCAGCCAGCCCTCCACCTTGGGAGAAATCTCGCCTCCGCCCACCCATCCGGACTTATCATTCGCAAAGAATACGGGGCCGTCGAAAACCGAATCAACGGATGGGCCACAAGTCCAAACAGCTCCGGCGTCGGTACTGTCGCAGTAGTTAACGCCGGAGGCGCGGGCGTGCAAATTGGGTAAAAGGCTAAATTCAAGGCCGAACCAGCCGCCATCGGGGTTCGATGTAACGTTCGTCCAGTCCCCCGCCATTGCGCCACCATCGGTCGTGTATTGGGCAGAGTTCGAAGAGCCGTCAACCAGGTCCATGATCAGGCCGTCTTTGCGATTCGCGAAACGAGCGCGCTGCACCCATCCGGTCGAAGTCACAACAATATCGCTTGTCCAGGTGGCGCCTCCATCGTGGCTCCAGCGGATGATGCCTTCGAATGTCGATGAATCGTAGAAGCCAGAGATAATCACGTCTTTGGTATTGAAGGCGTGCACTCCGTACCAATACCACGGATAACTCAGGTTCAGGACTTCGGTCCAGTGCGCACCACCGTCAGTAGTCTTCCAGACTTGACCTGCCTCGGCGACGGCGTAGCCAATCTTCGCTGTGGGAAAAGAAATGTCGTGGATCACGGCCCCAGGCAGAGTGGCTTGCAGCTTCCAGGGATTGGCTTTGGGGCTTAACGCGCTCGAAGTCTGACGGCTGCCAGGTGGAGTCGCGCGCTCCGCGGACATCTCGCGGCTAAGACCTTGGACCGGGACTTTGCTTGCAACGTGTCGCACACTGCTATTGCTCTGGGCGAATGCTGCAATCGGGAAGATGCAAGCCGCGACCACCGCTGTGATCAGAAAATAAATGGGACTCTTCATAATTGTGGGGATCCTTCTGGGCTGGAAAACTGCGCCGGATACGGATTCTAGCACACAATGTCCCTCCGCAGCTTTGCTGGGTCAAGGCGACATCAGTCGGGATTGGTTTCGATTTGTTCGGGAGGCACTATTTTCAAAACAGGATGGTCGGGATCTTTCCAAAAAGCTCCGAAACATTGGCCACGTTCCTGCGGCGTCCACGAGGTGCCATCGTCGAATAAGATTTTTGTGGGCATGAGCACCCAGCCTAGTATGTGATCACTCGCTCCGGGATAAGCTTTCATCTCGATCGTCTGCTCATGATTCGGGTCAAGCGGCTGGTCTGAACTCCACGTATCGATGTACGGGTGGTTCAATAGTTCGGGGGCAATGAAATGCTCGAAAGTCAGTATGTAGCCTTTGATTTTTTTCCCGCTGGTGTTCTTCACCGTCAGCGTGTAATTGGGCCCGCTGTTCCAGAAGTGAGCGCCGGTAAAATGGATCGGGCAACTTCGGGTTGGAGGCTTGTAGATGGTGAACATGGCCATCATTCCGCCTTCCATGTGATCGTTGACGTGGCAGTGAAACATCCATGTGCCGGGATTGTCGGCGAGCATGTCAACCTCAGTTGTGCCGGCAGGCAGAAGTTGGACCACGTCCACGTTATGATGGCCGTCGCTAACCGTCTTCCCGTGCCAATGAGGACTGTGGATATCGATCTCGTTCCCCATCCCCATCACGTACCAGCGAACTTTTTCGCCTTGCTTCATGATGAGGCCGGGTAAATTTCCGAAGATGTACCCGTTTATGGAATAAAACAGTCCCTCCTGTTTGCCGCGCAGTTGGTCAAAGATCATGAAGGCGGCAACAAATTCCTGATCTATGCCCTTGGGAGTGCCGTCGGGCCGGGCTTTGCCTTTGGCGGTAACGATGATTGGGCCGAGCAATCCTGCGTTGGTTTCCTTCGGTTCGTCGGTGTGGGCGTGGTACCACCAAACGATAGAGCTTAGTTGACCCGGCCCAGGTCCGCTGCCTTCATCAGCGAACCAGCGGTAGGTGAAGCGCGCTTGGGGCCCGACCCGCGAGCCTTTTCCATACGGAAGGTAAAATGCGCCCTCGTTGTCTTTGTCGTACCGCAAACCGTGCGGGTGGATGCTGTGCATTAATTTCGAGCGATTGAGAAACTCGACTTCGACGTGATCACCTACCTCGGCGCGAATAATTGGCCCCAAAATGCCCAGCCATTCGGGTTGCGGTTTGCGGACAGAAAAAGTGGAATCCGTATATTCGATGAAGCGTGATTTCGGCCACTGCGTGCGCACCGTCCACGGCGGAGGAATTACGGAGCCGCGCATTAAATCATGTCCGCTGGGAGCATAGTCCCAGGTGACGTCTTCGGCAGCAATGTAATAGTGGCGAGTTACCGCGCCGGCGGGTTTTGCAGCCAGGGCAATCGAGAGGATTAACAGCGACAGTGGCGGTAGCTTCAAAGGGATGTCCGATTCGCAACTTCACCTACCGGCGCGGGCCCGGAATCTTGGTTGAAAAGAATTCCAGTGTCCCGATCAACTCGGGAGGGCACGAATACCGGACGCGATTCATTGTAGCCGGGCTAGCGCAACAGGGACAAGGCCTCGACGAACCGTGGTTATAACTCGGATCCAGCTTTTTTATTTGACAGTAGGTCTGGGGCTGGGGAGAATGGCGACCATCGATGCGCGCCAGAAAAGAGTTAACCAATATTCCGAGGGGAGCAAATATGAAAAAAACTATTGCAGTCGCCATTCTTTCTACGTGTCTCTCGTTTGCGGCTGGAATCGCGGTGGGGCAGGTACGCGACTGGCACGACCTGGAGGCGGTCCATAACCACGTGCTGGAAGCGATCCACGAATTGGAAACCGCCCGCGCCGCTAACCACTACGATATGGCTGGACATGGCGCCAAAGCGGAAGAGCATCTGCGGGCGGCAGAGCATGAATTGCACGAGGCGATCGAGGCAGCCAAGCGAGGGCGTTAACGCCTTACGACTTCTAGAACACCGGAAAGACTTCATCTTCAATGCCGCATGGAACGGCAGGCGTTAATCGCCTAGGAGGTTGGGCAGATCTTTGCTGAGGAGCCGAATCAAATCGTAGTCGTGGCCGTCTACGTACACTATTTCTAGGGGTGCACGGCATGAGGATCACCTACGACCAGAACGTCGATGCTCTTTAGATCCGCTTTAAAGAGACTACGGTTACGACCAAGCATCTGGGTGAAGGCATTGCTGCCGACTATGATGCCGAGGGGTGTGTGGCCGGCATTGAGATTCTCGATGCCGTGAAACGCCTCGGCGATCCGAGCGCGTTCAAGCGGGTCACGCTCGAAGACGTTGCGATTGCTCATTAGCCGCAGAGCAGAGCATCTTGCCCGGGCGTGTAAAATGTTCGGAGGAGCTACGCATGGCTGCAGACAAGGAGCACGCCCACGAACTGATCGAGCGATTGGCCCCGGGCCAAGTGCCGGCTGCGATCGGCATGCTCGAAAGCCTGCTTGATCCCGTCTCTCGAGCGATCGCGAACGCCCCCATTGACGACGAGCCTGTCACGAAAGAAGAAGAAAAAGCTCTGGCGGAATCACACGAATGGTTGAAACATAACAAGAGCATTCCGCACGAGCAGGTCCTGGCTGAACTCGGGGTCACCCAGGAAGAAATCGACCAGTTTCGGCGACAGAAGTGAAGCGGATCGTTTGGACCGGTCCAGCCAAGGCCGATGTCCGCGGTCTGAGCAAGTCCTCCGCTATGCACATTCTCTCGGCGCTGCATCGCTTTGCGGAATCCGGCACCGGCGACGTGAAAGCTCTCCAAGGCAGAGAAGAACTTCGGCTGCGCATTGGTGACTACCGCCTCTTCTTCGTCTGCCCCGACAGCGACACTATCGAGATTCGCCGCGTCCGTCATCGCGGTGAGGCCTACCGATGAGGTAGAGTGGGGCGCCCTTTCTTAAAGGAACGCGAAGGATGGGCCGCAGGGCGTGCCTAAGTGTTAGTCAGCCCAGGCTAGCTTCCACAGAACGGACGCGAACCTGGGGCACCTACACCCCTGCCCGCGAAAGCTTCCTCATTTTCGGGGACAGACTGGTCAAGAAGGTGGCTTAATGTCGGTGGCCGTCGATGACGAGATCGACCGTGTGGCGCGCTTCGGGCAAGCGCTGGAGGATCTTGTCTACAACCAAGCCAGGGAGGGGAGGCTCGTCTTCCGCACTGAGAACGACGACCTCCTAGTCTCGTACTGGTCGATGATCTTCGACTACTGTAAAGGCATCGGGTGCCTGCTGCACCACAAGTTCTACTCCCCGGCCTTCGCCCTCCAGCGCCCGCTGGTCGAGGCCCTGGTCCGCGCGCACATAGTCCTCGTCGGCTCGGAGGAGGACGTGGCGAAGATCAGGAAGGACTGGTACAACGTGAGCTACGAGAAGGACGGCGCCCGGATCGACAAAGCCTTGGGCCTGGGCACGCTGTTCGAGGACTTTCTAAAGACCTCGCGGAAAGTGCTCCATAGCCTCACCCACTCGGGCACGGCGCAGTTGCAAAAGAGGTGGGACGCCGACTGGCTGGGCTGCGGCTTCGACGACGAGGACATATCGGCGCTCCTCGCGACCTGCTCCGTCGCCGTCTTCCTTATAACTATCCTTATCACCAAGCACTACCGACTTGAGGAGCAGACGAAGGCGGCAGAGGCGGCGTGGCTGGAGCTAGGTCACGCCACGAAACCGTCACAGGCTACTTAATCGCCACCAGCTTCTCAACCAACTCCGAGTAGTCTTTCTTTTCCAGGCCGTGGACTTTTTTGTTGTACTCGTCCACTTTGCTGGAATAATTCATCGAGCAGAATTTGGGGCCGCACATGGAGCAGAATGCGGCTTCTTTGTAGTAATCGTCGGGCAGGGTTTCGTCGTGCATGGAGCGTGCCGTCTCGGGATCGAGGGACAGCGCGAATTGTTTCTCCCAGTCGAATTTGTAGCGGGCGTAGCTTAGGGCGTCATCGCGGTCCTGAGCGCCGGGACGATGGCGCGCTAAATCCGCGGCGTGAGCGGCTATTTTGTAAGCGATGATCCCGTCCTTCACATCTTTCTCGTTCGGAAGCCCGAGATGCTCTTTGGGCGTGACGTAGCAAAGCATCGCAGCGCCATGCCATCCGATCATTGCCGCGCCGATCGCTGAAGTGATGTGGTCGTATCCCGGCGCGATGTCGGTGACCAACGGTCCCAATGTGTAGAACGGAGCTTCGTAGCACAACTCTTTTTCTTTATCGACTTGCTCTTTTATCTTGTCGAGCGGCACGTGGCCGGGTCCCTCGATCATTACTTGCACATCGTGTTGCCAGGCTTTCTTGGTCAGTTCGCCCAGGGTTTTCAACTCGGAGAATTGAGCTTCATCGCTGGCGTCGGCAATGCACCCGGGACGCAGGCCATCTCCGAGCGAGAATGAAACATCGTGCTTGGCGAAAATCTTGCAGATGTCGTCGAAACGGTCGTAGAGAAAATTCTGCTTGTGATGATGAGCCATCCACTGCGCCAGAATTGCGCCACCGCGGCTCACGATTCCCGTAATACGTTTGGAAACCATGGGCAAATACTGGATGAGCACGCCGGCGTGAATGGTCATGTAATCCACGCCCTGCTCGGCTTGCTCTTCGATTACTTCGAGCATTACCTCGGCATTTAAGTCTTCGACGCGCTTTACCCGCGAGATGGCTTCGTAAATTGGCACAGTTCCAATCGGCACTGGCGAATGGCGCAGGATCGCCTCGCGAATTTCATGAATGTCACCGCCGGTTGAAAGGTCCATAACCGTGTCGGCGCCGAAATGCACCGACGTGTGCAACTTCTTCAGTTCCTCGTCAATGTTGGACGTGACCGCGGAATTTCCGATGTTGGAATTAATCTTGCACAGCGAAGCCACGCCGATACACATGGGCTCCAGTTCGGGATGATTGATGTTGGCGGGAACAATCATGCGGCCCTGAGCTACTTCGTCGCGAACCAGTTCGGCAGAAATTTTTTCCCGCTCGGCCACGTAGATCATTTCTTCTGTGATCAAACCCTTACGGGCATAATGCATCTGGGAGAAATTTCCGTCCTGATTGTCGGCCTTGCGGCGTGTGATCCATTCGGCGCGAGGGCGGGGAACGCTGTGCCCGTTGCCATCTTTAGTATGATTGCCGCTGCCGGAATTTCCGTTCGTGGGAGCCATTTTCGTCACCTTCGCTGGATTCTTTATAGCCGATTATACCTTGCGCCTGCCTGCTCCATATCCTTTTCTCCACTTGTTCGTCCAAAGTTCGGGGGCTTACAATCTCCGTTCTAATTGAAATGAGGTCTTATGCGCCTGCGCTTTCTCTTGCCAGCATTCCTGTTGGTTGGAACCATCATTGGGTTTGCCCAGACTGATTCCACCGCCAAGCTGGCCCCCGGCTTCAGCATCGACAACATCGACAAGACGCTCGACCCTTGTGTCGATTTTTACCAGTACGCTTGCGGCAATTGGCTGAAGACCGCGGAAATTCCGCCGGACCGGAGCTCATGGGTTAGCTTCGTCGAACTGGACGAGCGCAACCTCGTAACTCTGCAACACGTTCTGGAAAAAGCTTCCGCCAACAATCCCAGCCGCACCGCCGTCGAACAAAAGATTGGCGACTTCTACGAATCGTGCGTGGATGAAAAAGCCGTCGATGCAAAGGGGATTGATTCGCTGAGGCCGGAACTGGATCGCATCGCCGCGGCCAGCGATAAGCCAGCGCTGATTGACGCCATCGCTCGCGTGCATCTAATGGGGCCGGACCCGCTGTTTAGTTTTTATTCCAGTCCCGACCTGCACAATGCGGATCAAGTGATCGCGTACCTCGACCAGGGTGGGTTGTCCCTGCCTGATCGCGATTACTACATCAAAAACGATGCGCGCATGACCGAGATGCGGAAACATCTGGTGGAGTATGTGACTCAGGTGTTCGTACTGGCCGGGCAATCGCCGACGGAGGCGGCAGACTCGGCGCAAACCGTATCGCGCATCGAAACTGCCCTCGCTCAGGATTCCATGGACCGCACGGTCCGCCGCGATCCTCATACACGAGATCACAAGATGACGCGGGATGCGGCCGTCGCTTTAGCGCCGAATTTTCATCTCGATCAATATTTCGCGGCGACCGGAGCGCCAAGTTTTTCGGAAATGAATGTCAGCAACCCGGATTTTTTCAAACAGGTGAATGGCGTGGTCGCGTCTGAATCGCTGGACAGCCTGAAGACCTACGTGAGTTGGCATCTGCTGCGCGGGGCCGCTCCCTGGCTGGCGCAGCCGTTCGTGGATGCAAACTTCAAGATGCGCCAGGCGTTGACCGGCCAGACAGAGATTCAGCCGCGATGGAAGCGCTGCGTGGAGCTAACCGACCAATCCCTTGGCGAAGCGCTCGGTCAAAAATACGTGGAAGTAACGTTTGGCCCTGATGCCAAACAGCGAATGTTGAAGATGGTGGATGCGCTCGAGAAGTCGCTGGATGAGGATATCCAGGGTCTGCCCTGGATGACGGGAGAAACCAAGAAAGAGGCCAAGCTGAAGCTGCAGGCCATTCGCAATAAAATCGGGTATCCCGACGTGTGGCGCGACTACAGTTCGCTCACAATCGTGCGCGGAGACCTGCTAGGAAATTTTCTGCGGGCCAACGAATTCGAATCCAAGCGACAACTCGTCAAAATTGGCAAGCCCCTCGACCGCAAGGAATGGCACATGACGCCGCCCACGGTCAATGCTTACTATAGCCCGCCCTACAACGAAATCGTATTTCCCGCGGGCATCCTGCAACCGCCATTCTTCGACAAAAATATGGACGACGCGGTGAACTTTGGCGGCATTGGTCTGGTTATAGGCCACGAGTTAACGCATGGCTTCGACGACCAGGGGCGCAAATACGATCCGCAGGGCAATCTGCACGACTGGTGGACCCCTGAAGACGGCAAAGAATTTGAACAGCGAGTCAGTTGCGTCGCCAACGAGTACAGCAATTTTGTCGCAGTTGACGATTTGAAACTCAATGGCCGGCTGACGCTTGGTGAAAACACCGCTGACAACGGGGGCGCACGCATCGCGCTAATGGCTCTCGAACACATGATCGCGGATGACAAAACCGGAAAAGAAGGCCAGAAGATCGACGGCTATACTCCCGAGCAGCGATTCTTCCTGGGATTCGCCCGCGTGTGGTGCGAGAAGCGGCGTCCCGAATACGAGCGAGTGCAGGTAACGGTTAATCCTCATTCACCGGGAAAATGGCGCGTAGACGGCGTGGTGCAGAATATGCCCGAATTTCAAAAGGCGTGGGGATGCAAAGCGGGGCAACCGATGGTGAGCGCCAACGCCTGTCACGTTTGGTGATGGTCAAGACTACTTGAAAAATCCTTTGCGCCGCTGCTCGCTGTAACGGCGCAGAGCATCGTTGATGATCGGATACGCCTCGCCCGCGGGGCGTATCTCGTCCACCTCAACCTCTTTTCCCTCGAGCTGTTTGTAATCCTGAAAGAATCTTCGCAGCATAATCAGACGGTGCGGAGGCATCTCCGAGGCTTCGCGGTAGCTGTTGAATTCAGGGTCTTCGGTAGCGATGGCAATGATCTTGTGATCTTTTTTGCCGCTGTCAATCATGGTCATCAGGCCGATGGCTCGGGCGTGAATGATGGTCAATGGAACTACACTTTCCTGGCAGAGCACCAGAACGTCGAGCGGATCATCATCTTCGGCCAAAGTCTGGGGAAGGAAGCCGTAGTTGGCGGGATAGTAGACGGCGGAATACAGCACGCGATCGAGTTTGATGAGACCGCTGGCTTTGTCCAATTCATATTTCACGCTTGAGCCAAACGGAATTTCAATCACCGTGTTGAATTCTTCCGGCAACCGCTCTCCGGGAGTCACGTCATGCCAAGCGTGGATCATAGGGAACTTTCTCAATCAAAACTGAATCTATTCGAATTGTAATCCTTGGGTTCGTTCGGTTCTTGACCCGTGCCCGAGCTGAGGAATACAGTTCGAATAGAGTGGGGTTGATATGTCAAACGAAACCAGCCGATATCTTAAATTTGGCAGCGCGACCGTAGTGATCTTGTTGGCGCTCGGATACCTGGCCTATACCGGCGTGCAGGAGAGCAAGAGTTACTACGTGACTATCAAAGAACTGCGTGGTATGGGCGACTCTGCCCACACCAAGCGTCTGCGGGTTGCGGGAAACGTTCAGCCCGGTTCGATCAAGCGAAATGGCACAAAAGTTGAGTTCATTTTGATAGAGAACGATCAGACTCTTCAGGTTTCATACAGCGGAACCGAGCCTCCGCCCGATACCTTCAAGGACAATTCTCAAGCCTTAGCCGACGGCAGTTTCGGACGCGATGGCGTCTTCCATGCGAAGCAACTGCAAGCCAAGTGCGCATCGAAGTATGCGCCGCAGCAGCCGGGAGCGCCCGCCGGCGGGACAGCTCCTAATGCGCCTGCGAAGAGCATGACGCAGGTTCAGAGCAACGGTTCTGGCGCGATGTCGAACTGACTCCTGGTATGACATAAAGAGCACGTAGGCCTGGACGCCCTCGTCCGGGCGGGCAAATCGAGACATCGGCGCGGAACTGCAGCGCTTCACGCCGTTGGGCGGACGAGGGCGTCCGCCCCTACAGGGTTGCGTCGAATGCAGGAGGACGAGATGAGATTTCTTCGTATCGCCGTTCTTATGATTTTGGGCATCGCTCTCGCCGCTGTCGCGAAATCTCCAGTGCCACAGAACTCGGCGCCACCAAGCTCGACCAAGCAAGCCGCCCACCCGGATGACATCCCCAAATCCATCGCGGAAAGCGTTAGTGGGCCACTTCAGTTCGCGGAAGGGAATTTTCTCGGCGTGGCTGAAGCCATGCCAGAGGATAAGTATTCCTTCATTCCTAAAGTCGGCAACTTCGACGGCGTCCGCAGCTTCGGCGAACAAGTGAAGCACGTTGCCTGCGCCCAGTTCGCCTTCTTCAACGAATTTGAGGGAAAGAAACCACCCGACGACTGCGAAAAGGGCGGCCACGATCCCGCAAGAACAAAAGCTGAGCTGATCAAGTATCTCAAGGACTCCTTCGACTACTCTAATGGTGTTGTCGCCACGCTCACGGCGAAAAACGCGCTCGACCGCGTCGAGGGCGGTTACGCCGGGCCGAACACCAAGCTCGGTATCTCTGTAATTGCCGTTTGGCACGTCACCGACCACTACGGGCAACTCGTCGAGTACCTCCGCTTGAACGGTATTGTTCCACCGATGACGCAGAAATACGGCCTGAAGGTGCGGTGAACCCCCATAAGGCCACCCGGGTTATTCCAACTCCAATGAACACGTCGGCCCGGACGCCCTCGTCCGGGCAGGCGAGCTAAGCTCGCCGGAGACAGCGCCGCAGAACTGCGGTGCTTCGCACCGCTGAGCGGACGAAGGCGTCCGCCCCTACGTGGGCAGCCCTCGACTTCGCCGCAGCCTTCAGCTATCTTCCAATCCGATGCCTCCTGCGGTTATCGTTACTGATCTCGTCAAACAATTCGGACGATTCGCTGCTCTGCGCGGCGTCACTGCTGACTTTGCCCCCAGCCGTCTCTACGCCATTCTCGGTGACAACGGGGCAGGCAAGACCACCCTGCTGCGTGCGCTGGCCGGGTTGACCCCGCCGACGCGCGGAAGTATTTCGATGTTGGGCACAACCAACCTCCGCGCCGTCTGCGGCCAACTTGGATACATGGCCCACCCTTCTTTGCTGTACGACGAAATGAGCGGGATGGAGAACCTGCGCTACTTCGCGCGACTGTACGATGTGAACCCTCCAGACCAGCGCTGCGCGGATATGATTCGTGCAGTCAAACTTGATCCGTCGCTAACGCGACCTGTGGGCCAATATTCGCAAGGCATGCGGCAGCGGATGTCGCTCGCCCGCGCGCTCTTGAACGATCCTAAAATTCTTCTTCTCGACGAGCCATTCTCCAACGTAGACGTGCGTTCGGCGCGAGAGATGGTGAGCCTGTTAACGGGCTTGCGCGATTCCGGCAAGACCATATTCGTGGTCACCCATCAAGCGTCACTGCTCGAAGGCGCTGCCGATGAGTTCGTTTGGATGGAAACTGGACAAATCGTCAGCCGCACTCCTGACCTGCACGCAACGTCAGAGGCACGATGAGCAGGGTCTCCAGCCTCACGCGAGCGACTCTGGCGAAAGATCTGCGGCTGGAGTGGCGATCGAAAGACGCCATCAACTCCATGTTGTTTTTTTCTTTGCTGGTGGTGGTGATCTTCAGTTTTTCTTTTGATCCGACGGCCGAAGAGTCGCGGCGAATAGCCGGAGGGTTGGTCTGGGTCGCATTTCTTTTTGCAGCAGTGGTGGCTCTGAATCAAACTTGGGCGCGGGAGATGCGCAATCAGGTGCTCGATGCTTACCGGGTTTCTCCCGCCCCGCCGAACGCTCTGTTTTTCGCGAAGGTCGTGGGAAATTTCATCTTCGTTACCGTGCTGCAGGCTCTAATGACGCCGCTCTTCATTGTGTTTTACAACCTGCGCGCCCTCGGTCCCGCATACCAGTTGCCCATCGTCGCGGCGCTGGGCACGTGGGCGCTGGTGGTGAACGGAACGTTTTTCGCGGCCATGTCTTTGCGCACGCGGAGCCGCGAAATCATGCTCCCACTGCTGTTGTTCCCGATCTCCATCCCCGCCTTGCTCGCCATGGTCGAAGCTACGGGCGCGATCCTCACCGGAGAATTTTCCGCCAGGTTCTGGATCGTCTTGCTTGCGGCCTACGATGTGGTGTTTACTATCGCTAGCCTCTTCTTATTCGGATTCGTGTTGCAGGCGGAATGAAACGCGTTTTCCCCATCCTCGCGGTTCTCACGGGTGTGCTGCTTAGCTACGCTCTGTACGAAGCGCTGGTCGGAGCTCCCACCGAGCAGACCATGGGTAACGTGCAGCGCATTTTCTATTACCACGTACCCTCCGCGCTGACTGCTTTTGTTTTGTTTTTCGTCAATTTGTTTGCCTCCATCGTGTACCTGATCCGGCGCAACACGAAGGCCGATATTGTGGCCTTGGTCGCCGCCGAAGTGGGCGTAGTCTTCTGCACCGTCAATCTAGTAACCGGTTCTATCTGGGCGCGTCCGGTGTGGGGAATTTGGTGGACTTGGGATTTGCGGCTTACCCTCACGCTTGTGTTGTGGCTGATTTACATCAGCTATCTGGTTCTGCGCAGATTTTCCAGCAGCGGGCAAACGCCCTTGTTAGCCGCGGTTTTAGCGGTTTTTGGTGCACTCGATGTTCCGCTCGTCTATTTTTCCATCTGGTTTTTCCGCACGCAGCATCCCCAGCCTGTGATTGGCGGAGGCGGCTCCATCGATCCCCGCATGTTGCATGTGCTGTTGATCAACTGGCTGGCTTTTTCCTGTTTCGCCGCGTTGGTATGCTGGTCTCGCTATCGCTTGGAAGTGATGCGCCGGGATTTGGACGAAACCCTGGCCCTGGAAGCTCTGCTCGAACCTCATGACTCGTCCACCCGAACTTCGCCCACGGGGAGTGCCGGATGACATATCTTTACGCCGCTTATATCGCGACCTGGGCGATTCATATTGGCTATTTTACAATCCTTCTGCGGCGCTATACCCGGCTGCGAAATGAGATTGCCGAGTTGCAGGAACGAGCCGACCTGCAAAAATTGAAATGAAATGTGAGGCAGTTTTTCGCGTGCGAGCATAGCAGTTCATAATCGCGATGGCCGGCGGCATCTCCGGCCAGGTCGGCCCGCATCTGACGAATCTTAAGGCGAATACGGGGTTCCGCATCTTGACAGTCTATCCGTCAGATGTTTAAGTAATTACTTACGTTTTGACTCATTTTTGGTGACAGGTACGCAATCCGCTCCGCGGGCGCGACTCGGGGTGCTGTTTGTACGCCGTTTCTTCTTCCTCTCCCTAAAATCGGGAAAAGACAGCGCGGGAAATCGGAGGAGTAAGTGAGATTGAATCGCCATCGGTCGGGAAAAACTTGTTCGCAATCCCGCGTGCTCATTGCTGTCGCGTTCTTGATCGTGCTCGGAGCCGTCGTTCTTAGTTTGGCGCCTTCTGCAGCAAAATCGCAGGTTGCTAAGACAGCGGATTCTTCCCGGCTTTTCGCGTCCCAGTCGTCTTTGAATGCCTCCAGTACGCAAGATAGGCAGCGAGCTTTGTCAGCGTACAGCCATCTTCCACTTATCTTTGAGCCGAACCAGGGACAGAGTGACGCGAAAGTGAAATTTCTGGCGCGCGGCCGCGGATATGGGCTCTTCCTCACTGATCAGGAAGCTGTGCTCGGGCTGCAACATTTCGCCGCTGACTCGCGACCTTCCAGCGTTCGAAATTCAGTGGTGAGCATGAAATTGTCGGGAGCTTCATCCATTGGTGATCCCGTAGGCGAGGCTCCGCTTCCCGGCAAAAGCAATTACCTTATTGGCAACGATCCTGCGAAATGGCATCGCGATATCCCTCAGTTTGCGCGTGTGCGCTACGGCAACGTGTATCCCGGCATTGATCTGGTGTACTACGGCAATCAGGGACAGTTGGAATATGACTTCGAAGTTTCGCCGGGCCGCGATCCGAAGTTCGTCGCTTTGAAATTCAGCGGTCCTCGAAATCTGACAATCGACTCGAACGGCGATCTTATTCTCGCGCTCGACGGAAGCGACGTGCGATTGCAGGCGCCGCGCGTTTATCAGAAGTTTGGAGCCGAGGAACGAAGCGTCGCCGGCCGCTTCGAATTGCATGACCGAGCGAAGGGCGAAGTCGGTTTCGAGCTGGGCCCATATGATCGCACGCGAACGTTGATTATTGATCCCAAGCTGGCTTATTCGACTTACCTGGGCGGAAGCGGAGCAGAGAGTTGCTCGACCATCACCAACCTGGCTTTTACCCCGGGCTGTCCCGCAATCGCCGTCGATGCTGCCTCGAACGCTTACGTGGCCGGCGCGACCGAGTCGGCTGATTTCCCACAGACAGCCGGGGAGTACCAGCCAACTTTAGGCGCGGGAGCGACTGCCAACGCTTTCATTGCCAAGTTTAATTCAATCGGACAGTTGGTTTTCGCTACCTATCTGGGAGGAAGCGGCATCGACTATACGGCAGGAATCGCCGTCGATTCTGGTTTTGATATTGTCGTGGCGGGTACGACGAACTCGGGCAATTTCCCGACCAACGGAAGCAATGGGGCGTTTCAGGCTACGCCCGTTACCGGTGGCCAGCACGTCTTTGTCAGCAAACTTGATCCCACGGGAAGAACGCTGCTCTATTCAACTTATCTTTCCGGCAATGGCGTGGATATTGCTTCGGGCATCGCGCTTGATCCCGGCGGCAACGCCTACGTAACCGGGACTACCACATCGACAGAATCACAAACAGGATTTCCCTCCACCGTCGGCGCTTATCAAGTCTCTTCGAAGTCCACGAATCAATTCTTTTTCACCAAGGTGGATCCGAATGCCAGCGGCTCCGGCAGCGTGCCGTATTCAACGTACATTGGCGGTAGCAGTCCTAGCAGCGGCTCAGTAGCGGGTGGCGGCATCGCTGTTGACGGTAACTCAAACGCGTACATAACGGGGGGGACGAATTTTACTGACATGCCCCTGCTCAACGCCTATCAGGCAACCAATAAAGGCGGATTCGACGCATTCGTAGTCAAGATCAATCCTACCGGGGTAACTGGTACGCAGCTCTTGTATGCAACTTATCTGGGCGGCTCTGGAGACGATGTTGGCTACGGCATGGCTGTTGATTCGGGCGGCGACGCTTACGTCACCGGTTCAACTACCTCCATTGATTTCAATGTGACCGGGACTACAACAACGACAGCGCTCCAGCCCACTAATCATGGGGGGACGGATGCTTTCGTTGCCAAACTCGGAATTCCGTGTGTCGGTACAAGTTGCACAACGTTTGATGTTCCCCTGAATTACTTTACGTATCTCGGTGGCTCCGGTACGGACATCGGCACAGCAATTACGGTCGACAATACAGGCGGAGCACGCATCACTGGGCTGACAAATTCCGCAGACTTCCCCATCGTCGGCAGCGCTGTGCAGACTACTTACCAGGGCGGCAACAGCGACGCATTCTTTGCTCGCGTCGACACCCTTGCCACTTGCAGCCCCATCGGGAATCCCGCTTGCGTTGCCACCAGCGTAACGAGCTATCTCGGCGGAAACGGAACCGACATAGGCACCGGCGTCGCGGTGGATCAGCAGGGGTCCAGCTATATCACTGGAGAAACCGCTTCCACCAACTTTCCCGTACTGAATCCTGATCGGGGCAATCTTGACGGGCCGAGCGATGCGTTTGTCAGCAAGCTTGCCCCGGTTCTCAACTTAACCATGCCAACGCCCAACGCCGTTCCTCTCGTGGTCGGTGTCGGTAGCCAGGTGAGTTTTGCTTATACGGTCACCAACAGCGGTGAGTTTACCAATGGTGTGACCTTTACCGATTTCCTGCCAGCATCCGGGGCGAGTTTTGTTTCCGCGACCGCCAGTCCGGGCACTTGCGGTTCTCCGACCAACAACACCGTGTTGTGCAACATTGGAACGCTCAACGCCGGCGCTACAGCTACCGTCACCGTGATCGTGACCCCGGTTCCTCCCACTCTGCCGGGCGGGACAGTCAGTTTGGGCAACAGCGCTTCGGCTTTTGTCGGACAATCGCTGTTAGCCACGGCGAGCGCCAGCGTCACCGTGAATGACTTCACTCTCAGCGTTGCCCCGGCCACAACTGCGGTTCCGGCAGGCGTTCCCGCGGTCTTCACCGCGACGGTTACGCCCAGCTCAACCAGTGGGTTTCCCGATAGCGTAGCGATTTCATGCGGCAGTGGTTTGCCCACCGGAACCACATGCGTTCCGGGAAACAACAACCCCATTCCCAATCTCAACACCGGCGCGCAAAGTTCGCAGGTGATAATCAACACGACAGCCCGCGTGACTACGACCACCGACTTGCGTCACGGAAGCGGCCCGGGAATTCCGCTGTACGCCACATGGTTGCCGGTGTCCGGTCTGGCGCTGCTGGGTGCGGGATTGCGCGGCAAATTCTCTCGCAAGCGCCGATGGCTGATTGGCCTGCTCACCGGAATCATGCTCGCGTTTATTCTGCTCCTGTCAGGCTGCCACACCGCCGCGACGGTCACGACCACGACCGGCACTCCCGCGGGAACTTACGCGGTGACTGTCAACGCTGTCTCAGGCAATGCCACGCGGACTACGCTGGTCACGCTAGTGGTGCAATAGCCCGAACGGAACACCCCGACCCTCGATACCCGTCTAACGAACAGCTGCCTCGAATGCCTGATCTCATCAACCCCGGCATTGCGTTAGGCTGTCGCATGGGAGGGAACTGCAATGGCTGACGCGAAGGACATCCTATCGATGCGTTTTGTTACGGAACGGCCACAAGCTGGGCTCGCGCTATTGCGGGTGTGGACGGGAGCGACGCTGTTTTTACGTCACGGCTGGGAAAAGCAACCGGCACATTGGGCGCAGTTCATGGCGCATTTCCCCGATCCCATCGGAATCGGATCACATCCCTCATTCTTCATCGCCTTCGTCGCCGATTTCGTCTGCGGGATTCTATTGATAATCGGGCTAGGCACGCGCTGGGCTGCGCTCTTCTGTTTTGCCAACATCTTCGTAGCCTGGGCCTTCGTGCATCATTTCGCGTTCTTTGGAAAGGGTCCGGGGAGCGATCATGGCGAGCTGATCGTGCTTTATTTAGGAGCATTGCTGACCTTGCTGATTGCCGGACCTGGGGCAGTGGGTCTCGATCGCATCCTGGCAAGGAAACCTTAGTTCAAAAGTCGTCTAAGAATTGACTTTCCCCCTCTCAGTTCGTCTAAAAGCCTGCCTTCCTGTGAGCTGATTTCCTGAGATTTTACGCTTTTATCATTAGGGGCCAGAACGCCTCAATTCTGTCAAAGAGGAAAATCGATGAAAGACATTAAGCTGACGACGCGAATTGTGCTGATATTCGCTTTTGCTTTCGCAAGTCTCGCCAATACCTCAGTCGCACAAGAACGTCCTGCCACCGCTCCTATCAACCTGGTAGCGGGAGTTGGCGGTCCCGTTTCAAGCTCGACCCAATGGGAAAATTATTCGGCGCTGAACCTGATCGCTGGCGCCTTTATTTTCCCAGCTGTTTCCAGCGTCAAAACTACAGTCTTGTACATTGGATTCACGGCAGGAACCGAGGCAGACATAGGCAACATGGTGCTTTACACCACCAAGCGCGGGAACTACAAAATCTCGGCGGTTACCCCAGTGAAGTTAAAGGGAGTCTCCAACCCAATCATTTCGCTGACCAACAAGAAGGTCTGCCCTACACAACCTATAAGCGTCAGCAATCCCTGCGTCATTCGACTGGATCCGATAACACTCAGCCCAACAACCCTGTCGGACTATTACTTTGTGATGTATCTCGGGAGCAACTCAAACAATGCGTCGGTGGGCGCCGCCAATGCGCAATACCCGATCACCAGCCTCACGGGATGGTATCTAAGCAATGATCAGACCCAGCTAAAAGTTGGAAACTCAATTCCGTCCGGCTACAACGGCACCCATCCCTACTTTTTGTTGTACGTCATGAACAATTAGGGAGAGCAAGGGAGTGGATCTGATCCGACGCGTGATCTGATTCGCTCCCCCTCCTGATTCTCAGCTTTGCCAAATCGGAACTTTGCCGCCCGCTTTTGAAGTACGCGATCCCTCTGTAAGGGTGTTGGGAGCGACTTGTCCCGCCTCTTACGGCTATGGCCCAAGGTTGCGCAAAACGGGCAACCCGCCTAGGTTCTGAAGCCTCCAATCCCGCATAAAACTTTGGTTCAATTATTACAAAGGAGCAATCGTGGCAAACGTTCGTAAGAAGTCGATTTCGAAAACTAATTGCCGAAGCGCGCTTACGCTGACGGTTTTCATCGAACTGGCGCTGTTCACTGTCCTAACCCGAGCGGCGCAAGCTCAGACCTATAGCGTTCTCTACGAATTTAAAGGCGTGCCCGACGGATATGCTCCGGCGGCAGGTTTATTTCGGGATGCAAAAGGAAATTTGTACGGCACCACCAGCGGCGGTGGCGCTCACAAATGCAAGAACAACAACAACCTCAAAGGCTGCGGAACCGTATTCAAGGTCGACACCGCGGGTAAGGAAAGCGTTCTATACAGTTTTGACGGACAAAATGGACAATACCCGGTTGCCGGCCTGGTTCAGGATGCGCAGGGAAACCTCTACGGAACCACCGAGATGGGTGGTTCTGCCGGTTTGGGCACGGCGTTTAAACTGACGCCAAGGGGCAAAGAAACCGTCCTGCATAATTTTGACGGCGGAGCTACAGGTTCGTTACCCGAGGCGCGGTTTCTGCAGGACTCATCGGGAAACCTTTACAGCACCACCTTCTCGGGAGGGAACTCGACCCAAAGTGGCGTTGTCTTCAAGGTGGACAAGACTGGCCATGTAACGGTCCCGTACACCTACACATGCTATAGCTGCTATGGCGAATCCGGGGGAGGATTTGGCATGCCTAGCGGCAGCGTAATCCGGGATTCAGCCGGGAATTTCTACGGTGGCGGGTTCGGCGGGCCAGCAAGCAGTCAGTGTCAAAACGCGGGATGTGGCGCGGTTTACAAAATCAATAAGGCTGGCGTAGGAACGATCATCTACGCCTTTACCGGAGGAACGGATGGCATGTGGTTCGGCCCAGGGGATGTGGCCATGGACGCGGCTGGAAATATTTATGGAACGACCGCATACGGCGGCAATACCGGCTGCAGTTACGTAGGCTTTGGCTGCGGAATTGTTTTTAAAGTCGATCCCAAAGGAAACGAGACCGTGCTGCATACCTTTACCGGAGGACTGGACGGCGGTTTCCCAAATAATGGAGTGGTTCTGGATTCGAAAGGGAACGTCTATGGAACCACTCGGGTAGGGGGACGGGTTAATGCACCCGCCTGCTACAACCGCATTAGCGGCAACGGCTGCGGAGTGGTTTTCAAAATCGATCAGAACGGCACTGAGACTACTCTGTATGCATTCAAGGGCCTGAAAGATGGCGGCGGTCCGAATCCTGACATAATCAGGGACGCAGCTGGAAATTTCTATGGCACGACTGCATACGGCGGAAAAAACAACTACGGCGTTGTGTTCAAGATCGCCCCGTGAGGGCAGCCGTTTCGTTCGACTGCTCGCGCTAAGAGAACACGGTGGCGGTTTGCGCACAAACCGCCACCGGTTCCATTCCGTCGAAACTTGATCGTAATTTACGGCTTAAGCTCGAAGACAGAACCCCAGGTGCTGGCAAAGTTCCCTGGAGTCGTGCCGTAGAGACTACCCGCGGAGTCTCGGACCAAGCCTCCGTTGGGCTGCTTCCCGTCGGACCCGTCTTTAAATTTGTAGAGCGGAGTTTCTTTACCGGCCGTATCCAGTTTGAATATGACGCCGCAACCGTCGCCTCCGTTGCAGGAGAGAATTCCTCCCGAGTATGTCGTTCCGTACAGGTTGCCGGCTGCATCCTGGACCAATGGGCCGTTGGGAAGTCCGCCGTCCGCACCCAACTTAAACTTGTAGAGCACGGTCTCTTTGCCAGTCTTATCTAACTTAAATACGGTGCCGCACCCGACCTGCTGGTTGCAAGACAGGTCTCCACCCCATTCGGTGGTTCCGTAAAGGTTGCCGGCCGCATCCCGGATCAGAGGACCACTGGGAAAGATACCACCAGTCCCGGGAACGTTGAATTTCAGCAGAACCGTTTCTTTACCAGCCGGGTCGAGCTTGAATACAGTGCCGCAGCCGCCGTTGTGACAAGAAGTGATGCCTCCGGCAAAGGTCGTGCCGTAAAGGTTGCCAGCCTCATCGCGAACCAAGCCAGCCTCCGGGTCTGCCCCATCATATCCGTTGAAGCGATGCAGGACGCTAAACTTTCCCGACGGCGAGATCTTGAACACCACGCCGCAACCATTCATGTCGCCAATTCGACAACCTGCGGTGTCACCGCCAATCTCAGTGGTTCCATAGAGGTTGCCCTCCGGATCGAAGATCACGGTTGAGAAGGGGTTTCCTCCATCGTGGCCACCGGTGAAACTGTAAAGTACGGTCTCTTTGCCGGTCTTATCCAGTTTGTAAACCGTACCCATGTTTGAAGCGCCGCCCAGGAAAGTCGTTCCGTAGAAGTTGCCGGCTGAGTCTTGCGACAAGCCTGCCCCCGGGTATGCCGCGTCGGGGTTGTTTTTGAAGTCGTAGATTACGGTTTCTTTGCCACGCGCAGTTACCTTAAAAACCGTTCCACAGCCTTGCGGCGGGTTGCAATTGGACGAATTGATGTCGCCGCCTTCCTCAGTGGTGCCATAAAGGTTTCCGGCCTGGTCGCGTACCATAATTGAATTGGGAATGCCGCCGTCGGTGCCGTTGCTGAAGTTGTAGAGAACTTTCAGGGTCTGAGCGCGGGCCGGCTGGATCGCTAAGCTAAGCAGCAAAAGTACGACAGCGAACGCGGGGATACGATTTGTTACATGGATCGAGGTTGCCTGCTCACGCCTAAGATGTGCGATGCTCATAAAATTTGCTCCGAGAAAGAGACTAATGGTGAAGTCGCCAAACTTAGAATCGCGGAAGAGCGGTTGTGGTTGTCCTAGCGATGGGCGGCAATTGACAGAAAAACCTTCGCAATCGGCGGCTGCGGCCTTAAAGGGGCGGGGCTCTCAGCCGCGCCGCACATCGTTTTTAGTGACTTACGCCACGGCTGGGAAGCCGTGCCCTTTCAAAACTCCGACGCCGAAAGTTCGTCGGCAAGTTGTTAAGCGGTGGGGTTGGTCAAGGAACTGAAGATCGGGGAAAGTGGGCTCAATGCTGCTCGGATGTAACTCCGTTAGCTAAGCCCCGGCAGAAAGTTTGTGGCTCTTGGATTGGGCAATTCCGTATTGGCGAATCTTGTATAGCAGGGCCTTGTAGCTGATCTTCAACAGCGCGGCAGCCTGCTTGCGGTTCCAGTTGGTTTCATCGAGAGCTTTGCTGATGGCCTCGGCTTCGGCTCCGTCCTTTGCGGTCCGCGCTAGAGATTTCAATCCGCCGGCTGAATCCCCGTTGTCTTGCGCTGCCGGGTCGAACTGAGCGCCGCTGCCATCGCTCTTCGGACTCAATTCCTCGATCGCCAACTTCTCGTCGCCGAGAACCAGATAGCGTTTCACGAAATTGTTCAGTTCGCGCAGGTTTCCCGGCCACGAATAATCCTGGCATGCCTGCAGCATTTCGGTCGAAAGCGGCAACGGCGGCCGGGCATAGCGTTCCGACATGTTCGCCATAAAGTGCTTGAGCAGAATGGGAATTTCTTCCTTTCGCTCGCGCAATGGGGGGACCTGCAGGGTAAAAGCGTTGAGCCGGTAATAAAGATCCTCGCGCAGCCGTTTGTTAGCCAGGGCCTCGGGGATGTTGATGTTGGTTGCGGCCAGAATCCGCACATCGACCTTGATCATGGAACGGCTGCCCAGCCGGGAAAATTGCTGGTCCTGCAATACGTGCAGCAACTTTGCCTGCAACCCCGGAGGCATCTCGCCAATTTCGTCGAGCAGGATGGTGCCTTTGTTGCACAGTTCAAACTTGCCCGGCTTGGCGTGATTCGCGCCGGTAAAGGCTCCGGCTTCATACCCGAAAAGTTCGCTCTCGAGCAAGTCAGCGGGAACCGCAGCGCAGTTTACTTTGAGGAAAGTGCGGTGAGCGCGAGGAGACAGCTTGTGAATCAGCCGCGCCATCACTTCTTTTCCGGTTCCGCTTTCGCCCAGCATCAGCACAGGAATGTCAACATTCGCGACCAAGGCAGCCTGGGATCGCAGCTTGCGCATTACCGGACTAGCGGCCACAAAAAAGACATCGTCGCCGACCTCTTCCATCTCACCTGGATAGTTCTGTTTATTAGTGCCGAGACACTGGTCAATCACGGTGTCCAGTTCACTTTTCTGGAAGGGTTTGGTCAGGTAATCATGCGCCCCAAGCCGGATAGCCTGCACGACCTTGCGCGTGTCGCTGACGCAAGAAAGCATGACGACTTTGACTCCGGGCTGAAGCTTGCGCAACTGTTCGAGTGTCTGCAGGCCATCAATTCCCGGCATAAGCAGGTCGAGCAGCACCAGTTCCGGACGCAAGCCTTTTTGCACTCGCTCGATCGCTTCTTCGCCAGTGCTCGCAGTCTCAACTTTATAGTCGTCTACTTCGAGCAGGGTGCGGATGTAACGCAGCATTCCCGGTTCATCGTCGACCAGCAGAATGTTGTGGGCGGCAGCTTTCATTTGCTTTTCTCTGAATGCATCACGTCGTTGTTTGTAGATGAGGGAGGCAGTAGCGGAATAATGAATGAAAACTTACAGCCTGCGCCGGGATCGCTCTCCAGCCAGATCTTGCCACCCATGCCGGCAACCAGGCGGCGCGCGATCGCGAGGCCCAGGCCCATTCCGGACTGGCTGTCACTTTGCGGCATTTGAAAGAAGTCGTCGAACACTTCGATATGGTATTCAGCCGGGATTCCCGGACCTGTATCCGAGACGCTAATCTTTACGGAATTTGGATGAGAAATAATCTGCCGCCGCCGTTCCAGGGGGTTGTCTGGATTAACCGCACTGCGGCGCTCCCACATATACGGCTCGGCGTGCAGCCATACCGTTCCTCCCGCGGGTGTGAACTTGGCAGCATTCTCCAGAAGATTCGAAACCACCCGCTGTACCTTGGCGACGTCGAAAGCAAACTCCGTCAGTTTGTCGTTGGCCAGGAAGTACAACGCCAGCCCCTTTTCCTGGAAGGAATGCGACCACAAGCGGCAGACTTCCGAAAGACAAGTGTTGAGATCGGCCGGCTCGAAGTGCATCTTCATCTCGCCGATTTCGAGGACGCTGAAGCTCAGGAAATCTTGAATGAAGCGCTGCAGGCGCTGGCCGCTGATGCGCATGTCGCCCAGAATCTCGCGCTGGCGATCATTCAGTCCGCCCAGCTTTTCGCTTTGCAGGAGTTCCACGTAGCCGTTAAGAATGGCCAGCGGAGTTTTAAGATCGTGGGCAGCCGAGGCCAACGCGTTGGTAGTGCGCTGAAACCGCTCTTGCAACTGGTTAAACTGTTGCAGCAGGTCTTGGCTGCAACCTGGGTCAGGGCAACTGCTCTGACCCTCCGGCCTCGATGGACAGAGCTCCGAGTAGCCAGCTTTCGTTTGCTTCCCTTGCGGCAGACAAGTCTTTTCAGGCGTTGCGGTCATTGCTTGGAACCCAGTGATTAGTACGACGAGGGAGGGGCACTCAACTCGCTGAGGTGAATGCTAACTCTGGTGATGCTATGACATGGCTTCTGACTGTGTCAACGGAAAACGCAAGGAAGTAGTCACGGAAGGGAAAAAGCTTGCAGCCAAAGGTAGTTGACCGATGTTGGAAAAGGTGCTTCGCTGGCGAATAAATAGCAAATAGATGATTGGTTCCCGGCGGGTCCTGTGCCCTTATTTCTGATAACGGATTGGGGCTAAACGGTTCTAGCCGGTATAGTTGTCCCAACTTTGGACTCCGTTTGGCCCCCAAGATGCGGTAAACCATCGGTCAAATCCATTCGTGGGGAGTTGGCGGTTGAAGCGACGAAGCCCGGAGATCGAAAACCGGAAGTGGCCGCGCCTGCCGCTGGCAATTCCGATCTTTGTCCGCAGCCGCGATGAGGATGGAAAGGAGTTGTTGGAATTCGCAACAGCTCTGAATATTTCAGCAGGAGGCGCCCTTGTCGCCGTGCGCCGCTCCTTGCCGCTCTCGGCGCGGGTTTCTCTCGAGATTCCCAGCGCCCCATTGGTTTCCGGTAATTCATTCCCCAAAGCGTCCCGAATCCTCCGTGCGCGAACCGTGCGCGTAACTCATGTCGACGGGTATCACCTTCTTGGTCTAAAGTTTTCCCGCCCTCTGCTACTTGCGACGCACTCCGTCAAGCCACCCAGCCGACGGAAACTTAGTTCTACTGTGTGAAAAGTTTTTCCTATATCAAAAGGTGGTTATGAGCCCTCCTTCCACGGTCTTTTGCGCCTCAAAGCTAGCGTGCTGAATCTGCTTAACTCATTGAAAAACGGACGCTAAAGTAATCCTCAGAGTGGTAACTGGGTACTTGCTGAATTTGGCTCTTGGGATGCACACTGATGGCTGGGTAGAGGAGCCGCACGCAAGAAAATGCCTATTCCAACGACAAATCCTGTCAGTTCCCTGGTTCATCCGTTAGGCGAGTTTCCACCCGACGCAATCATATTTGGCAAGTCAGAAGCGATGCAGTCCCTCCGCGCTCGCATGGACAAGGTTGCCAGCGCTAACGTGCCGGTATTAATTCATGGCGAGAGCGGTACTGGTAAAGACATTATCGCTCGCATGATCCACGGATTGTCTCCCTGGAAAGGGGGACCATTCGTTAAGGTGAACTGCCCCGCAATTCCGGGCACCCTGCTCGAGAGCGAATTATTTGGTTACGAAAAGGGAGCTTTCACCGGAGCTTACGGGACCAAGCCGGGCCGGGTGGAGATGGCGCATCGGGGCACACTCTTCCTGGATGAAATTTCCGAACTTGACCTCGCCCTGCAGTCGAAACTCCTGCAGCTTTTGCAGGATGGTCAGTTTTGCCGCATCGGCGCGCAGGAAGACAAGAAAGTCGAAGTTCGAATCGTCTGCGCCACCAACCGTCAGTTGGAAGCGGAAATTGAGAATGGCACATTCCGTCAGGATTTGTACTACCGCATTAACGTCGTGAATTTGCGCATGCCGCCGCTACGGGAACGCCGCGGCGATATCGAAGCCCTGGTCCATTACTTCCTGGAATATTACAACCGCAAATATAACTGCCGTGCCCGCGCCCTTTCTCTCGATCTCATGGGCGTGCTGCAGAAATATCATTGGCCGGGAAACATTCGCGAATTGGAAAACCTGATCAAGCGCTACGTGATCCTGGGCAGCGAAGAGGTGATCAGCAACGATCTCGTCGCCCGCCACGAGCAGGAGTTTTTCAATCCCGAAATTAATCTGGACGGTCCCATTTCTCTAAAAGTCCTTACCCGTAAGGCCACCCGCGAACTCGAGCGCAAGATTATCCTGAAAGTTCTGCAAGCTCACCACTGGAACCGCAAACAGGCTGCCCGAGCTTTGTGCATCAGCTACCGCGCGTTGCTGTATAAAATTCGCGATGCCGGCTTGCCTCCCAACCGCTCCACCCGCCGCCGTGAAGCCGCAGTGCCGGCAGCTGTAGCCGCAGACTGAAGGGCCGCGGATTGCCCATGTGGTGACGGGCGCCCTCGCCCGTCAAGCGGAGCGAAGCTCCGCAGCGCATTTCGCTGGGACGACAGCCTCATATCAGAACCAATCGGGAAAGGCCAACTCCACTAATCCTGGAACCCAATACGATCGCAGATTTTGTACTTCCCGTATGTCTTCCGCGCATACTTGCCCCAGTCTGGACGCGTCCCATCAACGTCGGTAAATCCGTATTCTCGCGCCAGCGCCCATGAACTGAATACCCGCCCGCTTTTAGCCTGCACCTTTGGATCCGTAGCCAGCGCGACAATGGCGCGACCGATGTACCTCGGAGATTCTGACTTCATGAAATCCGCTGGAGCATCATTCTGGTTTTCGCTGTTCTTATCCCGATTTTTCTTCTTCCCCGCTTCTTTCCAATTAGCCTCACTCACTCCAAAGTGATCGAGTACCGCTTCCGAACGCAGAAATCCCGGAGTCAACGCCACCGACGTAATTTTTCGTTTGCGCAGCTCGCGGGACATGGCGAAAGCCAGCCGTATCACGGAAATTTTCACCAGATCATAAAAAAGATTTCCGCGGTAGTAGAACGCATCACCGTCGGTGATCTCGAAAATAATTGCGCCCGTGCGGCCGAGCATCAGCGGCACTGCGTAATGGGAAGTGATGATGTGCGAGTGAACCGC
>Ga0206981_10104_pt1 | contig 25942 bp, 24 predicted proteins | sample Alteio_BWMinCont_17_FD_153312 | JGI IMG/M metagenome (GOLD analysis project Ga0206981, IMG submission 153312) | Enriched cells from forest soil in Barre Woods Harvard Forest LTER site, Petersham, Massachusetts, United States -... | ecosystem: Environmental > Terrestrial > Soil > Temperate forest >... | reverse complement strand
CGGGTCATCACCGAGCGTCTTTTCCCAACGATTGAAATCGACCGTGCCGGGATAGGGGCTGAGAATTACAAATTGTGCGAAGGTGCATTCCGCGCTGATCGCGGCCGCGGCTGTCGCCGCGAATGTTTCCGGACGGTCGCTGGGCAAACCAAAGATGAAAGAGCCCAGCACATGCACGCCGTGGCGCCGGAATGTCCGAAGTTGCTCGGTCAATTTATCGCCCGCCAGGTTGAAATCCTTGTAGACATCCTTCAATCCTTGCGGAGTGACTGATTCCACTCCCACCAACGCGCCTTTAATGCGCGCAGCTTTCATGGCATCGAGAAATTCCACATCCTCGGCCGCTTCCATTGTGATTTGAGTAAAGAAAACCATGTCGTCCGGTAATTTCGCAAGACGGGACATTAGTTCGAACCGCTCTGCGCGGATGGTTTTCAGTTCATTCAGCCGAGCCGAATTTTTTTGTTGTGCCGCCAGACTCAGGTCCGTCAGTGTGACGGGATAAAAGTTATCGTCCGCGAGAGCGATGAAACGAAACCCTATGCGGCGCAACTGTACAATCTCTTCGATCACGACATCCGAAGCGCGCTGCCGCGGGCGCTGGCCATCCGTGCGCCAGACCGAGCAAAAAGAACAATGTTTGGGGCAACCGCGAACCGTCTGCACCGAGGCCCACATGTAGCGATTGCGGGGAATCAGATCCCAGCGTGCGGCGACGAAATCGCTGGCTTCGATCTGGCCTCCGACGTAGATGGGCCTGGGAACTCCCTCGCGGCAATCGGCTAGCGCTTTTCCCCACGCGATGTCGCCATCGCCCTTGACCACGGCGTGTGCTCCTCCCAATTCAAGCGCTTCCTCGGGATACAGCGTGGCGTGGATTCCGCCGAAAATTACGTACGCTCCCCGGCTGCGCGCGATCTTGCCGATCTCGTAACCGCGTAGAGCATTCGCCGTATGGATTCCGATTCCGACGGCATCGCCGGCCTGAATCGAATCGGGACGCACCTGCATCAGGGTTTCGTCGACCAGGATAGGATCGCCAAAGCTTTTGGGGGTTGCTGCCGCCAGCACATATTGCCAGCGCGGAGTGATGACCGCTGTACCAAATGACACACTGCTCGGATTGATCAAGTGAACCTTCACGCAGGAGCCTCCTTGAAAACCGAAACACCGCGAGCAGTTGCGATGAACCGCGTGGTCGCTGCATCAAGGTGACAAGCTCCGCGTCGTTTCATTCACTCTGAAAGGCGCGGGATTTAAATGTGGCAGGGAGCGGGAGCGGACAGTGTGTTCACTCTCTCGGCCTGAAGGAACCCACAAGGTTCGACAGCACCGCAAGACAGGATTTAAATAGCGGCAAATGGTAGGTTAAAGCGGGTGCATCCGGTTGTCAAGATTCATGACAATAACGTCATTTGGAATGACGATCAGACTTGGCACCCAGCCGTTCTCGGGGCTTTCCCCCCAGCCGAGAGACGCTTGGCGGCCCTAGACGGCCGCCAGAGCCGGATTCTGCGCCGACCGCGCCTGTCGTACTCGTTCGTAAATGCGCGAATATTCTTTAGCCGATGCGTTCCAGGAGAAGTCTTTATTCATGCCGTTACGCATGAGCGTGTGCCAGGACGACTGATCGCGAAAAGCCTTCAGCGCTTCTTTGACGGTCAGCAAAAGAGCTTCGCCGCTGTAGTCGGTGAACTTGAAGCCGGTTCCCTTGCCGGTGCGGGCGTCCCATGGATCAATCGTGTCATCGAGGCCGCCGGTGGCGCGGACAATGGGCACGGTGCCGTATTTGAGGCTGTAAATCTGATTCAAGCCGCAGGGCTCATATTTTGAAGGCATGAGGAACATGTCGCTGCCTGCTTCAATCTTGTGGGCGACAGCGTTGTCGTACGCGATTTTGACGGCGATCTTTTGCGGAAATTGTTTCTGCATGCGCGCGAACATCTCTTCATATTGCTTATCGCCATTGCCCAGCGCGACGATGATCATTTCCTCACGCGCCAGCCGGTCCATGATTTGCGCGATCAGGTCAAAACCTTTCTGCGCAGCAAAGCGCGAAACAATTCCAATTACAGGTAGGTTCGGATTAGGATTGGTAACCCCGAAAGTTGTCAGCAGATCCTGTTTGCACTTGGCCTTGCCGGACAAATCTTCCGGCGAGTATTTGGCGACGATGAATTTGTCGGCCTGCGGACTCCACTCGTCGTAATCCACTCCGTTGAGAATTCCGGTCACGGTCGCAGCCCGGTCGCGCAGCACGCCCTCCAGGCCAAAACCGAACTCCGCAGTCTGAATTTCGTGGCTGTACTTACGGCTGACCGTGGTAATGAAATCGGCGTAGACCAGTGCGCCTTTGAGGAAGTTCACCTGGCCGAAGAATTCCATCTTGTCGATCGCGAGCAGGTCCCACGGCAAAGTCAGCAGCGGCAAAGTATCCGGCGGGAACAGTCCCTGGTATCCCATATTGTGAATAGTGAAGACCGTACCGACATCGCGGAATGCGGGATCTTCCGCATATTGCGTGCGCAGCAGAACCGGCACCAGCGCCGATTGCCAGTCATGACAATGGAAAACGCCGGGCACGCCCAGAATCTTCGAGGCTTCGAGCACCGCCCGCGAGAACAAAGCAAAACGCTCGGCATTGTCGGGATAGTCCCCGGCCGAAGTTCCATACAAAGCTTCGCGGTCAAAGTAGGGAGGATAATCCACGAAATAAAAATTCACGCCGGACTGGCTGCCGCCAGTCACCACTGAACAGAACCGGTAGCGGTCATCAAAAGGTACAGTGATGCTGCGGACAACCGTGCGCGCATCCGAAAGCTTGGTCTGGCGGTATCGCGGAACATATACGCTGACCTGATGCCCGGCGGAAACCAGCGCTCGCGGCAAGGCTCCCACAACGTCTGCCAGTCCACCAGTTTTGGAAAAAGGTACGCATTCCGAAGCAGCAAAAGCAATATGCATGAAAACCATCCTTCAGATTATGGCCGGAGCTTCGGCGCAAGTTATCATAGAGGGCGCTGTCGCTGCACACTCTCTGCGTCGCTCGCTCGCGGAGAGTCCAGTGTAGTCGCCCAAAAGAAAGAGGGTCAATGTGCCAAAAGTATCTGCTGCGCGTCCGACACCCAGAACGCCCAAATTGGGTCAGCATTTCCTCATCGATACCTCGGCGGCAGAACGGATCGCCGATGCTTTCGGAGATCTATCCCAAAGCACGGTGCTAGAAATCGGGGCTGGACGCGGAGCTCTGACTTCCCTGCTCGCTCGGAGAGCGCGGCGGCTTATCGCGATCGAACTCGATCGCGTTCTGGCTGCCCAGTTGCGTATGAAGTTTTCTCTAACTCCGAACGTTGAAATCATCGAAGGCGACGTCCTCGCCATCGATTTCGACACGCTCTTTGGACCTAAGCCGGGCAGCACTCGTCCAGGAATGAACCACCAGCCTGAGCCAGTAAAAGTCGTGGGCAATCTTCCTTATTTCATTACTTCTGACATTCTGCTTCGCCTCTTCGCTTACCGAAAATACTTTGAAACCATCGTGCTCATGGTGCAGCGCGAAGTCGGTGATCGTCTCGCGGCAAGGCCGGGGACCAGCGAGTATGGCTTGCTTTCCGCCACTGCCCAGCTTTATAGCCACGTTGAGAACCTATTTACTTTGCCGCCGGGCGCGTTCTCTCCGCCGCCAAAGGTTCACTCGACCGTGGTTCGGCTCTCTATCGCTTCGCGCATCGAAAGCTTAGGCGTGCCCGAACACGCTTTTATCGATTTCCTGAGAGAGTCATTCGGCCAGAAGCGTAAGACGCTCTGGAATAATTTGAAATCAGAATACGAACCCAAGGCGCTGCGCGCAGCCTTTGAGAAATCAGGAGTGAAGCCAACCCTGCGCGCGGAAGCACTATCTTTAGAAAAGAGCGCAACATTATTTCGCGCCTTGCTGGACGGCAGCAAAGTCGATTAAATCTGGTCGCGATTCGGTGCATTAACTCACGTCAAGCTTGACGCAACCAAAAATCTCGGGCACGAAGGTCTCGGTTAGCTCGTCTTGGGTGTTGGTTGGCTCGTCTTGGGTAGCAGATTTTGGGTGGAGCAGCGCTTCCAGCGCTGCATTCAGCCGCTGTACATTGATCGGCCTTAGCCGCTGAGGTACATTGCCGGCTAAGGGCACGTATGGCCGCAATCACTCGCCATCCCGCCGTAGCCGGAAGGTTCTATCCGGACGACCGTGTCACCCTACTCAAAGATGTCCTCGAGTACTTCCCACGCCGAACCACCATTGCTCCAGCCCTCGGGTGCGTAGCTCCGCACGCGGGCTATATGTACTCAGGACCGGTGGCGGGAGCGGTGTACGCCCAACTACAGATTCCGCAGCGCATCATCATCCTCTGCCCCAACCACACCGGCAAAGGACGCCCACTAGCCATCATGAGCAACGGCAGATGGGAGACACCGCTTGGCCAAGTCCCAATCGACACGCCTCTAGCCGATGCATTGAAGAAAGAATTCCTCCTGCTGACCGAAGACGCCGACGCTCATCGCACCGAGCACTCCGTCGAAGTGGAATTGCCGTTCCTCCAAGTGCTCCGGCCTGATTTCACATTCGTCCCCGTTGCCCTCGGCACAGGTCAATTCGAAGTTCTTGAAAAGCTGGGCGAGGCCATTGCGAACGTAATTCAGGCGCAGGCAGAAAAAATATTGATCATAGCCTCGAGCGACATGAACCACTACGAGAACGACACCGTGACTCGGATCAAAGACCACAAAGCCCTCGAGCAAATCCTGGCGCTCGATCCCCGCGGCCTTTTCGACGTAGTGATGCGCGAAGAAATAAGCATGTGCGGCTTCGGTCCAGCGGTCGCAATGCTAACTGCTACCAAGCGCCTGGGCGCGACCTCCGCCGAACTCGTGAAGTACGGGACTTCCGGCGACATCTCCGGCGACCGCGAAATGGTGGTCGGCTATGCCGGCATCATTGTCCGCTGAAAACTTTGCAGCCGATCAAACGGAGGCCTCGCAAAACAGAATGGGATTATTGACGACGCCCATGGAAGGCCAATTGCCGCCCCTACCGTTCGGGAGAAGTTTGTCAGGACATACTTCTCAGCAAAACTCGCCATTCCAAATCATTTGCCGGTGCCTGTTAATGGAACCGTCTGAGGGCTGCGTTGGTCGCTGTCGCTGGCCGTGATGTTTCCCGGCAGGGTTCCCTGTTTCTCGGGCGTAAAGGTGACCGCGATCGAACAACTCGCTCCGGCTGAGAGTTGCGCCGGGCAATTATTTGTTTGCGCGTAATCGCCACTTGCCGCAATGGTGGCGATGTTTAACGTGGCGCTCGATACGTTCTGCAAAGTGACGTTCTTGGGCGCACTGGTTTTGCCCACGGCTTCATTTCCAAAGTGAAGAGATGGGGGAGAGAAGGTAACACCTGTGGCTATCCCCACCAGTCGGCCCGTCTGGGGGCTAGCGGCATCGTCGTCCCAAACCACTACATTGCCTACCAGATACCCGGCTTCGGTGGGTTGAAAAGTCACCGTAATTGTGCAATTGCCGCCGGCGCCCAGACTGGGGAGGCAATCATCGGTCTCGGAAAAATCGCCGACCATTTGTATTTTGGAAATATTCAAAGTCTGGCTGGCGGTGTTTGTCATCGTGACCGTCTGCTTGGCTACTTGACCGAGCGCCGTCGACGTGTACCGTAGTCCGGGGTAGTAAATCGGCAACTCCACAAACGTGCCCACTCCATTCAGAGCCACGGTCTGCGGGCTACTGGGGTCGCTATCGGTAATCACCAGTGTGCCCGTGCTGATTCCCGCCGCAGAAGGCAGAAAATTCAGGTTCACGTTACAACTCATGCCCACGCCGAGAGAGTGGGGACAACTATCAGACTCGGTGAAACCCTGGCTGGGAACGATGCTTTCGATCGCCATGGGTTGCTGCCCATTATTGGTTAAAGATATTAAACGCGCTCCCGCAGAGCCCACCAGCGCGGTTCCGAACTGCACAACTGAGGCGGAGGCGATGGGGCACTCCCGCGCCGTCAGCACCAGTGGGGACAGGGGCGTCTGATTGAAATCGAAGCTGTCCGTCAGATCATTCGCTTGCGCGTCGCGGCTTCCCAAGGGCGCCAGTCCAAAATCTTCTTCGATAAACTTCAAGATCGAAGAGAATTCGTACTGGGTATCAGAGACGTAGTTCGGCTTGGCATAGGGCGAGATAATCAGCAAAGGCACACGCGGTCCGAAACCGAAAGAATCGACTTGTGGGGGCGAAACGTGATCGTAGAAGCCTCCAAAATCATCCCAAGTCAGAAAGATCGCGGTCGAATTCCACTCTGGCCCCTCCATGACTGCATTAATCTGGTCAACCGACCAATTCTCTCCCCGACAAGTCCCCGCGGTAGGGTGTTCGTTCTGAGGTCCAGCCACTATCCAGGAAACTGCCGGGAGTTTCCCCTTGCGGGCGTCGATCGCAAATTGCGATATGGGAACAACATTCGTACCCCAGAGCGCCGAATTGCGAATGTGGTTGATGGCGTCATAGGTCGAGTAAGCATAGCCCTGTTCCCCTTTGGAAGGCGCGTAGTATTTCCAGCTTAAGCCCGCGTCGTCCAACCGGTCGGCAAGCGTGGGAGGGTCGAAGCAGGGGAAAACATTCGAAATGGCTCCGTGCACATCCATCACAGCCACCACTGTATTTGCCGGCGCATCGCAGCCCCATACCGTCGACAGATTCTTATACAGGTTGGGAAGGCCAAAGACTCCATCGCTCTGCGCGGCGATCGTGTAGAGATGATTAGGAAAGCTATTGTTGGCCGCCGATTCAAACATTCGATCCGCCAGCACGAAGTTGTGGGCGTAAGCGAAATAGTTGGGGATGTCGGCCTCAGTCATTTGCGAGAACGCGAGGAATTCGCCATTCACGTTTCCGTTGTCGATCAGGTCGAAGTGATCCATCGCACCCCCGTCGGTGCCGTTCACGGCGCCTTCGCGGGAGTGATCGATATCGTGGGGCATTCGGTCAGGAGCGCGCCAAAGGGGAATCACCTGGCCCGTTGAAATCGGGGCCGAAGTCGCGCCCCGGGCTCCCGGATACGTCCCAAAATAGTGATCGAAGGTTCGGTTTTCTTTGACGATAAAAACAATGTGCTGAATCTGCTGGATTGCCGTTGCCGCTTGCACGGCCGTTGATTGGCCAGCACTCTGCAGCCCTTTCGCGGGATGCCCCGCAAGCAGCATAACCAAACCGGTCCCGGCCAAGATTACGGCCTGAATAGTCGTATTTCGACGCTGTCGCCGCCGAACGGACCATGGAGTACGCAATGGTTACCTCCCCGCGAAGAGCGCGCTGGTGAAGGGATCCGAAGGCCCTTGAGATCGCACCCCGCGATCCTGACCTAGAAGCTGCGGAATTTTAGTCGCAAACGCAAATGAGAGTCAATGAGCAAATCGCTCGACGGGCCTAAACGCCGGAACCAGATTTACAGCAAATCTGGCAGGAGTAGAATTCTCCGAACTTAACTCCTTCAGGAGGTTCGCCTTCATGTGCGCCCGCGTGTTCAGCAAAGCTCCCAGTTAGCGCCTGGATTGTGGCTGCCATGCTGGCAATGATCGTGGTCCCGGCCACCACTTCTTGCCAAGCATCCCGCGAACGATAGCTTGCCTGATTCCCGCTGAAAGACAAAAAAACCGCCGAAGAGTTAGTCTTCTCTCCGGCGGCCAAACGTCCTATTTTCGATGCTCACGCCTGAATTCCAGGTAAGTAAGCGAAGTAGTCAACATCCTTAGTTGATAGCCAGTCCGCCGATGGGTTGGCCGCTGGCCGCTGTCCCCCATGCATCGTTAGTACCTTCGACGAAACCGGCGGTAGCTGTATTTGACAGGTTCCAGGCCAGCCAGGAGTTGGCATCGCTCTGCACATAAACCCAGTAGGGTTTGCCCTTCTTGAGCGTGGTCACGCATTTGAAGGTCTCCGCTACTATCGCGTTACCGAAGGTGTACATGTTGCTAAGCTTTCCCTGGCACAGATGCAGGCCCCCATCCCCGTGTGCGCCGCAGGGAAGACCGCTGCAATCTCTGTCCAGGTCAACGATAGCGCCATTCGTGCCCACCACGAAGCCTACGGTAATGGTAAGCGTCTTGGTGGTACCGCTATTCAGAGAGATGATTTGGTTCGCCGGGGTGAACTCGGTATTGATCGGGCTGCCGTCCGAGACTGTCCAACCGGAACCAACATTGATGTTGCCGTTGCAAATGTCGTCATAGAACTTAGCCGGTGTACACGGCGCCTTCGGAGCGTGCACGCGAGCCGGCGCTTTCATGGAAATCGTGTTTCGTCCACCGTTGATGGTGATTGTCGACTTGCTGTTATCTTGGGCCAGGGCGGTTACTCCAATGAGCATCAGCACGGCCAAACCCAGTAATGTTCTTGCCAGCACCATTTTCTTCACTGTTCTTATCCTCCGTTTTTTCGAATTGGTTGGGTTAACTGAACGGTATGCGAAAACCCGCGTTTATCTTGTTGCCGCGCTACCGCGACCTTTAATTTGCGAGCCCCCGCAGCGTGATAAATCATTTGTTCGTACGCTCTTTCGTTCGTATGCTTTTTGTTACCCCGGGGTCGAAGATTCGTACGGCTGTTTCCTTCCGACGGGATGCGGCTCTACTAGCAAGCAATTGGAAACGTCGAGAGCAGACGCCGGGCAATTTTACCCTTGTCAAGTCTGATGTCAAGCAGAATCCGCTTCAGGAGCGGATTTCCGGGTTAGGACGGGCTGGCGGTAGAAACAGTGATGAAGTTATGCACATAAAGTGAAAAATTGACGCAGAAGCAAAATCGGCGCAGCTGTCTAGTCCTCAGCGTTCGAATTGGAGGTGGCGAGTTCTTCAGGCTCTTCGTAATCTCCAGCCAGGCTGAAGTCGTTTTGTCCGAAATCGTCGTTCTCGCCCGGGACGCCCGATTGTTTCTCCAACTTGCGCTGCTGCTTCTTTTCCAATTTTTCGCGCTGTTTATCCTGACGCGAGCGCTCCTTCTGACGTTTGTTAAAGCTTGAACGACTTCGACCAGCCATACCCACCTCCCGGGATGATTTTGCGGGTGCGATCCCCCGAACACCATTGGCTCTACCGCTTACAGACTATGCCGTTTCGGAATGGACCGCGGATTTAACCCTTTTGGGCGTGCCCGCCACTTTGGTTTTGGCAGCCTCAGCTTGGAGCAGTGCTTGAGTTCGTAAACGGCGCTGGATGTTCTGCTTCCGTTCACGATTTGCTCGGGACTTGTCTCCATTAATTAACGACATAGATATCTCCTGCCGCACCCGGCTTTCGATCTTCTCAATCGCGAAGGCGCAGGGCTGGTTGCGATAATCTTCGTGGTTAAGGGCTGAAGTCAGTATACGCGATTTATAGCGCTGCAGAGAACATTACGTGGGGGCACACGTAGTACATTTGTGTAGAGTCGCGCAGTTGCTCCATGCTTATCCGCATCTACGCGCAGTGCTAACCATAGGTTTTGCTGAACGTCTATAAAAACGCAACCAGAGGAAGCAAGTATGCGCGCTTGGCTTTTGTTATGCCTGGCTTTCCTGTTCCCCGCGCAGTACGACTCAAAAACTGCGACAGCACAGAAAAGCGAAACCACTTCGTCTACTCAGACGCCAACCTATACCGGAGATGGCGGCCTCCTCTTCCCCGCCAACTACCGCGAATGGGTTTATCTGACTTCCGGCGTCGACATGAGCTATAGCCCGAATGCTATGAGCATGGACCATTCCATGTTCGACAATGTTTTCGTTAACCCCGACGCCTACAAAGCGTTTCTTCAGACGGGAACCTGGCCCGACAAAACCATGCTGGTGCTCGAAGTTCGCGTCGCGGGAAGCAAGGCCTCGATCAACAAGAGCGGCCACTATCAGACAGCGGACCTGATGGGCCGCGAAGTGCACGTTAAAGATGAATCGCGGTTTCCCGGCAAGTGGGCTTTCTTCGGCTTCGACGGCGACGCTCCTGGGAAACAGGTCCCAAAGGAAGCGGCGTGCTACTCCTGCCACGAGCAGCACGCCGCAGTGGATACGACGTTCGTGCAGTTTTATCCCACGTTAATCGAGATTGCCAAACAGAAAAATACCCTGAGTGCGAACTACCTGAAAGACGAAGCCGCGGACGCGAAGAAATAACCTCCGTTTGGCACGACAATGAGTCATCCTGAGCGTAGTGGCTGCCGCGCGTAGCGCAGCAGCCACGGAGTCGAAGGATCCCGAACACGCAAGGGTTTACCAGAAATGCACCAAGGCATTCTCCCAACGTCTCGGTGAGAACTCCCCGAATCATAGTCGGCGGAACTGACTCGCCCTGGGTCCTTCGACTGCGTGGCCGCCGCTTCGCGACGGCCACTACGCTCAGGATGACAGCGTATAGCTGCGGTGCTTCTACACTGCCCGAATCACCAAACCCTGCAAGCGTTTTCTCGCACCATGGCTTGGCCTTTGTGACATCCGAAAGCCTTGGCGAACTCCGGCATGTTCGACACCACGTTGTTGACTCGGTACTTGTCCAGAGGATGCGGGTTCATGAGCAGAATTGTCCGCATCATTTCGGGACGCAAGTTGCCGCACCAGATGTTGGCATACGACAGGAAGAAGCGTTGCAGCGCGGTCACGCCGTCTTCTCCCTTGGTATCGAGACTCTGGCCTTTCCCTTTGAGGTCCGCATCCAGTGCGGATAACGCCAGGTGGATTCCGCCGTTGTCCGCAGTGTTCTCGCCCTGAGTCAAGCGGCCGTTTTGCTGCACGCCAGCTTCGGGAACGAACTCCGTGTACTCGTCGGCAATGCAATCGCCACGTTTGTCGTAGGCTTTGGCATCGTCCGCAGTCCACCAGTCGCGCAGATTGCCATGGTCGTCGAACTTTCGCCCCTGATCGTCGTAACCATGGATGGTTTCGTGACCAATGACCGCGCCGGCGGCCGCATAATTTACCGTGTCATCCTTTGCCGCATCGAAGAACGGCGGTTGCAGAATCCCTGCCGGGAAATTGATGGTATTGGTCTGCGGATCCTCATAGGCGTTCACCGTTGGGGGTGTCATCTGCCACTCGGTTCGGTCGAGCGGCTTGCCAATCTTCTGGAGCTGGCGGTTCAGCTCGAAGGCCGCGGCTCGCTCTACGTTCAACAGATGATTGTCGGGGCGAATTTCCAGAGCTGAGTAGTCGCGCCAATGGTCGGGATAGCCGATCTTGTCAATCTGCGCAGCCAGCTTCACGTGCGCCTGCTTCTTGGTTTGCGGGCTCATCCAGTCCATGGAATCCATTTCCTGGCCCAGCGCAACCTTGAGCGCCATCACCATGTCTTGGACGCGCTGTTTGCTTTCAGGTGGAAACGCACGCGCTACATAGGCCTGCCCTAGCGCTTGTCCGATATCGCGATCTTCCGACTGAATGCACCTGCGCCACAGCGGCATAAGTTGTTTCGCACCGAACAGGGTCTGAGGAACAAAGGTAAAATCTTCGTTTACGAAATCGTCACTCATCGCGCCTGCCAGACCGTTCAGCAACTGCCACCTCAAATATGCCTTCCAGTGATCGAGAGACTCGCTTTGGATTAACTGCTCGGTTCCACGAAAGAAATCCGGCGAGGTCACAATGAAAGTACCTGCCGTGGAAGCGTGGACCAATTGCAAATAGCGGCTAAAATCAAACGACGGGGTCAGCTTCTGGACCGCATCCAAAGTCATTTCGTGATCGAGGTTCTTGGGGTCACGCCGCTTGACGATTTCCATCGCGGACTTCGCCATCGCCGTTTCCATTTGCAGTACCACTGCGGCGTCGGCCTTTGCCTCAGCAGCTTGCACGCCGGAGAGTTCCAGCATGCGCGCAATATGAGTCACGTACTTGCTTCGGATCTCAACCGACTTGGCGTCATCGTTCAGGTAGAACTCTCGTCCTGGCATCGACATGCCGCCTTGATCGAACTGCCCGATTACATGCGTAGTATCGTGAAAGTCCGGCTGCGCACCGAAGCCAAACAAGGGCGCGTAGGTCTCGGGATCGGCGGGATTCCAGGCGCCGGGAATCGAACGATGAAGATCGGCCACGACGTCAGCGATCTGACCCTTGCTGGACATGCCTTCAATCCGCTGCAACTGAGTCTGCAAGGTGGAGAGGGCAGTCGCATTTCTCTGTTTCTCATCGGTACACGCGGACCAGTAATCGCCGACCTTCGCCTCGACCGGCGTGCGCTGGCTCGCTGGCTTGGCCGCAACCTCAAGCACGGTCTGGTGGAGAAAAGATTCGTTCCACAGCTGCAGCTTCCCAAAGGAGTCCCAGAAAATTTCATCGGGAGGCACGGGATTGTCCGCGATCCAGCGGTTGCACGAGTACTGGTAGAAATCGGTGCAAGGATCGACGGAGGTATCAACTTTCCTGGCATCGAAGTGATCAAGTTGAGGAGCAGGCTTCGAAGAATCCTGCGCGGACGTTTGCGCGAATCCCGTGAACGGCAAACAACTCAACAGAAAAACTGATAATAGAAGTGATCGCATAGGTACCCTCAGTGTCTCGTTTCGCTGGGAACGAGAAGAAAGATTACCATGCGCTTTTCAATTCTGGTACGTGATCAAAACATCAATACGTGCGATTTCCTGACAAAACACCAGCAGACAGTTTTGGTGAAAAAGGGCGACCCAGGAAGGTCGCCCCCATTTGCAATTAATTTTCGCTCTACCGATGTCCGCCGGAATGACCCGCACTGGAGTGTCCAGCAACTGAGGCACTGGTTACATTGCCTCCATGCCATCCGCCACTCTGCGAGGCTGGCGAAGAATATCCGCGACTCCCCCAACCAGTCCCCATAGATGGGGTGTGAACTTTCGCAGTGGCAAATCCTTTTTGTTGAACCGCGCTCGAAAGCTCGTTCAGGTTCTTGATGCTACCACGCGGAATTCCGAGTCCTGCAGAGTTCTTGGAGATTTCCAAGCGGTTCAAAGATCGTCCCAATGGAATCGGCACCGGGCCGCGGCTCACCACCGCGGTTCGTTGACCTGTTGTCGGCGGTTGCGGCGCAACAAAGTTCCCTGGTGCACCGAGTATCCTTGGAGCGCTATATGCGGCCCACGACCCGCCGGGTTGCCACGCCCATCCATACGCGGGCAGGTAGGCCCAAGTGCCGTAATGATACGGCGTCCATCCCCATGGATAGCCGGAGACCCAGCCATAACCTAAGCCAGGTGAGAAAGCCCAGGCGCCATTCATGAAAGGGTCCCAGCCCGCGCCGGCAAAGAAAGGTTGCCACATCATTCCGTAGCCGGGCGCATTAAAGAAGCTGCCATAATAGTTAAGGTCGCTGGTGCCGTATGCATACGGCGAGTAATTGCTATACGCGTTGCTGGCGTATTGCTGGTGATACTGATCCTGCTGCTTATCCCACGCGTCAAAGGGATCGGCCTCCAGATCCTTCGCAATGGTCGAATGATCATCATCGGTTAAATCAAACGTGGCCGTGCGGTTCTTGCTGACAGCTACGTTGCCAGAATCGCCCCCGATCTCCACATTACCTTTGAAAACCGCCAGAGTCGCAGTGACGTCCGCCATTTCAATGCGCAGATGCGCGGCATGCGCGAGCGGGAGTTTTTCATGAGCAAAGGTCAGAGTGAGTTCACTGTCCTTGGCTCCGGCGAAGTTCAGGTAAACAGTGCCTTCTTGCAGATGCACCGTTGAAACTTTGCTCCCGGAATCACGCAACGAAAGCTGAGGAAATTCGATTACCGTGTCCGGGGTGATACGCAGTGTGCTGCCGTCCTCGAACTCCACTTCCGCGCGGCCGTCACTCTTGGTCTGCAACTTGACGCCTTGAGTAATCGGCAAATTGAGGAATGCCTTTTCGTAGCCCTGTCCCAGGTTGCGGTCGATCTTCACATCGCCCTGCACCTCGCTGAGCCGCACCACGCGAACCTGCGAATCGGCAAACGCCGAACTACTCAAAAACGATACGACCAGAAAAAACGCGGCGGCTGCCGCGCTCATTAGAAACCTGACGCTTGCCTTGGACATGGAACACCCCCGGGATCGGCCCCACTTGCCCTATTAGAACATTATTCAAGCCGCTGAGTTGTCAAATCTAAGACATTTTTCTACTTACCCGCGTTTCCCCCGGCTTGGAGCAGGCGTTGCGCGCGGCCCCGCACCACCTTAATCACAGCCGGATCGTCGACGATCTTCTGCAGCACCGGAGCCACCGCCGAGATTTCTTCAAGCCCGCCGCTCTGTGACATTTCTTCCATTTTTTTCAGCTCGTCGCCCAACGCAAGCTTCTGATAGCGAAGGTCGTAGCCGATGCGATGGCCGAACTCCAAAGTCGTAGACAGGGATTGGAAGAAAGTTGTCAGTTCCTGCACTGAGGGCACAGGTGAATAATTGTAGGTGGCGCGCGTGCTTTTCTGCGCGTCTTTGTAGGTCAAGACTTTGGTGCCAGTGGATGCCAGTTTTTTGTTCTTAGTATCGATCTCCCCTTCAAAATAGTGCGCGCCCTTTGCGAGATCAAAAACCCGGGTACGCGTCGCTTGGGAAACGGTGAAATCCGAATGGAAAGAATCTTCGGCATCAGATTCCGAACTGAGCTTGCTATTGGAGTCGTAAGTGGCGGCGCCGTCCTGTGCGACTGAGATGACGTAATGATCCGGCTCAGAGCCAGGGAAATCGCAGGTGAAAGTGACCGTGGGAACAACGATTTGCTGGCCATTCGCAGAGCAGCACAAGATCACGCATATGAGCGTGCAAATATGAACCGCGCAAATCCTTGCGGCCCAATGTACGGACCTGCCCGCCCACGGCTCGGTGAGAGCACGCGCTTGTGCTATTTGGCTAAAAAGCATGCAAGAAGAATTATGCCAAAACGTTGGCGGCGAGTAACCTCTCATGCTCGCTGGCGTTCAAGCGTGGCTGCAGTATGCAAATGGCAAATGGCAATCGCGAGAGCATCGGCTGCGTCAGGCGGCTCAGGAATTTCACCCAGATTCAAGAGCCGCGTAACCATGTGCTGCACCTGCTGCTTCTCCGCCCTGCCATAGCCGACCACTGCGGATTTAATTGAGAGCGGCGAGTACTCTGCGACCTCGAGACCCGCCGACGATGCGGCCAGCATCGCGACTCCGCGGACCTGTCCGAGCTTGAGCGCGGACTTTACGTTCACGGCGTAGAACACATCCTCGATGGCAACCCGATCAGGCCGATGCTCCACGATAATCGCACCCAGCCGGTCGAAGATGGTCGACAAGCGCGCCGCCATTGGCTCGCGTGGGGAAAGCTTCACCGCGCCACAAGCGAGGCAAATTAATTTGCCGTCGTTACAGAGGTCGACCACACCATAGCCGGTGTATTCGGTGCCACAGTCAATTCCAAGGACGCACATCAAGCAGAGTCTAGCATGAGAAACCTGGGACGTTGTTTACTTCTAGCAGCATCTTGGCCGGCGAGCTTTGGTAAGTTCTTGTTCGCGCATAATACAGCGCAAGCGCACCGAGGATTGCAATAATGAACCGGATCAAAATTCGAATAAGGCTTTGCATTTATGTCAATTTTATAAAATGTCATCACGAGCGAAGCGAGGGATCTAGGTTTTTGCGCGCACCAGCAATAACGTCATCCGTGGCACAAACCCAGATTCCTCGCTTCGCTCGGAATGACAGTTCTTTTTTCTAGATAAATTTTGGACCTATCTTTGAATGACCTTTCCAGCCTCCAGCGAAATCAAACAGACATCGTGTCGCGCCGGCCCGCACAAAAAAACCTCATAGAGTGGCAGATCGCGCGGCTTCACCACGTATCTGCCTTCCTCCACCGCCTCCACATTGGCATATTCGTCGATGACGATCGGGTTCCCAGGTTGCGCGCGAATCCTGAATTGCCGTGAAGAGGGCTCGTAGTTCGCATAGCTGAAACAGCGACCAATGCAAGCGCGGTCAATAGCATGCTGCAGCGGTATTACGCGCGTAGACCAGCCGGGGAAAGAACCAATTACACGCTGTCCCGCAGGCAGTTGCCCTACTGCAGCATCGATGCCATTTTCCAGACGGTTGAGTTCTCGTGTGTCGATGTAAAGAAAGCCAAAGAACACCACCGACAGTGCGGCGAGCGCTATCTTTTCGTGCATCCTCATCGGCACCGATCCGAGTACCGCGCAGCCCATGAGAGCGACGGCCAAGGAAACGCGATCGGTTATGTAAGTAAAAGGCAATCCGTAGTTGGGAAAGTTAACCGCGTTGGGAATCAGTAGAACTCCGGCGGCATTGAGTAACCAAAGCTGACCAGGTACCGTAAGAATGAGCTCCGCCAAGTTGCAAGCTTTAACCCGTTTTCGGATCAGTACAAACCAGACAAACAAGAGTCCTGCCAAAATGAAGGCATACTTCGCACCGTAAATCACCACCTGGTTTGCTCCGGTGACGAAGAATACCTGCTTCCAGGACCACCTGCACTGGTAATGGCGGATGAGAATATAATTCGTCGCGGCAAGAGTGAGCAGCCCTAACCCCAAAAGCAGCAGCCGCTGCCGGGGCCGGAGCCTTTGTGCAATTGCTATATATGCTGCCGTGCCCGCGGCCCATACAACCGGAAACGGATGCGCCAGCCAAGCAAGAGCCAGCAGCGGAGTGATCGCGATTCGCCTCTTCAAGCTCCCGCCCCAGAAAATTGCCAGGTACCACAAACAAATTCCCATGGAGAGATAGAAATTGAAAAATCCAATTTCATAGACAAAGCCGTAAGCGAGCATGGCCACGCATGGCACCGCGAACCACCAATTTTTCCCCGCCGCTGCGAAAATGAATGCTAGAGCACCCCAGACAAAGATCAGGACCGCAACCGACACCGCAATACGTTGGGCCGCGCCCAAACCAACGTGTCGCGTCAGCCATTCCAGTTCGAGGTCGAATAGTACGTTGGTTGATTGCGGCGCGATCCAGAGCCCGTGCACCTTTCCCTGCGAGGTCAGCGATGCAAGCCAGACATTGTAGATGTGGCTGGAGAGATCGCCCGCCTGAATGCGTGATTGCCAGAAACAGGGAACCAGAAAAAGAATGGAAAGCAGGACAATACGAATGCTCTCTGGGATATTGGACTTCCGTCCGCCGCGCATCGCGGTCTTGTCGGCACTTAATGCAGCGTCCGCCATCTACCATCCTTGGGAGCAGTGTTTTGATCGTCGGCCTGGAACCAGTCGCAGTTCTGACATTTAAGCCAATCCTCAGCGCCAGAGATTGTACAAAGAATTTGCCTGAGGCCCCAATCCAGGGATGGCCGCGAGGCTACGACTCGCTGAACTCCTCCGCCAACGCGCGACGCCTGCTTCCGCCGCTGTGACGATCGCATACGCGGCCAGAATGATAAGCACTGGCTCAATAGGGTGACGATACGTGGGAAAGGTATGAGTAATGTAATAAACAGGGGGAAACACGATAACAGGCACCGCATAAAGCGCAGCATCGAGCCCCTTGCGCCACAGCGCCAAGCACATTCCCAACCAGGCCAGCAGGTTAATAAACAGCCATGGAGTTTCGGCTGGCTGACTCCAGTATTTGAAGCAACGAATCATCACCAAACGCAGATATTGCCGCGGATGTTCATGAATGAAATTTATCGCCATCTGACGTTTGTGGTCCATAAAAGAAATCTCGCCCAACTGGTTGTACTCGGTGGGGTCGCGCAGGGGAAAGTCCTGTGGGAAGAATTGATGCAGCGCGCCGTTTGTTTCTTGCTCACCCAACTCCAGCCCGACCCACAATTCCAAGCCAAAGTTATCGCGGAGCGGCATAACGCGATGGAAAGCTGCATAATTGCGAATTGTCCACGGCAGCAAGGTAAGAACACAAATGGCAATCGACGCCAGCAACTGTTTGTTGCAAGACCGCCCGCGCCGTCGATACTTTACCCACAACCATAGCCAGAAGAATGGAAAAACTGCCAGAAGCGTTGTGTTGTTCAGGGCCGCGATTCCCGCAAACGCTCCGAAAAGCAGCCAGCGCCAAGTCTGCAGCGAATCGGCCAACTGCGGCACCCAGAGCATTCCCAGCATCAGCAACAGTGCCGAGAGGCTGCTTTCCCACAAACGTATGGACACAACTGCCTCATACAACCAGCACGACCATACCCATGCCGCAAGAATGGCAGTGGCAGTGCCAAAGTCTCGCTTCGCTATCCGCAGAATCATTACCGCAGTGAGTGCTGAGAACGCTGCGTTCAGCCCGGCCGCGATCCATAGCGACAAATAACTGTAGGCTCCTGCGAATTTGAAGATGGCCGCTAGCAGAAAAGGGTATAGAGGGGGCTGCTGTGCCGTAGCCGCCAGGGGAGTGTTTGGCCACGGCGCGCTGAATCCGAATCCCGAAACCAATGCCCAGGCAATGTGGGAAGGTTCGTTGTATCGGTAAAATCCTGTCCACGCATGCGCGGGAAGAAGTTGAGACAACACCCGCAGCCTGGCGACGAATGCTACCAGGAAGACAACCTGCGGAGCAGCCATGACCCGCAAGACGATCGGGGGAAGGCGCGAACTCTTCATGAATGAGAAGGATTGTAGCAGCGAAAATGTCGACGGTAGGGTGCGTTAGGACTTTGCAAACAGAAAACTCAGCGCCTCAGGAAACCGCTTGGCCCACTCGCCCTCGCTGTGAGTTGCCCCCTCGTCGACTTTGACCAGCAATCGGCGATCATCCAACCCTGCCCGCCGCAGCGTTCGCTCCAGTTCGCGAACATCTTCCACGACCTGCCGGTCTTTATCCTCGCGCCCCGCTTCCCGCGTGCCTATTGCCAGAAAAACTTTCGCCGGCCATTGCCGGACCAGGCGGCTGAACTTAACAATCCTTCGATACGAAATAAACAATGACGGGCTTTCGAGAAGGAGGCCGCCGAAGACTTCCGGGCGCTGCATGACCGTGTACAGCGAAATCAGCGCACCCAGGGAAGAACCGCCTAACGCGGAATTTTCAGGGCCTCGGGCAACCCGATATCTTTCGCCGACGAAAGGCATCACCTCGTTGATCAAGAAGTGAGGATAACGTTTGCCCTGCGGTCGCAGAATTGGAGGATTAAAGGAGCGGAATGGCAAATATTCTTTCATGCGCTCGCCCTGTGCGTTATCGATGCCCACAATAATGAGCGGTGCGATTACTTCCTGACGGATCAGGCGATCGGCAGTTTCATCCACCTGCCATTCCACGCCACCGAACGCCGTTGCACGGTCGAATAAATTTTGGCCGTCATTCAAGTAAAGCACTGGGTAAAGGCGAGAGCTGTTGTCAGGCGCGTCATACCTCGGGGGCAGCCAAACCCGCAGCATTCGCGTATTGCGAAATATGCGACTGCGAAATTCATGCAGCCGGAGATCACCCGTGACAGAGTTGTTCTGCACGGATTGTTCTTGACTAACCTCTTCCATAACAGTGTAGGCGCGGGCGTCCCGCCACGTGCTGGCGCGACGAGAAAGCTGCGATTAGGCGACTGGCTCAACTCCGACGCATCGACCTCGCCGCCAGAAAAGAAGAGAACCCAGTAATCAGAATAATCAACGCGAGTGACGACAGACACAAAATGCACCACGTTGCCAGCACGAACTTCTCGATGTAAGTGAGATAGAGAGCGAACCCAAGTCCCGCTGTGGAAGCTGCCAAAAGCACAGAAGGACCTTCCGCTTTTGTCCGGTAAAAAGTCGCGATGAGGAGCAGCAAACCGTACCCGAGAATCCCTATAAGCGCGTCCGGCACTCCGAGGACGGTCGAATAAACGCTGCGGTTAACGATGTCGCAATTAAAGCTGGCCCCGAAATCACAATAGTTCGTCTGCGAAGTGCCGTAGTGATGTTGCAGAGAGACGGAAGACACGACGATTCCAGCCAATGCCAGAACAGCAATCAATTGAAAGACGCGCCGCTCGGTCGCCGTCATGGCAGGTTGCATCCAGTTTGATCGCCCAGAAACTGAAGATCGTGCTCGCCCTCGACTCGCGTACCATCCGCGAAAACCCACGTAGGAAATCGTTTAACGCCGGCTTGCGTGCACACCGCTTGAATGCCTTGCGAACCTTTGATTCCGCACTCGATATATGGTGCGTACTGAAAAGACGAACCAAATTTCTCTTTCTGATCCTCACAATGCGGGCACCAAAACGCGCCGTACATCTTGGCTTGCTTGGCGGTGAGGCACTGCGCAAAAGCGTCCAATTTCTTATTGTGCCTATGCCAAAGGAAATAGTATGCGACGGCAAAAACTATCACAATCACAATCGCGACCATCGCGTAACGCATCCGCTCTGGATTTGGCTGCGCTTGGCTTTGCCCTTGCCGTTTCTGCTGTTTTTTTCTGCGCTCTTGTGACATATATGGATAAATTCTTATACCACGACCTGCAGAGCTGATGGCAGCACATCCAGGGTTTGACACTGTAAAGTCAGCACCTCACCGTCGATCATCAGGTCCACTGGAGCATTCAGATAGAAATCAATTCGTTTTGCGGCTCGACGTTCGGCCATGGGATGCTGAATATGCGTGCCGTCGTAGAGCGTAGGCAGGTTGCGAATTAGCCCCAGTCGCCCGATAGGTCCCCAGCGCACATATTCAATGAGTCCATCATTCACGTCTGCTTTGGGCGCGATCATCATCGTTCCGCCGGTGAACTTGCTATTGTTGAAAGTCAGGAAAAGGCAGGGACGGCGGTCGATTTCGTCGCCGTCGACGCGCAAAGGAAACGGCCTGCGGCGAAGTCGAGCCAGCGAAATGAAAATGGACGATTGATAACCAAGCTCTCCCCACCCGCTGAAACGCCGCGCACGCAGCGCTGCCACGTCCGCCGCGAATCCCATGGCCAGCAGATTGATGTAGTGAAGAACTCCCTCCGTGTGACGCAATCGCAGGACGTCGCAAGGTTGTGACCGTCGCGCAAGCAGCGCTTCGATTGCGTGTTCGACACCGCGATCTGAGAATTCGCGCAAGAACGAATTCCCGGTTCCCAAGGGAAGAAACGCCAGTGTGACGGAATCGTCAGATTCACGGCGCGGAAAAAGTCCGTTGACGATCTCATACGCCGTACCATCGCCCCCTACAGCGATGAACTTGCGATAGCCGCGCGCATAGCCATCGCGCGCCATGTGGGTTGCTTGTCCGGGACCAGTGGTTTCGACCACTTCCAGCTTTATTCCGCCTGCCCGCAAACGATCGAGCGCGTCTGGAACGAGTTTTCTACAGCGTCCTCCAGCCGCCGCCGGATTCACCACGGCAAGAAAAGCATCCGCGTCGCTCACAATTCAACCACAGCCGCGCGATCGAGTTTTTTGCACACCTCTTCGGCTAGTGCCTCCCGCTTGATCTTCATGGACGCAGTTCGAGGAAAATCATTGCTCAGGATTAAGTATCCGCCAATCCGCTTGAAGTCTGGCAGACGACGGTTGCGCGTCGCGATCTCCTCTTTCAGCGCCTCAGAAAACTCCTGGTTTTGTTCCAGGCGCAGGAGGAGAACCAGCATCTCGCGGCCCAGCGTCTTAGCTGGCCAAAGATAGTTCGCGGCGAAAATGCAATACTCCTTTACCGGCAGTCCCTCGAAGGCAGTTTCAATGTCTTCCGGATAAACATTCTTGCCGCCTTCGGTGACGATCATGTTTTTCTTGCGACCAAAAAGCTGCAAGTGTCCATTGCCGTCAAAGCGGCCAAGGTCGCCGGTTATGAGCCATCCATCCACAATCGTCTGCGCGGTCAACTCCGGATCATCCAGATAGTGCGACATTACAGTCTTGCCTCGCACCGCAACTTCACCGATGCCGTCCGCGTCAGGACTGAGAACACGCAACTCAACGCCGGGCAGCGGTTTACCTACAGTATCTGCGCGAAACGGGTTCAGATCATTCAGCGTGAGCGAAGTGCCCGCTTCGGTCAAGCCGTATCCGTTGGCAACCGGAATGCCGAGATCATAAAAAAACTGCAGCGTCGATGGCTCCATAAACGCGCCTCCAGTAAACATTGCCCGTAACTCTCCGCCGAACCCTTGATGAACCTGCGCCAGCAGTTTGCGACTCAAACCGACCTTCGGACGCCGGCGCGTAAGAGATTTATTGAGCGCGATCATTCGCTGGAGCAAAAAACGCTTCCCGCCAGACAACTCCTCAAACTTCGCACGCAGCCCGCGTTCCAGGTTCTTGAGAATCATGGGAACCAGCGAGACATAAGTAATTTTGTAGCGCACAAAAGCGTCGCGCACGAACTCCGGACGCAGCGTACGCAGATGAACTACGCAAGCGCCGCACACGAATGGCCCGATAAAGCCAACCATAAAATCAATGGCATGATTCGTCGGCAGAATACTGAGATAGCGCACCCCAGGCCAGAATGGATACCAGGCGGTCAGCGCTTTGCACTGCTCCAGATAATTCTCATGCGTGAGCACGCATCCCTTGGGACGCCCGCCGGTTCCTGACGAATAAACGATGCAGGCCGTATCTTCGCGCTCTCGCATCACAAACGCAGGATCGCCTTTGCGGCGAAATTCCTCCCAGCGATAAGCTCCCGCGAGATCGGCGCGCAGAGGGGCTTCTGTGACCAGCACTTTCTTGAGCTTGTAATTCTTGAACTCGGGCGACTGTGTTATCGCACGCCAAAGATAGTACTCAATGATCAGAAACTCGGCTTGGCAGTGGTGCAGCAATTGCAGATGCTCGGCGGCGGTAAGCTTGTAATCGAGCGGCACCAGTACGCCGCCGCGATAGAAAACGGCATACGCGGAAATCAGCCACTTCGATTGATTGGTCATGACGATCGCGGCGCGATCCCCAGCTTTGAAATTGGCGTCCTCGAGCGCGCGAGCCAAGGGCAAAGCCACCTCGTTGAAATCTGAGTATGTGAGCCGAGTCTTCTCTCGATCCCGGTCCGCCTCGATCAGGCAAATTTCATTTGCCCAACGGTCCAACGCATCCCGCAGTGCAGCACCGAGGCAGCTGTATTGTTCGAGATTGAGCATCAGGAAAGTGCGGTCACGATTGACGCGGCAACCGGCAATTGTAAATCGTGTTGCTATAAGCGTGCTTGAATGCGGTCGGCCAGCGTGCGGAAATCCGATACTCCTTGCAACTCGTAATCCGGCAATTCAATGCGAAAATGGTGCTCCAGCCGGGTTAAAAGATCGAGCGCTTGCAAGCTGTCGATTCCAAGCGTCTTGAAAAAGTCGTCGTCGGGCGCGAGCTTTGCACGCGGCACTTTGAAGTGCGTGGCTGCGAGATTCAATATCTGATTAAGTGTTTGGTCAGATGCCGTCATAATTCAATCACTTTGATTGTCATCCTGAGCGAAGCGAAGGATCTATGTATTTTCGGGGTGACGCGATGCCTAAGGTAAATATGGTTGCGCATCCTCGCTCTCCGCAAACTTTTTCAGACCAGCCTCGACTGCCGGCTGAACAATCAGTTCACAAAAAATATCGATCTCCTGCCGCAATTCTTCATAGGGAATGGGTTTGATAAATTTCTTTGCCGCCACCGCAGTACGCCGATCGAACTTCCCCAACTGCGCCGCCGTCGACCGCGCCACGCGCAGCGACTCACCTTCGCCCACCACCTGACTCACCAAGCCAACCTGCTGAAGTTTGGACGCATTAAAACTTCGCCCCGTCAGCAGCAGATCACGAACCACCGCATTGCCCAGGTCGCGTTTCAGCCGCGGAATCCCGCCGAAGCCGGGAATCAATCCCAGCCGGAGCTCGGGAAAACAGAACCTCGCCATCCTATCGGCAATAATCAAGTCGCAAACCAGCGCCAACTCGAAACCCCCGCCAAAAGTCACGCCGTGCGCGGCCGCGATCGTGGTCAACGGCGAAGCATCGATGGTATTCAGCACCCCGTGAATGCGATCCAGGTAGGCGCGCACGCCCTCAACAGCTTCGTGGGGATCGAGTTCTTGCGAACGGTAAAACAGTTCACGCAGATCGGCGCCCGCGCAAAATCCGGGCTTCATCTCGCTATAGATAATGAGCGCATGAGCCTGATCCTTGACGCTGTCGAGGTTGGCGGCAAATTGTTCCAGTTCGTCGAGCGTAAGCGAGCCGATCTCATTGCAGGGCTCGCGATGCAATGCCAACTCGACCACGCCGTCCTTCAGTTTCCACGAAAGCGCCTGACCGCGAAAAGATTCCATTTAACCAACTTTTGATCGGCTAAGAAGCCTGCATTACCAGATACATCTCTTCGATCTCATTCTTCAAACGCGCGGCAACCATCTCCCGCTTGAGTTTCCCATTGGCAGTCAGAAAACCGTTCTCGATCGAGAAAGGCTCCGAATAAATATGGAACGCCCGTATTTGCTTATAATGCGGCAAGCCAGGATTCACCACATCCAACGCGGCCTGCACCTGCTCGCGCGTCACCGCCCCGGTCACGACCGCCGAGAGATACCCGCGCCCGTTGCCCACCAGCACCACCTGCAGCGCTGCCGGCAAGTTCTGCAGCACTTCATCCTCGATCGGTTCAGGAGCAATGTTGTGACCCGATCCCAGGATTATGAGATTCTTGATGCGTCCGACAATCCGCCAGTTCCCCGTCTGATCAACCTCACCTTGATCGCCGGTGTAAAACCAGCCATCGCGCAAAGCTTTCGCCGTCTCTTGCGGACGGTTCCAATATCCCTGAAAAACATTCGGACCGCGCACCACGATCTCATCGTTTTCGCCCAGCTTCATCTCAATCCCGCGGATCGCGGGGCCCACGCGCCCTGGCTCGACATGACCCGGCTCGTCCATGGTGCAGATCGCTGTCGTCTCGGTCAGCCCATAAACCTGCAGGACCGGAATCCCGAGCATCATGAAATATAGTTGCGTCTCAATGTTAAGCGGTGCCGACCCGCAGATAAGCCCCTTCAAGTTGGAACCAATCATTTTCTTGCGGATGGTCGGAAACACCGCGGCGTTGGCCAACTTCAGCCACATGGCATCCGCAAACACTGCCTGTTTTTCCTGCTTGCGCATCCACGCGCCTTTGGCTCGACTGTAAATATTTAGGACGATGCCGCCAGTCTTCCAAAGCTGTTCGTCGACCGCTTTACGCATGCGTTCGAGAAGCGCAGGGACGTTCAGGAAATAATCGGGCGCAACCCCACGCATTTCGCCCGCAATTTTAGTCAAGTCAGTATTTAGCGTCAGTAAACTGCCACGCAAGAGGCACGTCAGGAGCATGATCCAGGAACCCGCAAAACAGAACGGAAGATAATGGAACACGCGATCCTGTCCCGCCTTGTTCTCCATCAAAGCATCCAGGCGCCCGGACGTGCAACTTAACATGTGCCCAACATTGCCGGCAGTAAGCACAACCCCTTTGGCTTCGCCCGAGGTGCCAGACGTATAAATAATCGTGACCGGATCAAGCTCAGCCAGGAAGGCGAGAAAATTGCCGATGGCATCGGCCGGACTGTGGTGCGAAATCTTAAAGTGATGGCGCGCATGGGTGTGTATTTTGAGGAAGAAGTGCAGAAGCGCTATCCCGAGTTTCCCACGCGCAAGGGCGAGTGGGGTTGGGAAGATTATCTGCCGCCGATGAGTCCGGGAGTGCGTAGTTTGGCCGAGGCGTATGGCTGATGCGGTTCATCGTTTAAATACTTCATGAGTTTTCTCGACGACATTTTTGCGAAGCTAGGAGCAGTGGGAGAGACCACTGTTTTGCAGGAGCTTCGCGGCGACAAGGTTCAGGCGGCAGTTTCTGGGCAGAACGGCGGCGATTTACTCAGGATGGTCGCTCAGGCGAGGGGCTTTTTATGCGCCCGCGGCTTGAAACGTGGCGACCGCTGCGTTTTACTCGCCCCTAACAGTATTCGCTGGGTTGCAATGGATTTGGCCATTGCGGCCGAGGGAATGATAGCAGTGCCGTTGTACGCGCGGCAGGCCCCTACGGAACTCGTGGCCATGATGAAAGATTGCTCTCCGGGGTTGATCTGTTGCG